>OBLU010001164.1_pt1 | contig 24587 bp, 27 predicted proteins | sample 1518681 | NCBI WGS metagenome assembly OBLU01 (sample SAMEA3539304, study PRJEB22396) | soil metagenome | biome: tundra; feature: field; material: soil | place: USA | collected 2010-05 | depth 0.15 m
CCCCGGAGGTGTGTATCCGAAGGGCGCCAAGGTTGCGGCGTTGACCTTCGACGATGGCCCCTCGCCCGTCTACACACCCCAGATTCTGCAGATACTGACCCAGTATCACGTGCCGGCCACGTTCCAGATCATCGGCTACGAGGGTGCCGCCCGTCCCGACCTGCTCAAGCTGGAGGTATCCGATGGGATGCCCCTGACCAACCACACCTGGGACCACGCCGACCTGGCCACGTTGAGCCCGGCCGCGTTCCCCGGCGAAGTCGACGCCACCACAAATCTGATCACATCGGTGACCGGGCAGCCGGTCAAATGCCTCCGTCCGCCGGGCGGCGCCACCAACGGTTCGGTCCTGTCCCAACTGTCCCAGCGTGGGCTGGGAGAACTTCTCTGGGATGTGGACCCCTCGGACTACCTCCGGCCGGGAGCCGGCGTCATCGCCGACCGGGTACTCTCCGCCCTGCATCCCGGGGCGATCATCGGCCTGCATGACAGTGGAAGCGATCGATCCCAGACGGTGGCCGCCCTTCCCGCCATCATTGCCGGCATCCAGGCGGCCGGGTACACACTCGTGTCCGTCTGCAACTGACCCATCGGTATTGGGGGATGAGGTTCGGGGGAGCCGGCCTCAGGCCGACACTTCGGGGACCAGCCGGGTGGTCACCGCGTTGGCGAGCAATCGACCCCTCACGGTGAGCACGGCGCGACCGTCTCTCCGGTCCACCAGGCCCTCGAGGTCGGGATCGTCCGGCAGCGATGCTTCGGGCACTCCGTCACGGGTACGCAAACGCAGGGCCAGGGCTTCGAACTGCACCTGCTCGGGGCTGAGCACCTCGTCACCGGCGGTGGCGATCCGACCCTGCCCGATCTCCTTCACGAACCGATCGGGCGTGCGTACGTTCCACCACCGGCGACCGTCCCGATGGGAGTGGGCCGCTGATCCGATGCCCCGGTACTCCCCCTGGTGCCAGTACAGCCGGTTGTGGCGGCACTCGTGTCCCGGCAGCGACCAGTTGGAGATCTCCTCCCAGCCGTACCCGGCGGTGGAGAGGATCTCCTCGGTCATCTCGTATCGGTGGGCCTGCACGTCATCGTCGGGATGGCGGTCGGGCTGGGCCGCCAGCGGGGTGCCGGGCTCCACCGTCAATGCATAGGCGCTGATATGGGGTGGGGCGGAGGCAAACCCCATCACGTCCCTCAGGCTCTGTTCCCAGTCGGCATCGGTTTCCCCGGCCCCACCCATGATCAGGTCCATGCCCCATGTCACGAATCCGGCCGCGGCTACCGTCCCGGCCGCGGCGACCACCGCGTCGTGGCCATGTCGCCGCCCCAGTCCGACCAGCACGTGGGGAACTGTCGACTGCACTCCGAGCGAGATCCGGGTAACTCCCGCGGCCCGATAGGTAGCGAACCGTGCAGCCTCGGCGTCCTCGGGGTTGCACTCCACCGTGACCTCGGCGCCAGGCGCGCGTGGGATGGCGTCAAGGATCGAGACCAGCAGGTCGGCGGCGAGACGCGAGGGGGTCCCGCCCCCGAAGAACACCGAGGTGGCCTGGGGTATGCCCTCGGACTCGACCGCCCGCTCCAACTCGGTGACGCAGGCGGCGGCATACGACTCCATCAGGTGGTCCCTGTCGGTATAGGTGGCGAATGCGCAGTAGTCGCAGCGGGCCCGACAAAACGGGATGTGGACGTAGATGCCGAACGGGGTCGTCGTATCCGGCGTCATGATTCCGCCCTCACGACACCGGTCCCGCCCGTACCGACCGCAGCCGGCGATCGAGATGGACTTCCATCGCCTCCGTAGCCAACGCACCGACTTCATCGGTCGTCGGTGAGCGGGGCTCGGCCAGGACGCCGGCGAGCCCGCCGCCGAGAATGCGCTTCAGCAGGGCCAGGCCCTCTCCCGACAGGGAGCGGCCTCGCCGGCAATTTCTGCACAGGACCCCCCCCTCCACCAGATCGAACGCCACCAGCTTGTCGATATCCTCCTCGCCGCAAGACGCGCAGGCATCGAGGACCGGCTCGGTGCCCTCGAGGGCCAGGACCTTGAGGAAGAAAGCCGGTGTCACCATGACCGAATCTCGTTCGGCCAGCGCCGAGAGAGCTCCCACCAACATGGAATAGAGGCGTGGGTTGGCGTGGCGTTCCTGGCCGACCTGATCCACCACTTCGAGCATCGACATGGCTGACGCCATCCGGTCGAGGTCCTCACGCACCGGCCGGAAGGTGTCGATGACTTCGGCCTGGTTCACGATGTCGAGGTCCCCGCGACCTTGCCAACCGAGGAGGGCCACATGGCTGAAGGGCTCAAGACGCGACCCGAACTTGGATCCGGTTCGTCGCACGCCCTTGGCCACGGCCCGCACTTTCCCGTTCCGTTCGGTCATCAGGGTGACGATCCGATCCGCCTCCCCGAGCCGAATGGTGCGAAGCACCACACCCTGGTCACGGAAGAGGGTCATCCCGAGCTGCCGGAGACCCCGCCGTTCGGGTGAGAAAGCCCATTGGTGCCCGACGCCTCCCCGGAACGTCCGTCCGCCTCCGGGCCCCCTGGGGCGGAAGGGACGATACCCCGATCAGTGGGTCGGATCGGGCGGGCGGGAGGCCGCGGCCGGCGAGGTCCCCCGAGCAGGCTGTTGGCGCCGATGAGGGCGATCAGCACGGGGGGGACGATGACGAACGGCAGGACGGCGTTGAATCCGGCAACCAACATGATGAGCGCCCCGATGTACAGGACCACGCCACCAGCGATCCCGACGCTGATCCATACTCCGCCGGCATCATCGGGCTCACCCGGTGTTCGGACCTCTACGGCTGACCGCCGGGGACCCATCCTCATGTCACTCCGCCGTAGCGCCGTTGGCGCCGCTGGAACTCCTGAATCGCCTCGAAGAGGTGGTGGCGCCGAAAGTCGGGCCAGAGCACCCCGGTGAACACCAGTTCGCTGTAGGCCAACTGCCACAGCAGGAAATTGGAGATCCGGTGTTCGCCCGAGGTGCGGATCATCAGGTCGGGGTCGGGTTGATCGGGGTAGTACAGGCGTGACCGGATGGCCTTCTCGTCCACCTTGGCCGCCGGGACCCCATCGGCCACCAGCGAGCGCACCGCGTCGACAATCTCCGCCCGGCCGCCGTAGTTGAATGCCATGGTCAACGTCGACCGTCGGTTGCCGGCGGTGAGCTCTACCGACTCGTCCATGCGCTTCAGCACCCGCTTGGGCACCCGCCAGTCCCTCCGGCCCGCGAATCGGATACGCACACCTTTGTCATTCAGTTCATCCCGTCGGCGCGCCAGCAGGCTCTCGTTGAAACCCATGAGGTACCGGACCTCGTCCGCCGGGCGTCGCCAGTTCTCCGTAGAGAAGGCGTACATGGTTATCCACGGGATCCCCAGATCGAGCGCTCCTTCCACCGCATCGAGCAGTGCTGTCTCCCCGGCGGCGTGGCCTTCGGTGCGCGGTAGTCCCCGGCGACTGGCCCAGCGACCGTTTCCGTCCATCACACAGGCCACGTGAACAGGGATTGGACCATCGGCGACATCAGATGCCACCAACGGGGCTGACTGGTTGATTTGGGCGCCATCGACGCCGAAGAACTCCTGTTCCACCCTGCGAACCTATCCCGTCTACTGCTCCACCTGTGCCCGCCGGCGCGCCCGACGAGGGGTTCCCCGTCTTGAGCATCGCTCCTTGGCGCACTAGACCGTCTGGATGTCCCCATGGGCCGCACTGGCAATCTTCGCGGCCGGGTTAGGGGCCGGCACGATCAATGTGATCGTGGGATCGGGATCGCTCATCACGTTTCCCACCCTGCTGGCTCTCGGGTACCCCCCGCTGTTGGCCAATGTTTCCAATAACGTGGGATTGGTCCCCGGAGCCGTGAGCGGCGCCTTCGCCTACCGACGTGAGTTGGACGGCCAGCGATCGAGGGTGATCCGGCTCGGGACGGCGTCGCTGTTGGGGGGAGTGGCCGGCGCGGTGCTCCTCCTCGGGCTACCCGGCAACGTGTTCCGGTCCGCCGTTCCGTTCCTTATCTTTGTGGCCTCCATCTTGATGGCGCTACAGCCCCGTTTGGCCCACATCCTCGAACAGCGGGGCGACCGGAAGATCCACGGCGGGACGAGTCTGTTCATCGGTGTGTTCTTGACCGGTGTCTACGGTGGTTACTTCGGAGCGGCACAGGGCGTCATCCTCATCGCCCTCCTTGCCATCTTCGTCCATGACGACCTGCAGCGGCTGAACGCCACCAAAAATGTTCTGGCCATGCTGGTCAATGGGGTGGCCGGCATCCTGTTCATCATCTTTTCGCCCCTGGCGTGGCCGGTGGTCGGCCTCATCGCCTCGGGGTCGATCATCGGAGGTCAGGTGGGTGCCCATATCGGTCGCCGGCTACCGGCCACCGTGTTGCGCTGGATCATCGTCGTGGTTGGCCTGGTTGTTGCCACCATTCTCTCCATCGAGTGGCTGTGAGCAGTTCAACCCAGTTTCATCTGAGCGGGTCCGAACCAGCTCGAAAAGCCCCCAAGTAGGGTCGCGGAATGGTCGATGTGGTGAGGGCGACACTTGCCCTGGTCGCCGACTCGCTTCCCGGGGGCGGCGAGGCACGGGAAGGCCAAGCAGAGATGGCCGCCGCGGTGGGCCGGGCATTCGGCTCCCGACGTCATTTGGTGGTGCAGGCGGGAACGGGAACGGGTAAGTCCCTGGCCTATCTGGTCCCGGCCGCCCTGTCCGGCGAGAAGGTGGTGGTCGCCACCGCCACCAAGGCGCTTCAGGACCAGTTGGCCGGCAAGGACCTGCCCATGGTGGTGGCGGCTGTCGGTGCGGAACTCACCTTCGCTGTCCTCAAGGGTCGGAGCAACTATCTGTGCCGCCAGCGCGCCTCCGAGGTCGGGGGCCACGGTGAGCAACTCAACCTCAGCGCCGGAGCCATCGATCCTCCCGACGCCGACGACACCTTGACCCCGACCAGAGAGGAGGGGATTGCTGACCCCGGACGACTCGGCGACCAGGTACGGCGCTTGCTGCGGTGGGCGGAGGACACCGCCACCGGGGACCGGGCCGAGCTTGACTTCGAGCCCCACTTCCGGGCATGGGCCATGGTGTCGACAACCGCCCGCGAATGCCCGGGAGCATTCCGTTGCCCGTCGGGCCGGGAGTGCTTCGCCGAAGATGCCCGGAGCCGGGCGGCGGCGGCCGACGTGGTGGTGGTCAACACCCACCTGTACGGAGCCCACCTGGCCAGTGGCGGCGCCGTGCTCCCGCCCCACGACATTGTGGTCTTCGATGAAGCCCACGAAGTTGAAGAGGTCATGACCGACAGTCTCGGGGTGGAGATCGGCCCCGGGCGATTCCGGGCCTTGGCCACTGGCGCTCGAGGGGTGGTACCGGCCAGGTCGTCGGGATCTGGCAACACTCTCGATCTGGTGGCCGAGGTGGCTGACCAGCTCCAACGGGTCCTCCGTCCCCTGGCCGGCACCCGAATTCCTCGCGGCATCATCGTCGGAGTCGAGAGTGGCAACAGTGATGATGGCCGTGCCGGTGCCGGTACGGCCCAAGCCGAAGACGGTGGCCCCAGCCTCAGCGAAGTGATCACCTTGGCCACCGGTCGGGTCGGACGCCTGGTCAGCCTGCTCCGCCAGGCGGAACGGGACGGGCCGGACAACGAGTCGACAGTCGAGAGGTCCCGACGCGACCGCCTGATCTTGGCTGCCGGACACCTGTCCGATGACCTGACCAAGTTGACTTCGCTCACCGACGATGAGGTGGCCTGGGTGGACGGTGGTTCCCGCTCACCCAGTCTGCGGGTCTCCCCCATCGACGTCGGGCCCCTGCTCACCGAGCGACTTTGGAGTGAGGTCACCGGCGTCCTGACATCGGCGACGGTACCCATCGGCTTGGTGAGTCGTTTGGGGCTCCCCGAAGACATCACCGACCAACTCGATGTGGGAAGCCCTTTCGACTATCGGGACCACGCCATGCTGTACGTGGCCAAGTCCATCCCCGACCGGAGGCGGCCCGAGTCCGAGCCCGCCATCCATATCGAGCTCGAGGCCCTCATCACCGCGGCCGGCGGTCGCACGTTGGCCCTGTTCACCAGTTGGCGGGCCATGCATGCGGCCGTCGAAGTACTGAGAGACCGCCTTCCGTTCCGAGTCTGGGCCCAGTCCGACCTGCCCAAGCCCGCCCTGATCGAGGCCTTCCGGTCCGAGGAGTCCTCCTGTTTGTTTGCCACCCTCGGGTTTTGGCAAGGGGTAGACGTACCGGGACGGACTCTCAGCCTGGTCACCATCGACCGCATCCCGTTTCCCCGTCCCGACGATCCGGTGCTCCAGGCCCGACGGGACCGGGCCGGCTCTGCTGCGTTCGGTGCCGTCGACTTGCCCCGAGCCGGGACCTTGCTGGCCCAGGGGGCCGGCCGATTGATCCGTTCGGCCGAAGACCGCGGGGTGGTGGCGGTCCTCGACAGCCGGCTGGCCACCGCCAGCTATCGAGGCGCACTCTTGGCCCGGGTCCCCCCGATGAAGCGCTCGCTCGACCGGGATGAGGTCGAAGCCTTCCTCAAGGCGACGTTGGCTGACCCTTAGGTGGTCGCCGGCGTCACACTCGTGAAAAGCGAGCTTTGACGTCGACCCCGGTCTGCATGTTGGTCATTCCGATTCTCTTCCAATGGATGCCCCACTGCGAACGATCGATCTCCACGGAAGCGGTCAGGGTGATGCCGGTTTCGTCGCCGTCGCTGATGGTGGCCTCACACGAGAACGGGTGGGACTGGCCGGCGATCGTCAACTCGCCGTTGACATGCAGCCGACCATCGTTTCCCGCCGATACATCAGTAGCGATGAAGGTGATGTGGCAATTGGTGGTTGCATCGAAGAAGTCGGTCGAACGGAGGTGCTTGTCCCGCCTCGCATTGCCGGTGTCGACCGAGGCGACATCGATGACCATACGTCCTGCGAGCGCACCGCCACCGTCGAGCGTTCCTTCGCCGTGCACTTGGGTGAAACGACCCTTTACCTTGATGAGTCCCCACAGGCTCGACGACCGGAACGCCACGGTTGTCCGTTCGTTGGCCAGAACCCACGTTCCGGCCAACGACCCGTCCGCCAGCATGGTTGCGGCGTTCAGAGTATCTGCCATGGCCGGTACGACCTCCCGTTGTCATTTCGGACAACCGTCGAAGTGCGGCGCCGGACTCGTGTTCCCACGGTGGGGATCGGACTCAGAAACCCAGGCGGTCGAGCGCGTCTTCACGGTGTTGCCATCGCTTCTCCACCCGAACGAACAGCTCCACATAGGCGCCCGGCGGCATCTGTTCCCGCACCGCCATGCCCACCTCTTTCAGGGTGGATCCACCCCTGCCGATCACGATTCCCTTTTGGGAGTCCCGCTCGACCAGAATCTCGCAACGCACCCGCGGCCACTCCCATTCGGTCACCCGGCAGGCGATGCTGTGGGGGAGTTCGTCCTCCACCCGAAGCAACAACTGCTCGCGCACCAAGTCGGCTACCCAAAATGCCTCGGCCACATCAGTGACCATTCCCTCGGGGTAGTAGCGGGGGCCCTCGGGCATCCGCGCCAGGACAGCATCGACCAGAGCATCCACTCCGTCACCAACAGCTGCGGAGATGGGAAAGTACTCCACCGGCACCGGAGAAGAACCGTCTTGCTCGGCGAGCGAATCGATGACCTCGGAGACAGCGGTGAGGTGGGTGAGCACGCCGTTGCCGTCTACCCGGTCGATCTTGTTCACCACCACCAGCAGGGTGGGCTGGCCCTGGACATCTCTACCGGGGACCCCGGGGTCACGTTCCATGCCGGCCGTGCGCGCCAGCGAACGAACCCGCCGGCTCGCCTGGGTGAGCACCATCCTGTCCCCGGGCCCTATGGCGCCAGTGGCTTCGACCATGGCGATGACAACATCCACGTCATCCATCGACGATGACGCCGAATCGTTCATGCGTTCACCCAGGGCGGTGCGGGGCTTGTGAAGTCCGGGCGTGTCGACAAACACCACTTGGGCGCCGGGACGATTGAGCACTCCCCGCACCTGGGATCGGGTGGTATTGGGCCTGGGCGAGGTGATGGTCACCTTGGTCCCGACGATTCGGTTGATCAGGGTCGACTTCCCCACATTGGGACGGCCGATCACCGCGGCAAAACCGGAACGGAACTGGACCATCACTCCCCCTCCGCGGTTTGTGGGACCAGCGGAATGATCCGGACCCGCTCGATACGCCGACCCTTCACCCGGTCAGCCACCAAGCGAATCCTGGCCACCTCAACCGACTCTCCTTGTTCGGGGACATGGCCGAGGAGATCGAAGAGGAGGCCGCCCATCGTGTCCCACGCCCCCGTGGGCAAATTGGCATGGAGCAATTCGTTGGCCTCGGTCACCACCATGCGACCACTGACCGTCGCCCCACCCGCCGGGAGATACTCCACCGGTGGTTCCTCCACATCGAACTCGTCGACGATTTCGCCAACCAACTCCTCGATCAGATCCTCCAGGGTGACCAGTCCGGCGGTTCCGCCGTACTCATTGACAACCACCGCCAAATGAAACTTGTTCGCCTGCATCTCCCGCATAAGGGCCGCCACCCGTTTTGTCTCGGGGACAAAGTGGGGAGTTCGAACATGCAACCCCACGGAGTCTGCCTCATGACCGGAGCGCACCGTCCTGATCAGATCCTTGGTGTAGACGATTCCCACCACATCATCGACACCTTTCTCGAGAACAGGAAGCCGGCTGAACCCCACTGCCAACGCCTCCACCAGGACGCTCTCTGCGCTCTCATCGGCCTCCACGGTGACCATGTCCGGGCGGGGGACCATGACTTCGCGAACCACCGTGTCGCCGAACTCGATGATCGAGTGGATGAGCTCGCGCTCCTCCGTCTCGATGACGTCGTCCTCGAGGGCCACATCGGCCATGGCCAACAGCTCTGACTCCGTCACATCCGAGCCGTGGCCCAGACTGCCTTCGCCGATGAGCAGGTTGGCCAATCCGATCAATGCTCCCGATGTGACCCGCACAGGCCAGAACCCCACCAAGGCCGAGACCAGGGGGGCGCTGAAGAGCGCGGCCCTCTCAGGGTGGTGGACGGCCCAGTTCTTCGGCACCGCCTCACCCAGCACGAAGATGACGACAATCTCGAAGACCGTGGCCGCCACTACGCCCCAGGCGCCGAACCAACCCGAAGCCAGGATTCCCACCAGGGTCGCCACCACCAACTGGCAGATGAGCACCAGCAGGAGCACCGGATTGAGAAATCCCTGAGGATTCTCAATCAGCCGCTCGAGTACCTTCGACCCGTGGCGACCCTCGTCAACCAGAGCCGCGGCCTTGGCCCGGCTCATCCTGACCAAGCTGGTCTCGGCCAGGGCCAGCAGAGCGGAGGCCGCCAGCAGAACCACCACGACCAACAACACCACCCCGTCAATGGGTGAGAAGCCTTTCGCGGCCAACAGCGAAATTGAACCAGGCGTCATGGTGTCACGCGGTAGTACCGGGCCAGGAGCTGTTGTTCGCGTTGCTCCATTCGCTCGGCCTCGGCTTCGACCTCGTGATCCATCCCCAAGAGGTGGAGGATTCCGTGCACCACCAATAGCGCCAGTTCGTCCTCCAAGCTCGCACCATGATCCACCGCGTTGCGGGCCGCCACCGCAGGACAGATCACCACGTCGCCAAGTAAGAGAAAACGGTCGCTGTCGGTCTCGATGGATCCGGGGCCGGTACCGCCTTGGTCAGGAGAACGACCACTGCGCTCCACCTCGTCTTCAATCGGGAACGAGAGGACATCGGTGGGACCGGACCTACCCAGAAAGCGCTCGTTGAGCGCGCCGATGGACTGCTCGTCCACAAACAGCAGGGACACTTCGGTATCGCTGGTGATCCCTTCGGCCATCAACGCCGCCCGGGCCAACTCCGACCAACGACCGATGGCCACCGGTTGTTCCGCTTGTTCGTCGGCGGCGTAAATATCAACGCTCATGAAGCACACCTGCGGTCGGGCTCGCTACAGGGGCTGGCGACCCCGACCCGCGCTCGTAGGCGGCAACGATGTCACCCACAATGCGGTGGCGGACCACATCCCGCTGGGCCAGGTGGACGAACGCCAGGTCCCTCACGCCGGACAGCACCGGTTCCAGTCCGACCAATCCTGATCGTCCTGCGGGAATGTCGATCTGGGTGACGTCCCCGGTGATCACCGCTTTGGAGCCGAAGCCGATGCGGGTAAGGAACATCTTCATCTGCTCGGGTGAGGTGTTCTGGGCCTCGTCGAGGATGATGAAACTCGAGTTCAAGGTGCGCCCCCGCATGAAGGCCAACGGAGCCACCTCGATGGTGCCGCGGTCGAGGAGACGCTGCGCCCCTTCCGGCTCGAGCAGGTCGTGGAGGGCGTCATAGAGCGGGCGCAGGTAGGGATCGACCTTGGCCATCAGGTCACCGGGCAGAAACCCGAGGCGCTCGCCGGCTTCGACAGCGGGACGGGTGAGGATGATCTTGCTCACCTGGTGAGCCTGAAGGGCCTGCACGGCCAACGCCACGGCCAGGTAGGACTTGCCGGTTCCGGCCGGTCCAATCCCAAAGGTGACGATGTTGGAGGCAATGGCGTCGGCGTACTGCTTCTGACCCGCCGTCTTGGGTCGAACCGCCCGCCCGCGGGATGACCTGAGCAGTTCCGCGGTCAGAACCTCCGAGGGTCGGACGTCATCGTGCATCATGTCGATGGTTCGTCCCACTTGGGCCGAATCGAGGGTTTGGCCGGCTTCGAGCACGATGATCATCTCCTCGAAGAGGCAACCGATGCGCTCGGCGTCGTCACCCCCGATGGTGATCTCATTCCCCCGAACCGAGATGTGCGCCCCCGGATTCTCGTCTTCGACCAGGCGCAGGAACTCATCCTGTTGGCCCAACAGGCCCGCCATCAGATGGTTGCCGGGAACGAGGATTTTGACCGGGGAAGATTCCACGTGCACTCTGGTCCCCACTCTACCAGCGGCCGGGGAGTGTGGGCCCTTACCCACTCAGCCCGGGGGCCAGTCGAAGGTGCGGCCACCGAGCACATGGAGATGCAGATGGGGCATTGAGTTGAGCGCGTCGGGACCGACGTTGAAGACAAGCCGATAGCCGCGGTCCTGTCCGCCGATGCCCTCGGCACTGGCGACCGCCTGACCGGCAAGGAGGAGCGCTGTCACATCGGCGGCGTCGTCAGCCGTCACCGTGGAGGCATTGGTGATGTGCCGTTTGGGAACCACCAGGACGTGAACCGGTGCCGCCGGATTGACATCCCGAAACGCCACCGTTCGTTCATCAGATCGGACGATGTCAGCAGGGACGTCACCGGCCACGATGCTGCAGAAGAGACAGTCGGGCATCGACATCATCCCGCAGGAGCGGCTGGGCCGCCGTCCGAGGTTCCCCCGGACCTGGCGCTCCCCTTCAACTCGGGATACAGATGTTCGAGGCTTCCGGGCGAAATCCGGCTCTCTTCGATGAAGTGCACCACGTCGACCTCCTGAAGGCGGATCACCCGTCCGAACTTGTAGGCGACAAGGTCTCCCTCGTCGATGAAGCGATAGAGGCTCCTCAGAGTGATTCCGAGGCGTTCTGATGCTTCTTTGGTACTCAACCAGGTGATCGAATCTGTCATGGTCTTTCAGTTATACCCGACCACGACGGGTGATCGACCTCGCCCACTCCCGGGTTCAGACGGCGACAAGGAATCCGAGTTCCCCGAGTCTTCCGCCCATGACCTCCGGGGTCACACCGAACAGGCAGGCGATCGCCCGCAGGTCCTCCGTCCGGATAGTGATCATCCGACCGTTGAAGTCCTGGCGATGGACCTGAATCATCGAGAGGTACCGTCGGAGAAGATCACGTTCGGGACCGCTCACCGATTGCAACTTGGTCAGGTCGATGGTGACCTTCCCGCTCCCAGAAGCACTGGTGAGGACCCGGCGGGCATTGGGTGGAGCTGTCTCCGGCGAGTTCCCACTCGGCCCCCAACGGGTGGACGTGTCGCCGTCGGGTGGCAGGAGCTGATCGACAGGGACGTCATAGAGCCTGGCCAGGCGTTGCAACCGGGGCACCGAGATCGCCCGCTCCCCACGCTCGTAAGCGCCGAGCACCGACGCCTTGAACTCCTGGCCAGACGTGGCTTCCACCGCCTGGAGGGACAGATGCATCTGTTTGCGCATGGTCCGGAGCCGGGCCCCCACTGCCTGGGCGTAGGCGACGCCGGCCGACTCTTCTCGTTCGTCGTCATCGACCATATCGACGTGCTTCTCTGCCACTAACAAGTTCACCCCTACCGGCCTCGACCCAATCGACCCAACACGCCTACGCCGACAAGGCTGTTGTGCAGCCTGTCCTGTGGCTTCTGCCTCAGTTTTGCCCACGGAGCGTGTTTATGCAAGGGGAGCAACCAACGCTGAACGTAGGGCACACAAAAGGGTTGCGGCGGCAACCGCAGCAGTTTCCGCCCGAAGGACGGTCGGTCCCAGCCCCACCGTCGACACGTCACCAGCCAGTTCTTCCTGGTCCCAGCCGCCCTCCGGCCCGATGGCAATGACCGGGTGATCGAGGGACGGCGGGGGTCCCCCCGGCTGGGCAAGTGACGGGGTGCCGCCGGTCAGCACGGCCAGCGCACTCAGTGACGAGATGGACGCGATCTCGGGTAGAAGGGTCCGACGGCTCTGGGAGGACGCCTCCCGGGCCACCCGCCGAAGGCGCTCCACCGAGCGCTGCGCCCGCTCGCCGTCCCAGTGCACCACCGACCGGTTGGTGATGATGGGAACAATGCGGTCGACTCCCAGCTCGGTGAGCTTCTGCACTACCCACTCGGGACGATCGCCCTTGACAGGGGCGAAGGCCACTGTCAGACGGGGCCGGACGGACGCGGTCACGGTCACCGCGCCGGCAAGTTCGAGAATCGAGGAGAGGTCCCAGCGACGCGCATCTCCTTTGGCGGCAGCCGGCGTCACTCGACATGGCACCCAGGACCCCATCCCGTCCGAGGCCACCACCGACTGGCCGGCCCGCAACCGGAGGACGTCAAGCAGGTGATGGGCACTCTCGGCGTCGAGGACAGGGGCCCCGAGGTCGGGCACGAACACCATGGCCGCCGCGGCCATCAGCACCGGATCGGGAGCCTTGACCGTCGATCCGAGCGGACCTCCGACCTGGGAGCCGGGCATGGTCAGCTGAGGGCCGAGCGCAGCTTGGAGAAGATCCCCTCGCCCTGAGGGGGAACTCCGACAGGCTCGTCCCGGGCCGCGGCCAGGGACGCCAGCAACTCACGTTGATCGTCGTCGAGCCCGGTCGGCGTCTCCACGACCACATGTACGAAGAGGTCACCGCGCCCGCGCCCTCGAAGCCGCGGAATCCCGAGGCCTTTGAGTTGGATGACGGCCCCGGTTTGAGTCCCGGACGCAATGGTGAGGTTCTGTCGGTCATCCAGTGTGTCGAATTCGATCACCGTCCCCAAGGCGGCTTGGGTCATCGCCACCTGCACCGAAGCGTGGACGTCGACCCCTGAGCGCTCGAAGACCGGATCGGCTTCGACCGACAGATGGACGAACAGTGCGCCGTTGGGGCCACCCCGGAACCCGGCCGGACCGTGACCGGAGAGTCGAAGGGTGGTCCCGTCGTCGACACCGGAGGGAATGTCCACTTCGAGCGTCCGCTCCTCGTCACGTCGGCCGTCTCCCCCACAGTCCTCACACGGAGTGGCGATCGCCTGGCCGGTTCCCTGGCATCGGGAGCAGGGGACCGCAGTCATCACCTGCCCCAGAATTGACTGGCGAACCCGTCTGAGCTCTCCGGCACCCTGGCAATCAGGACATCGGATGGGCGACGTTCCCGGGCGGGCACCGCTCCCCTCGCACGCATCGCAGTGGACCGGCACCTTGACCGGCACGTCGCGGTGGATGCCGAATACCGCTTCCCTAAAGGTCAGGCGGAGGACAACCTCGGCATCGGGTCCCGGCATGGGGCCGGTACGACGACCACGGCCGCCGTTGGTCGCTCCGCCCATCCCGTTGAAGAAGGAATCGAAGAGGTCACCGAGGCCTCCTCCGAAGGGATCACCCTGACCTCCCCCGAAGCCACCTCCACCTCCCCCTGCCGCCTGCCCGAATACGCCGGCAGACCCGAATCGGTCATACCGGGCGCGCCGCTCGGGGTCACGGAGCACCTCGTAGGCCAGGCTGACCTCTTTGAAGCGCTCCTCGGTCACGTCATCGCCGTGGTTTGCATCGGGATGGAACTCACGCGCCTTTTGCCGATACGCACGCTTCAGTTCCTCATCGGTGGCGCCACGCCCCACTCCGAGGAGCTCGTACAGGTCAGCGTCGGTCATCGTCGCGACTCGCTCAGTCGTTGACCCAAGCGGTTGCCGACCACCTGGGCCGCCGCCAGCGCCAGGGGATAGTTCATCCGGGTGGGGCCGAGCAGCCCAATGGTGCCGGTTACCTCACCGTCCACCGACACCGGCATGACCACGATGGCACATGAGGCCAGGGGCTCCACCCCGTGCTCGGTACCGATCGCCACCGACAGACCCCTGTCGAGGACGTCGCGAAGGAGGGTGACCACCACCAATTGCTGTTCGAGGATGGTCAACACGGAGCGCACGGTATCCACCGCGTCGAAGGCCGCCGCCATGTGGGACGACCCGCCCACGAACAGCTGGTCGCCGGCCTCCGCCGAACCGAGGTGGCGGAGGGCGTCGACACCGACCGATACCACCGCGTCGGTGGCCGGATCACCGGTGGTCACGAGGGTCGCATCGATCTGGGACAACGCCCGACCCAAGGAGTGTGCGGCCAGGCAGCGGGCGGCGTCGGCCAGTCGGCCCTCATCGACATCCTCGGCCAGATCGATCGACTGCTTCTGTACTGCACCATCGGCCAGCACCACCACCAGCAGGGCCAAACGCGGCCCGAGTCCGACCAGCTGCACCGAGCGCAACGTGGCCAACTCGTGAGACGGACCCACCACCATTGCGGTGCAGTCGGTGAGGTCGGCCAGGAGGCCGGATGTCTTCTCGAGCATCAGCTCGATTTCGCCATGGGCGTGATCGAAGAACTGGCGTACCTGCTGGCGGCCCACCGGATCAAGCGCTCCCGGACCACCCAGGTGGTCGACGAAGAAGCGGTACCCCTTGTCCGTGGGAATCCGACCCGCACTGGTATGGGGCTGCGCCAGGTAACCGTCCCGTTCCAGAGCCGCCATATCCGCCCGAATGGTGGCCGAGGAAACGCTGACGCCCGGGGCGTCCATCACGTGCTGGGACCCGACAGGCTGGGCCGAGCCGATGTATTCGGTGACCACCGCGTTGAGAATGGCCGATTTCCGGACATCCAGCGCTAAGGGGTCGGGACCGGCCCCGTCGTGTCGGCTGTTGTCGCTGGTCTGCATGGGTGGTTGGTCGCCTCGTCCGAGTCCCACCAACGGTCGGGCGCCGTTGGCATCAGGCTGTCGGCCCGTTGGCACTCCATTCTACTGAGTGCTGACCCAACTCGGGCGAGCACCTTCAGACTGATCCATTCCCGGGTACGCCCCGATGCCGCCGATGGTCACCCAGAAAGGCAGAATGCCAGGTCAGACCGCCGCGACGAACAGCTGATGGGTCATGGCCGGACCCAGGGCAACCATCGAGTCACCTACCACCAACGTCAACGTACCGTCGGGCGCCTTGGCCTGAATGGTGGCCATGGCCCCTGGCATCAACCCGTGTTCGCCGAGATACGACAGGGAGGCGGAATCGTGCTCGATGCTCTCGGTGATCCGTTCGAGACGCACACGGTCGCCGGGCCGTGAATCGGCCAATCGGTGCTGCTCGGGCCCGGTGGGCTCCACACCCGGGATCGGATTGCCGTGCGGGCAGGTGGTCGGATTACCCAGCAGAACCACCAGGCGTTGCTCGACCTCATCCGAGATCACGTGTTCCCACCGTCCGGCCTCGAGATGGGCCTTCTCCCAGTCCAGTCCGATGATGTCCACCAGCAGCCGTTCGGCCAGCCGATGCTTGCGCACCACCCCCTGGGCCAGGGCGGCACCTTTGGCGGTCATCGAGATCTGACGGGCGCTGCGGAGAATGAGCCCGTCGGCCTCCAGCCGGTCGAGCATTTCCGACACAGACGGCGCGGCTTTGTCGAGCCGTTCGGCGAGGCGCGCCTGAATGACCGGGATACCCTCCTCTTCCAAGGAGAAGATCGCCTCAAGGTACTCCTCGACCGGTGGGTGAAAGCGGTCGAGCATGACCCTGATCCTAAGGCAAGGCGGGAGTTGGCGGTTCGGCCGAGGGCAAATCGGGCTGGACGGGGCACCGTCGCCGGAATCTCAACGACCGGCGGTACCGTGGTATCCGTGAGCGACCGGTTCGGTGACGAGGAGACACAGTCCGAGGATGGCCTCGACGTCATCGCCGACGACGATGTTCACCCCGACGGGGACGAGACAGAAGTCGGTGGGCCGGTGAACGATGTGCCACCCACCCGCTTCGACCGGGTAAGGCGGTCGACCGCCGGGGTGATGATGACCGGCATTGCCCTCGGCCTGCAAGATGCCCTGGAGTTACCGAAGAAGCAACCGGCTTTCGTCATCAAGGCCTCGGGCCAACCCGACGGGCCCCAGGGGCCGATCGATCTGAGCTTCGACCCTGACGATCCGTCCAACACCGTGGCGGTCATTCGCCCCTGGCTCACCGACGGAGAGAAGAAAGGAACTCCACCGGAGTAGAACCATCTGTCAGTCGTCGAGCCGCAGCGCGGAGACAAATGCCTCTTGGGGAACCTCGACCCTTCCGATGTTCTTCATCTTCTTCTTCCCCTCTTTTTGCTTCTCGAGGAGTTTCCGCTTTCGGGTGATATCGCCGCCGTAGCACTTGGCCAGAACGTCCTTGCGACGGGCCTTGACCGTCTCCCGGGCCAGGACCCGCCCCCCGATGGCCGCCTGGATGGGAACGTCGAACATCTGGCGCGGAATCAACTCCCGCAACTTTTCAGTCATCCGCCGGCCGTAGATGTCGGCCTGGGACCGATGGACGATGGTGGAAAAGGCATCCACCGGGACGTGGTTGATCAGCACGTCGACCTTGACCAGATCGGCGGTGGCATATCCCTGGGGCTCGTAATCGAGGCTGGCATATCCCTTGGTCCGGCTCTTCAACTGATCGAAGAAGTTCACCACCACCTCGGCCAATGGAATGGTGTAGACGAACTCGACCCGTTCGGGCGAAAGGAACTCCATCCGATTCATGTCCGCCCGTTTCCCCTGACACAACTCCATCACGGTGCCGGTGTACTCGGCGGGCGTGAGGATCGTGGCCCGTAACATCGGCTCATCGACGTGGTCGAGCCGGGTGGGATCGGGCAGCTCGCTGGGGTTGTCCACCTCCACCTTGGTCCCGTCGGCCAAATAGGCTTCGTAGGCCACCGAAGGAGCTGTGGCGATGAGGGACAGATTGAACTCACGCTCGAGGCGCTCACGAACGATCTCCATGTGCAGCAGCCCCAGAAACCCACACCGGAAACCGAATCCGAGGGCTCGGGACGACTCGGGCTCATAGGTGAAGCTGGCATCGTTGAGCCGGAGCTTTTCCAATGCGTCGCGCAGGTCGGGAAGCTCATCCCCGTCAATGGGGAAGAGCCCGCAGAACACCATGGGATTGGGGTCCCGGTATCCAGCCAGGGCATTGGTGGCCGGATGGGCAGCGGTGGTCACCGTCTCCCCCGATCGAGCTCCGCCCACATTCTTGATACCGGCAATGAGGTACCCGACTTCGCCGGGGCCGAGGTCGGCGACGGGGACGGTCACCGGTGTCCTCACCCCGATCTCTTCGATCTCGTGATTGGAGGCGGCATGGATGAACCGGAGTCTCGCCGTCGAGTGAAGGGTGCCCTGCATGACCCTGATGGAGCTGACCACACCCCGGTACTGGTCGTACGCCGAGTCGAAGATCAATGCCTGCAACGGCGCTTCGGGATCCCCCGTCGGTGCCGGGATGCGCTCCACGATGGCATCGAGGAGGGCGGGAACGCCCTCTCCTGTCTTGGCTGAAACGTGGAGGATGCTCGACGCCTCGATCCCCAGGACGTTCTCGATCTCGGTGGCACATCGCTGGGGATCGGCGGCCGGAAGGTCAATTTTGTTGAGAACCGCCACGATTTCGAGGTCGTGTTCGAGCGCCTGGTAACAGTTGGCCAGGGTCTGGGCCTGAATACCCTGAGAGGCGTCCACCAGCAGCACCGCGCCCTCACAGGCCGCCAACGATCGGCTCACCTCGTAACCGAAGTCGACATGGCCAGGGGTATCGATGAGGTGGAGCGTGTACTCCTTCCAGTGCACCCGGACGTTCTGGGCCTTGATGGTGATCCCGCGCTCGCGCTCGATGTCCATCGAGTCGAGGTACTGCTCGCGCATGAGGCGAGGGTCGACAGCCCCGGTCAGCTCGAGAATCCGGTCGGACAACGTCGACTTGCCGTGGTCGACATGGCTGATAATGGAGAAGTTTCGGATGCGGTCGACAGGAAGCACGGGGTAGCCAGCGTACCCAAGGTGAGGGGATGGCCCTCACCGCTGGCCGGCTGATACCCTGGTATGTCTCCAGTGGACATCCATCGGGTGCCCGGGAGCAGATCTCCAACCGGTCGGTGGTGCTCCCAGCTGCCGCCGATTCGATAACACCGAGCACGATAAGGACCAGTTGTGGCAAACATCCGTAGCCAAATCAAGCGCAACCGACAGACAGTGAAGCGTCAGGCCCGCAACAAGGCCGTCCGCTCCGAGCTCCGTACCCGTACGAAGAAAGCGATCATCGCTGTCGACGAAGGGGCGGAAAACACCGTGGAAGCGCTGCGTCTGGCCATCAAGCGGATCGACAAGGCCGCGGCCAAGGGCGTCATCCACAAGAACCAGGCCGCCAACCGCAAGTCCCGTCTGATGAAGCGGGCCGCGGCTCGGGCAACCACCGACGCCTGATTCATCGGGCCTTCCGGCCCCAGCCACGTCGCACCCTTCTGCCGGGACGTGGGTACCGCTCCAACCATGGGTCGATCGAGGTGGGTGCTCCCCAGACTGCCGTAGAACGGTGCGTCTCCGAAACTGAACAACCGCGGTCGGAAGCGACGAGGCCATACCCGCCGGCTGGTTGGGCCTGCGGATTGACAGCCTCCGCGCTGTTCCGTGCTGCCGTGCCCGCGAAGGTGGCGACCACTATCCCCACCACCGAAAGAGCGACTGCACACCGTCAGGCGGGTATCGATCGAAACTGGCGCATGGTGACCTCAGAGGCATCTTGCTGAGAACATTCACTCCGGAAACGGCGGCCCCGATGCAGTACGTGGGGTCCCAATGCACCCATACTTCTTCCTCCTCCGCTGGGAATCAATGGGTGTCGGCAAATTCGTATGTCATTCCGTCACAATCCCGGTCGCTTGGTCGGAGTCCCCGCCTTCCAGGTGATTCAGGCGGTTGCTGTCGGAGGGCACGCCTCCACCAGTTCCGGGCCGTCGTTGCGAACGTTGCCCACCCGTGGGTCCACCGGATGGTGGTTCAGAGTGTTGGATGGTGGCGGTCGGAGCAAGCCTTCGAGTTCATCTCGGTCGTGATTGGCCGGGTCCAACCACGCATCGAGCGCCTCGGTCTCGAGAACCACCGGCATCCGAGGGTGGATGCCGTCCATGTCGGGGCCCGCGCTGGTGGTGACAATGGTGCAGGTAGAGAGGAACTGTGCCCGGTTCCCGTCCTCGTCGTGCTCGATCCCCTCTCTCCTGCTGGCATCTTGCCCGGGGAGTCGCCATCGCTCCCACAGTCCGGCCATCGCCAGGGGTTCGCCGTCGGCTCGTTGGAAGTAGTGGGGTTGGCGCTGTTTCCCTTCGCCCTGCCCCCATTCGTAGAACCCATCGGCAGGCACCGCCAGTCGTCGGGAGGCAAAGGCGGATCGGAACGACGGTTTGGTGGCCACCGTCTCGCCGCGGGCATTGAACAAGCGATTGCCCATGGACGCATCTTTGGCCCACGACGGAATCAGACCCCAACGGAAAAGGTCGATCATCCGTTTGGTGGCGGGTAGGTCGGCGTCGTCGACGTCGGGGTGTTCGATGTCAGCACCGGTGGGGCGGGCCACGATCCCGAGGATGTTACGGGTGGGAGGGATGTTGTAGCTGGGTCGGCCATCAGGGTCGATGCCCAGCGCCAATTCAGCGTCGAAGATCCGGGACAATCGGTCCGGCGTCGTGTACAAAGCAATACGTCCACACATGAGTTCACTGCGAGCCTATTCCCCCCGGCCGAGTTCATGGGCCGGGAGGGGAGGGTCGACCAGAAGCGCTTGGAAATCATCCCTGACGAGATGGACGGCGGCCACCTTTCCCCTCGGTCGCCCCAAGGAATTGCCGCTCGCCTGGAGGCTGGTGAACCACTCGGGCATCCCCAACCGAGGAGTAGTGCCCAGTGAGTGGAATACGTGAAAGACCCGGAACAGCGAGCCTCAGGGTTTGGTCCCCGGAGGATAGAAGTAGGGCTGATCACATCGATAGCCGCCGTTCGGGCTGCTCAATGCGGTGTCATCCACCCGGGCGAACTGCCCGCCCTTGATCTGGCCGATGAGATAACAGCTGGCGGGTGTCTTGGCCGCCGGATCGACGGGAGCTATCAGGTTGCCGGCCGTGTAGGTCTTGATCGATCGGAGGGCCTGCAATACCAAGCCCCGGGTCGGATTGGGGCCGGCAGCCCGGAGGGCCTGCACGAACAACTCGGCAGAGATCCAGCCGTACAAGGTGAACAGGTCCGGCTTGAAACCCGGCGACGATTTCTGCACCTGCGCCAGGAATTGACCGACCGCCGGGATGGAAGCTGCGTCCTCGCCGAGGAAGAGGGAAGTAGCCTGCTCCAGATACGAGCCGTCGGTTGCCGAAGCTCCCCCCGATGCCGGCACCAACGCCTCGCTGTAGGTGGACGCGCCCAGCACCACTACCGGGTGGAAGTTCTGTTGAGCCAGGGCCTTGAATACGGCCGAAGCGTAATTCTCGGGCATCTGTTCGATGAAGAGGATCTTCACCCCGGCATTCCTCATGGCAATGACGTACTGGGTGAAATCGGTCTGGGAGATGTCGAAGGTCGGGTCGTAGGCAACGTGGTAGCCGAGGTGCTGCATCGCCGCCTTTTCGCCGTTCCACTTGGTGATGGCTGCCGCTTCATTGGAAATCAGCGCTCCGGCGTGGAGGACGTCATCGGGGTATTTCTTCTGGAAGTACACCAACGGCCCGAGCTGCCAACCCCCCGGTGCCGGTGACGGGCTGAAGGTGTTCGGGAGGTTGTTGTTGGCGCCATCAAGCGCAACCGTCACGTTGGGCACGGACGGATTGGCCGCCAATACCGTCCCCCCGAAAGCGTCATTGAGCGAGAAGCTGCCGACCATGGCAAAGTCCTTGGCTATGTCCTGTTGGGTGAGCGCCTTGTTGTTGGCTCCGTTGTTGTATCCGTCGTCGGCACCGTCAACGATGATCCTCCGCCCGTTCACACCTCCCATGGAGTTGATGTAGTCGGCATAGGCCTGGACCCCGACCGCTGCCCCTTTGAACAGCCCAAGGGTCAGGGTGGAGACGTTGCCGATGTGCACAGAGGTGGCGGTGAGACCTGTCGTGCCGCGAAATGCCGCCGCCGGGATGGTCGACTTGGTGGACGAACCCGACGGTCCCTGTGTGGACGTGGACGAGCACGCCACCAGGGTTGTCGCCAACACTCCGACAACCAATATCACCGTGACCCGCGGTCCCCGACCTGATGTTGTCGCAATCCCAGTCCTGAACCTCATGTGGATTCTCCCCTTCTCTGGCCCGACCGGGAAGACAATGACGTCTCATCCCCCCGGAAGTAACCGCTGGACGACTCTACGAAAATTTAACTGCCACCACCACCGCCACCGCCACCGCCACGACGATGCATGGACACAATGCGGGAGCGGTCCATGGTGACGAACTCCCCCACCGCCTCGACCGTGACCACTCCGGCTTGGATCAGTTGGCCCCGACTGTGGATACGTCGACCCTCGATCGAGGTGACCCACCCTTCGAAGCGGGCCGGGCGGTTGATCACCGTGGGTTGCAGGTACCGAATCGTCAGCGTGACGGTTGGCCCGGCCGCTCCGGCTATCACGTTGGCCGCGGTCAGGACGAGGTCGAATGCGCCCGCCAATACCGCGCCGTGGACACATCCCGGAGCGCCCTCATACGTGGAGGTGAACGTCGCGTTCCCAATGGCCTTGGGCGGATCGAACTCGATCAACAGTGGGAGTGCCACTGGGTTGCACGGACCGATCACCACGTCGAAGGGCATGACGTCAGCCAAGTTGCTGGTCGCATCGCCTCCTGCGTTGTCGGCGGCATACCGACTGGCACCCACCCCATCCGACTCCGGCAGATGGCGTTCGAGTTGGTCAGCAACCGCCGACAGTGTGGCGGTGGCATCGGCCAAGAGTTCGGACGAGGCCACCGAGCTCACCGTGGCCGCCATCAGGCGCCGAACCGCAGTGGCCAAGGCCTGGCGCCCACTGTCACTCGATGGGCCGATCGGGATCGACGCTGGTTCGTCAGATGATGTGGATGCCGTCACCGACCAAACCGCCCCACATAGTCGGCGTGAGCATCGAGCACCTTGAGCATGTCATCGGCCGGGCCGGAGGGAACCCGTAGCACCACCTCGTAAACGCCCAATCCTTCATAGTGGGCCAACTTCTCATCGCTGGGCACCGTCCCGAATGGGACCACCCGGATCGATGCCGGGTCACGGTCCCGTGCTTCGTATGCCCTCCGGAGTTCGGGCAGCGCCGAGGTCAACCCTGACCCTCCGACCGGCATCCAGCCATCGGCGTATTCGGCGATGGCTGCGAAGACCCCGGGGTACGGACCTCCACCCACCAGGGTCATCACCCGCGGTTGTTGTATCGGTTTGGGCCAGCTCCAACACGGATCGAGGGATACGTAGGTGCCGTGGAACTGTGCCTGCTCCTCTGACCACAACGCCTGCATGCACAGGACGTGCTCACGTGCGACCTCTCTCCTCTCGGAGAACTTCACTCCATGATCGCTTGCCTCTTCGCGATTCCAACCGAATCCGAGCCCGAATACCACCCGGCCCCCGCTCAGATGGTCGAGGGTGGCGACCAACTTTCCCAACACGATCGGATCGTGCTGGGCTGCCAAGACCACGCCGGTGCCCAGATTGATCCTCGTGGTCACCGCGGCCGCCATCGACAAGGCCACGAACGGATCGAGACTGCGCCGGTAGTCCTCGGCATGGACCCCCTCCACCAGGGCCGGTGGCGTGTCCGCCCGCACCGGAAGGTGGGTGTGTTCGGGCAGATACAACGAGTCGAACCCCCGCTCCTCGATGGCGCGCGCCAGGTCGGCGGGGGCCATGGCCTGGTCGGTCAGAAACGCGGTGATCCCAATGCGCACAGTGAGGTCAGTCCCTCAACCCAGAGATCAAACCCAACCCCGGGTTGGTGGCGGGATCGGTGAACAGTGCGGCGAAGGCAGATTCCTCTCGTTGACGGGCGGCGGCGATGGAGGGACGAAGGTTCTCCATCATCAACCGTTTGATCTCCCGGACGCCATGCGGAGGGAAGGCCGCGATCCGTCGCGCCAGTGCCATCGTTTCGTCGAGCACCCTGCCTTCGGGGACCACCCGTAGCGCGATGCCGGAGTCGACAGCCTGTCGGGCGTCGATCCATTCCGACAACAGAAGCACCGACGCCGCCCGCTGCCATCCCATTCGAACCGGGAGCAGGAAGCTGCTGGCCGCCTCGGGGGGCACGCCCATCTCCGCGAACGGACAGCGCAGACGAGCGGTTTCATCCACCAGCACCACATCGACGTGGGCCAACATGGTGAAGCCCAGCCCTACCCCGACGCCGTGAACGGCGGCCAACAGCGGTTTCTCGAACAACTGCAGGGAGTCGAGGAGCTGCTGGAAGCCCTTCCCGGCTTCCGGTCCCGCGGTGCCGGTGGCGATAGCCGCCATCTCGCGGAGATCCTGGCCCGAGGTGAACGCCTTTCCCCTCCCCGTGAGAACAACCGCATTGACCGAGTCGTTCGACGAGGCTTCCGCCAATGCGGTGGTGACCGCCTGATACATGGCGACGTCAAACGCGTTGCGGACCTCGGGTCGGTCGAAGGCGATCAGCCTGACCCCTTCACCATCCTCGACATCGACGCGGTGTTCGGTCACGGCTCGTGGCTCGTGGGCGGACCACCTGGCCACTGCATCACGGGCGGACCACCTGGCCACTGCATCACGGGCGGACCACTTGGCCGCCGTCGACATTGAAGATGTGGCCGGTAATCCACGATGCCTCGTCCGACAGCAGAAAGAGGCACATCCCCACCAGATCGGACGTCTCCCCCTGTCTCTTGAGGGCCAGTGACGCCAAAATCGGTTTCATGAAGGCATCGGGCACCACGGTGCGGGACGCCTCGGTATCTATGGGCCCGGGAGCGATGGCGTTGGTGCGAATGTGCTGGCCCCCGAGCTCGTGGGCCAACTGCTGGGTGATCGAATTCACGCCGGCCTTGGCCAGGC
>OBLU010001165.1_pt1 | contig 24583 bp, 18 predicted proteins | sample 1518681 | NCBI WGS metagenome assembly OBLU01 (sample SAMEA3539304, study PRJEB22396) | soil metagenome | biome: tundra; feature: field; material: soil | place: USA | collected 2010-05 | depth 0.15 m
AACTCACCCGCTTCTCGCTCCGGCTTGAATCGGAACAACCTCTTGAGCCTCCACAGCTAGCGGAAGGATGGCGGTCGATCCGCGCTGGAGCTTCCACGCTGCTTGTTCGGCGTCACATCCATTTTGAAATGGAGTTCGGTGGTCCCGGGTTGCAATTTGCTCAGCGGGAGCCATGAATTGGCGTACGGTTCGCCATTGAGCGAAGCGCTTTGCACGTAGATGCCGCTTCCCTGCCGGGTGATGACGAGGGTTCTTCCACCCGCCAGGCGCAGAGTTGCCTTATCGAACATTGGTGTGCCGAGCACCATGCCGCCAATGCCAGGCACGGCAGGGTAGAAGCCCAGCGCATTCCACACATAGACGCCGGAGGTTGCACCCAGGTCGTCGTCGCCCGGAATGCCGTCGGGCGCGGCCTTGAAAGTCTGCTGTTCGATGCGGGTGATCACGTCCTGCGTCTTCCACGGCATGCCCGCGAATACATACGTATAGGGCGTCACGAAATCGGGCTCGTTGGCCATGTTGAAGCAGGGTTCGCCCCAGCAGATGAGCTTGGCAAAGAACTTGTCGAGCCGCGGTTCGACCATGGCATCGCCGCCCATGGCGCGGATGAGCGCCGGATAGTCGAACGGAATCATGAAGCTGTACTGGTAGGTGTTGCCTTCTTCAAAGCCGTATTGATCGGTGGAGACGGGGGCGTCAGGGCGCTTGGGAAGTGAGCGTTCAGGGTCGAAACCGGCTAGCCATGTACCGTCACTGTTGCGCGGTCGAATCCAGCGCGTATCGGGGTCGAGAAGATTCTTCCAATTCTCTGATTGCTTGAGGAAGGACTGGTACTCGGATTGTTCGCCGAGGTTCTGGGCAAATTGCGCGATCGCAAAGTCGTCACTCACGAATTCGAGGGTGCGCGAGGCGTCGATGGAGTCCTTTTCAGCCGGAACATAGCCCAGCTTGAGGTAGTCGGCCAGGAAGGGCCGCTCGGAAATGTTGTGCGGCCCGACGCCGGGTTCTGTGCCCGCTTTGATCATGTATTTGAGAGCCGTTTCGAGGTCGAAGTTCCGCGCGCCGAAGGCGTAAGCGGACGAGAGCAGAATCACGGGTGAATCGCCGCCCATCACGTAGGTGACGTCGTTGGCAGCGGGCCAGCGTGGATACCACCCGCTCTGCACAGCGTCATTGACGAGCGACTGCATCATGTCGGACTCGCGTTCGGGCTCGAAGAGCGCCTGAAGCTGGACAGTGTTCCGATAGATATCCCAATCAGAGAAGTTGGCGTACTGGGCTGACTGCTTTGAACCTGCAAGTGAATGCACCTTGTCATCAAATCCCATATATTGGCCGTCTTCATCGCTGAAGAGATTCGGCGAAAGGAATGAGTGGTAGAAGCCGGTATAGAAGATGACACGCTGGTCCGCAGTGCCGCCTTCCACGGTGGTACGGTCGAGCAGGTTGCTCCAGGCTGTACGCGCTTTAGCGTGGACCTGATCGAAGTCCCACGCGGGGATCTCTTTCTGCAGGTTGTTCAAGGCCCCGGCTTCGCTGACAAATGAGATGCCAACCTTGAGGAGGACTTCCCGCTCGCCGCCGAAATCGACCCAGGCACCGGTGTGCTTGCCTTGCGCGGATTTGCCCGCGGGAAGGATCGAGTCGTCCTGCCATAGCGACGAAGACTTGTACGGCTTGTTGAATCGGCCGACCACGTACAGCTTGTAATGCGAGTCAGTTCCGCAGAAGCCGCCCGCTGCAACCGAACCGGCAACGTAGTCTGCGCTCTTGAGCTCGATGCTGTTGCGATAGGGTTCGCTGCCATGCTGCGCATTGGATTGGGTTGGGTGCGTATTGGCGCTGCTGCCGGCGTTGATAAGGAGGCGAGCGGCCGCGTCATCCGGAAAGATGAAGCGAGCGATGCCGGCGCGATCAGCGACAGTAATCTCGACGCGTATGCCGTTACCCAGGGTCACGGCGTAGTAGCCGGGATGCGCGGCTTCATTGGTGTGATCCAATTGTGCGCTATAGGGGTTGAGGCCTGTGGCGGGACTCGACGTCAGCGTGCCCGTGGTGGGCAGCACGGCGAAATCGCCATAGAGCGGGCAACCTGCGCCGCTCACGTGCGTGAGGCCAAAGCCATAGATCTGCTTTTGGTGGTGAATATACCAGGCCTGAGTATTGGTGTCCGGACTCCACTGGATCATTCCGAACGGGAGACTTGCGCCGGGAAACGTGTTGCCGTCTCCATCGGTGCCGATGATCGGATTGACCTGATCATAGGGAGTGGGAGCGGATTGAGCGAGTGCTGAAAAAGCTGAAGGCAGCGGAAGCAAAGAGAAGCTGATGCAGAGCGCAAGTGAAACTCGCATTCATGACGTCCTTGAGTGAGAGGATTTCCCGGATGGAATTCTACTCTCCTCGTCAGTTCCCTTCGGGACGTAGCCCTGAAACGTGAGTGGGGAAATGTGACACTGCAGACATGCAAAACGGGCCCGGCAATCGGATGCCGGACCCGCTTCTGTTTATTCCCTGGGTTATTTAAGCGCGTAGATGGCTTCAAGTTCCTTCTGCGCGACGCTCTCCGGGAGCGGAGCGTAAGACAGCGCTGAGGCCTCGCTTTCGCCCGATTTGACGACCCAGCTCAGCTGGTCTTTGAGAACCTTGCGCTTGGCTGCGTCTTGTCCTTCGGGCGACACAATGATCCAGGAGAAGCTGGAAACCGGATAGGCATCCGCTCCTGGCGCATCGGTGATCGACACGCGGAAGTCGGCGGGCATTGACTTGACGCTGGCTGCCGCGGCGGTTACACCGGGTATGGAAGCGGTAATCCAATTGCCCGCAGCGTTCTTGATTGCACCGAACGCGATCTTGTTCTGGAGGGCATAGATCAGTTCGACATAGCCGATGGCGCCGGGCAATTGACGCGTCAGGCCAGCGACGCCCTCATTGCCTTTGCCGCCAACGCCCACCGGCCAACTGGGCGAGGTGCCTTTACCCGGCCCGTCGGCCCACTCTTTGCTCACTTTGCTGAGGTAATCGGTCCAGACAAAGCTGGTTCCGGAACCGTCGGAGCGGTGCACCACAATGATCTTCTGGTCTGGCAGCTTGACGCCGGGGTTGTCCTTGGCGATCCGTGGATCGTTCCAACTGGGAATCTTGCCCAGGTAAATGTCGGCCAGCACGTCGCCGCTGAATCGCAGATCACTGACGCCGGGCACATTGAAAACGGGAACTACAGCGCCGAGCACGACCGGGAGGTGAACAACCTTCCGGCCGCACGTCTTCATCATGTCGTCGGTCATGGGCATGTCCGTGGCGCCAAAATCGACCGTGCCCGAGCAAAACTGCTTGATACCGCCGCCGGAACCAATGGATTGGTAGTTGATCTCAACGCCAGGATGGGCCGCGCTATACTCAGCAAACCATTTGGAGAAGATCGGGTAGTCGAACGTGGACCCCGCCCCAATCAATGTCTGGGACTGAGCGGTACTCAGGGCCAAAACCAACAAGATAACTGCAATTAGCGCTTTCTTCACTGAAGTCTCCCTTGCAGGATCACTGCCGTTAACCATTGTCCACGCGCAATGTTACGGGGATTTGAATCGGGGCCAAGCTTTTCGGATTCTTACACTTTGGCGCTGGATTTGACGGCAGACAGTACGGTTTCTTGGGTGCGAGGCGTGCGCGGTGCCAGCGGCAAGGTAAAGTGGAAAGCCGCGCCTGCGCCAAACTCGCTTTCGGCCCAGATGCGGCCGCCATGCGCTTGCACGATGTGTTTCACGATAGCCAAGCCCAGGCCTGTGCCGCCTGATTCGCGCGAGCGGGCTTTATCCACGCGATAAAAGCGCTCGAAGATCCGCTCAAGATGTTCAGAGGCAATGCCGGGGCCGAAGTCCTGCACAATAAACTCGACCTCGTCTTCAAGCGGGCGTGCGCCAACACAAACCCGCTTGCCCGCTTTGCCATATTTCAGCGCATTTTCGATCAGGTTGCCGAAAACCTGGTTCATCGCGTCGGGATCGGCCATCACGAGTGAGTCGGGTGCACCGGACGGCTGCAACTCGACATTTGAGTCGACCACCATGCCGCCGAGCGAGTCGATGGCATCCTTGACCAAAGCGCTGGCTCGGATTGGCTGCGCAGCGAGCCGGTAATCGGGGCTTTCGACTCCGGCCAGGGCAAGCAGGTCTTCAGTGAGGCGGCTCATTCGGCTGGCATTCTTGAGAATCACGCCGAGAAACTCCCGCGTCGTCGATGGGCTGGGCGCCGGGTCTTCGACGAGCGTCTCAACGTAACCTTGGATGGACGTAAGCGGAGTGCGCAATTCATGGCTCACGTTGGCGATGAAATCGCGGCGGGATTTTTCGGCGGCCTCGACGCGTGTCACGTCGTGCAGCACAGCCAATGCGCCGCCAGAGGGCAACGGCGCCGCATTGATTTCGAAAATCCGTCCCGGCGCAAGCGAGCTGGAGCGGCCAAAACAGACTTCTCCGGCCTCCAGTGCGCTGCGCACACAGGCCAAAAACTCGGGGTCGCGCACCGAATGGACAAGTGGACGGCCGACGCGAATCTGGGTGCCGGCAATGCGCTGCATGACCGCGTTCGACCAGCGCACCTGGCCCTCGCGCGTGATGGCGACGACCGCCTCCTGCATGGAATCGAGCATGGTGGCCAGTTCGTGCCCGCGGCTTTCGATTTCAGCAAAATTCTGGCCGAGACGCTCAGCGGTTTGATTCAGAGCTGCTTCCATGGCGGAGAGTTCATCGCCGCCGTCAACATCAAGACGCGCGCTTAGATCTCCCTGGGAGATACGTCGCGCAAAAGCCACCACGCGCTGTAGCCTCGCCGAGACGTTTCCGGCGGCCCACGCCGCCAGCGGCAAGGCCACACCCAGGGCAATGAGCCCTGACCACAAAGCCTCATCACCTAGCCGATGCAGGCTGTCAGGAGCCAAATGCTGGATGAAGCGGCGCAGGATCAGCTCCATCGCCACCGTCTGAAAGAGAAGGAGGAGGACGAAAAGTCCCAACAACTTTGAAAATACCTTCCTGGTCAATTCAGGGCCTGCTCCCATATTCCGACATATTCGAGCGCAATCGGGCTGCTAATTCCGGAACTGCTTCTTTGAAAGGGCACGGCCGTGGCCATGCGCAGACGCGATCAATGAATCCGGCTCCAGCCACCTGGGGAATGCGATGAGAAGAAATCCTTCAAGATCAGCGCGAACCATTCTCAGCTTCTCTGCTGGCCACGGTATCAAAGCTGAGGACTCCCCCCGCCTCGAGACCTTGACACAAATGAATCGAACTCTTATTCACTCTTGGGAATCTCAAAGCGATAGCCGGCTCCGCGTACGGTCTTGAGGTAACGCGGATTTTCCGGGTCGACTTCGATTTTCTCACGGATACGGCGTACATAAACGTCCACTGAGCGCGGAGTTACAAAGCGCGCATCGCCCCAAACAGCATCCAGCAAATGGTCTCGGCTGAACACCCGGCCTGGATGCCGCGCCAGATAGTCAAGCAGCCGGAACTCGGTGGCTGTGGTGGTGGTCAGCTCGCCGCGAACCCTCAACTGCATGGCATTGGCGTCGATGATCACCTCTTCAAAACTGATCACCGTAGGCGACGTTGGCCTCTCGAACCGGCGTAAGACCGCCTTGACGCGGGCCACCAGTTCGCGGGTGGCAAAGGGCTTGGTGATGTAATCGTCGGCACCCAGTTCCAGCCCCAGAACGCGGTCGTTCTCTGCGGCGCGCGCAGTAAGAAAGATGATTGGGACGGTGGAGAGGCCGGGATTGGCGCGGAGGCGCCGGCACACGTCCAGGCCGTCGCCGCCAGGGACCATGATGTCCAGAAGAAAAAGGGACGGAGGCTGCCGTTCGGCATCCGGAATCAGGTTAACGGGGGTGTGAAACAGCCGCGTGGTGAAGCCTGCTGCTTCAAGGTGATGTTGCACTAGACGCGAAATATCAGTGTCGTCTTCCAGCACAAATACGGTTTGGCTCAACCCGGTCTGCCCTCGCCCTGCGGCCGTTGAACTGCAAGCTAAAGAGGCCACACGGAACCATTAACAGACTAATGCAGCCAGGCAAATAGATTGCAAACGTTTGATGAATTTGGCGCACGGAAAGGAAGGTTAGAATCCCGCCGAATGGGCGACGGGCATTGCCTAATAGATTTCATTGCACGATATTGGCTCGGTCGACAGCGGGCGCGATGCTGGTTGCTCCTTCTCCAAAGGCGCAACATACCGGCGCATGCGGACGGGCGTCAGCCGAGACATCAGAACGCGGAACGGCGCCAGGCGTAGGGGACGTTCGATTCGTCTCTTGCCGGCCGCCGGGCCCGCGCCCCCCGTGCTTTTTGCGCACTTCGTCCCACGCCACCAGAAGGAGCGCGGTGAAAGTGACGGCAAGCAGCGCGATGGCAAGCGGTCCATGCAACTGATCAAGCCCGTCGGAGTTGAAATCGCCGTAAAGCAAGGCGAGCCCCACGAAGACAAAGAAGATGTGCGCACAAAAGACGCGAAGCGACGCTTTGCCGAGAGTGAGAAACGGCTCAATGGCAACCAGGCGCAATAGGTATTTTCGCAGCCAGTAGACAACGACCATGAAAGAAATGAGATTGAGCAAGCGCAAAGGGCCGATTTGCCATTTGTCCAGTTGGAGTCCAAGCGCCTGAATAGTCAGGCGAGGACCCAACCACCCGTAACGGATTCCGATGAAGAAGAGGCAGGCTGCGCCGGCAGTAGCAACAGCCCAGGCGGGCACTTTGCGGAAAAGCACCGTTTCCGTGGCAGATCTGGCGCCGAGCCAAAGACCAACAGTCCAGACCGCCTGCCAGGCAAACAGATTGAAAGCACCCGACTCCTGGAGCGGGACCCTGAGGTGGGTCACGTGCACGATCCAGTTGTGAACCATGTCGCGCAAGCCAAATTGCGCAAACAACCATATGAAGGCGCTGGCAGCGAGAATCCAGCGCCAGCCAAAGCGCACCGCAGCCGACAGAAGCATGGGCGTAAAGAAGAGAAATGTGACATACATCGGCAGAATATCGAGCAAGGGCGGGCAGTAGATCAATAGCACCGAGCCGGCGATGGCCACAAAGGGATGCATGAGATAGAAGTTCAGCAGATTGGTAATCGCCGCCTTGTGGGTATGGACTGCGAATGCGGCAACCACAGTGAAGGCAAGCGTGAGCATCAGCAGGTGATAGCCGTAGATCTTGAACGAGCGCTTCCAGAGGCGGGCACGCACATTGGCTGGGTTCAGGACGAGTTCGCGAATAAATAGACGACCGACAAGGAGCGCCGATATAAATACAAATCCCTCCGCCGAAGACACGAAGCCGATGGGCTGATTCACGAAATCGCTGAAGCGCGTCGGAAGATGCGTCAGCGTCATCCAGACGAGGAAGAGCCCGCGCAGGGCATCAAGTTCGGGACGGCGTTCAAGTCTATGCAGCATCATCCATTTCCAAGTGAGCGCCCTGGGGAAGCGCGCGGGGATGGGCGTTACGTGATTAGACGCTTTCTACGGTGGCCGGTTGTGCACACCTGCGAGAGAATCCTGCCCCTTGTTGAATAAGATGCAAAACAGCTTTTTCTTGACTCGTATCAGCACATTCTTCCACACTCCGTGCGCATCCGCTTGATCCTTCAGCGACAACTCTGGAATCCACCAGAATGGTCCTCATCCCCTCGTCGAGGGGAATGTGGCTCTTGAAAGCGGCGATGCAGACCCTCGCTGATTGCCGCCGCATACGGGATTGACCCCATCTCTGGATGCCATATCAACCCAGCGGTGAGCCTGGGCGTATGGACGGCCGGACGGATGACTTTGAAAGACATGATCGGCTACTGGGTAGGACAGTTTCTAGGCGCAACGCTCGCTGCGTAGGTGGTCTATTTGATTGCCAGCGGCGTCAGCGGCGGTTACAACATTGCCGTGAACGGGCTGGGCCAGGATGGCTGGGGACCCGGCTATCAAGGCGGTTACAACATAACTTCGGCGATCATCTTTGAATTCGTAGCCACTCTAATCTTCGTCATCGTCATCCTCGGCTCCACGCAGAAGGCCGCGCCGACGGGCTTTGCCGGCTTGGCCTCGGCATCACGCTGGTGGCGATTCACATCACCGGCATCCACATTACCGGCACAAGCGTGAACCCCGCGCGAAGCCTGGGACCGGCTCTATTGGTGGGCGGACAGGCGATGTCGCAGGTGTGGCTCTTCCTGCTTGTTCCGAGCATTGGCGGAATTGCCGCCGGCCTGCTTTTCAGAACCAAGGTGCTGGAAGCAACTGAGAACTAGGAATTAACGGAGCATCGGAGAGCCGTCCGCGCTTAGGCGATTGCCCGAATTCGTTGAAAGCTCAGGGGGCGCAGAGGTGTTGGCGGACACGCTTGCGTTTAGGCGCGCGCAATAAAACGCAGGCGCACGTAGTCTGCGACCCAGTTCCCTTCTTCGTCGCGGAGCACTGGCTCGAGCAGTTCCACTGTTTCATCCACAGCCGTATCCCGATGCTCTTGCGGCAGCCCGTCGAGCACACCACGCCGGAAGGTCCGGAGCCATCCGGCCATTCCGCTCTCTCCGAGTGGCGTGGGACGCGGAATGAGCGTCATCTGCTCCACGCTGAAACCTTGACGAGCGAGACGCTGCGTATAGGCATCAGCGGTTGGATAAAAGTTGACGCCTTCCTCGCGATCACCAAATCCGTGGCGAGCAAGCACAGCCATCAGCGCCACGCGGATGGCGGCAATGTTTCCGTGACCGCCCATCTCCGCCACAAAGCGGCCGCCGGACTTGAGAACCCGCCTGACCTGGGCCAGAACGCCGTCCTGATCGCGCATCCAGTGCAACGCTGCGTTGGAAAAGACAGCATCGAATGTTCCATCTGCATAGGGCAGCGATTCTGCGGAAGATTCATCGACGGGAATCCCTCGTGATCGGGCCGAGACAACCATCTCCGGCGACGCGTCCACGCCCCTTACGATTGCTCCGGTCGCGACGATCCGCTGCGTCAGTTGCCCATCGCCGCAGCCAAGGTCGAGGATGTGCTCGCCGGGTTGAGCGGACAGCCACTCCAGTACACCACCGGCAAGCTCGTGCACAAACGCGCCGTTCTTCCCGTAGGCTCGCGGATCCCAGGTTTGCATCAAATGCTGCCTCCATCTCCAGTGTCTGCGAATTGGCAGTTTAACGACAAGAGGTCCGCTGGACAGTGCCCTCGAAGAGGCGACGGAGGCTGACCGGGTGGAAATTGCGCAGGCACTGCGGAAGTTGAGGGAGTTGCTGGCGCGGTCCTTCACCAGCCATTCCGGCGCTGAAACCGCGGCCGGCATTGCGCTGTTTGCAGCGCAGTTTGAAAGATGGCATCCTTCCCGTGAACCCAGTCGGCGTCGCTGACTCTATTGAAATCAAAGCCGGGAATCTCAGGCTGCGGCCGATGGGCGACGGTTGCGCGGGGAGACTGCATCTGAAAGACTGTCGATGGTTCTCAACGATGGTCCTTCATTTCTTGATCAAAGGGCGCGTGCAGGGGGTTGGCTTCCGGTGGTATGTCCACCGCGAGGCGAGCGAACTCGACCTCCGCGGATGGGTGCGCAACACCGAAGAAGGCGACGTGGAGGTGGTGGCGTCGGGCGACTCAGCCGATCTGGCTGAGCTGCGCGCCAGCCTGCGCCGCGGCCCGCGCGGCAGCCGCGTGGATCACGTCATTGAGCACTACCTGGAGGACCGCGAAGCCGCCGGGCTCGATGCCTTCCGGATTGAAGGGGCGTGGTGAAGACAGGGGTCAGGGATCAGGGATCACTGATCACTGTTCTCCGCCCCCTTCTCCTCTATAATCTGTAGGGAAGACGAACCTCAGACCCATCTGTTCCCTTCCCGCAAATCTATTTCTGCCTCAAGTCAGGAGCAAGCGGACGTATGTCTGAAGCATTCAAGCCCATCGATGTGGAAGCCCTGAAGGCGCTGGTGCGCACGGTGCCCGATTTTCCCAAGCCGGGGATTTTGTTTTACGACATTACGACGCTGCTGAAGGACAAGACCGGCTTTGCCAAGCTGATCGATGCGCTGGCGGCGCATTACATCGAGCACAAGACCGACCTGGTGCTGGGCATTGAGGCGCGGGGATTCATCTTTGGGCCAGCGCTGGCTTACCGGCTGAATGCGGGATTTGTCCCGGTGCGCAAGCCGCGAAAACTACCCGCACCTGTGGCGCGCGTGACGTATGACCTCGAGTATGGGTCCGACGCGCTCGAGATTCACATGGACGCGATCAAGCCGGGGCAGCGCGTGGTGCTGGTGGACGATCTGCTGGCCACGGGCGGCACGATGGAAGCCACGGTAAAGCTGGTGAAGCAACTGGGCGGCGAGATTGCCGGGCTGGCCTTTGCCGTGGAATTGGATTTCCTGAAGGGACGCGACCGGTTCAAGGAGTACGACGTCTTCAGTCTGCTGCACTACGACGAATAGGCCGTGCGCAGAACGGGCGGTGCGGGGTGAGCCGCGCTTTCCTGAGCCGACTGTGCTGCGCTGGTTTGCCGTTGCCTGCCCTGTGCATTCGGGTACCCCTCCCCCCCCCGCTGTTTTTGGGTAAAATCCACTAATTAAAATGGTTATGGCGATGGTTCGGCGCAAAATACTCATAATATTGAGGTTAAACGCACAATCCTCATGCGGGAGGGCTTGCGGGCTGTCGAAGCCTGCCAAAAGCCAGTCATTTGGGGGTTCGTCTCTATCTTTTACGTTGAGTGTGCGCCTTCTGGGCAATTAATCTGCAAGTTCCAGAGAAGATTTTTGCACGAAGGAGTACGCGGTCGGTGCGACGGGCGTACAGTTTTACAGTTTCACAGCCCATTTTTTTGCAATTTCTAATGATCTTTTGTATCTTGTATGGATTGTTCAACTTATCGTTTTAGCGCGGGAGATTTTGCTTCGATTTGGTCGCATTTGAGTGCGTTTTACTGCACCGTTGTGCGCATTTGGGCTCATTTGCTGCGAGTGAAGAGGAAGGCTGAAAAACTGTCTCTTTCAGCTGATCGCCCAAACGCGTGGAGCGATGTTGAAACGGCTTGGGCTCTGCGGAGTTGCGGTTTGCTATGAGTGTCTTCAGGGTAACGCGATGTGGGGAATCAATCTGCAAAATGCGGTGTTCGGTGCGGGCTTTGTTTTCAGTGGTTTAGGTGGGGTAATTGGGGAGCGGGTCTTGACATGCCGTTGAGGTGAACCCCTGAAGTGAGACAGTTTTGGTTTTCCCCTTAGTTTGGTCTGGGGGCGTGGAATTGGGAAATCTGATTGACGGAGCTATTCGCTGTCTTCAACAAAGCGCGAGCCCATATCGCGCAAGGTTTGACCTGCGTTCTGCCTGAGAACCTCGGCGACAGTTTCGGCCATTCCCTTACTTGCCGCGAAGAATCGGAAGGTAACGACTTCTTTGCGGAAGATGCAGGTTATGTCGACGCGCGTGCTCACGATCCTGTCGACACTCTTTATGGTCACCAATTCCGGGGAACTCGCAAAGATTTCTTTGCGGGTATCGAATGGTCCAGCCCCTCCTTGAGGCGGCCAACCCGGCAGACTCGACAACAGCCGCATTCAGCACTCCTGAGGACTTAATCGTACGCCACTGAGCGTCAATTCGGAAGCTTGTTCAGGGTTTGGTGGTGTCCTAATTTGAAATCCACAGGATCACGCTTCCTCTGTGGCAAGCAACTTGCCGCGTATAAATTCAGACATAGTTTGGTTGCCGGCTCTAGCTGCCATCTCAATCGCTCGCAGTTCATCCTGCGTCACGCGAACGCGCAAAGTTCCCGCCTTTGCGCTCCCTTTTGGGAGTGGAGGGCGTCCAGCTCTACTAGTTTTCTTTTTTTGGTTCAAGGCTTCTAAACTCCTGCACAATTGCAGCTTTGACTGCGGTTTGCGGTGAGGCGGTGCATCCCTGTCCAACTTTCACGCCAAGACGCATGATCGTGTCGCGGCGAACGCCAGTCATGCGCTCGATTGAGCGGATGCTAGAACCCTCAGACAACGCCGCGATGATTACGATTTGCTAATCGGTATTGAGGACGTTTGCCATACTCTCTCCTGCTGTATTTAATGTACCCCAATAATTGTATAAAGTCAATAGTTTTTGGGGTACAATTTCTAAATTATGCTGAAATGGTTGGCGGTTGTCGCTGTGGTCCTCTCCGTCGCACAGGCAACTATGCCAACTTCCGGGCAGGCATCCAATAAAGGCGCTACCGGCCCCAAGAAACAAGATCAAAGCGTCAAGCAGAATGAGAATCCATCCCCAACTACTACGCCTATTTCGGTAAAGAACGAAAGCGACGGGGCCGACCAATCCATATCCAATAAGGCCAGCGATCACGACCAGCGTTCCGCCATAAATATCGCCAATTCGGCTCCCATGTCTGAAACGTGGTCGTGGCATGACAAATTGTTGTGGATAGCTAACTTGATTTTTGCTGCAGTAGGCATCGGTGGGGTTTGGATCGCCATTTGCACTTTGAAGAAGATCGAACGCCAAACCAAGGCCACGGAGGACGCCGTTGAAAATGCCCGCGATACCGCCAAAAAGCAATTGAGAGCCTACATGTGCGTATCTTTGGCTAGCTTGAATTTTAGGGATGACAGTCAGATTAAGGCCCAAATCGAGATGGAGAACATGGGCCAAACCCCGGCATTCGAAGTCCGCATCTGGGTTGATTCCATCATTCGGGAGCATCCGCTCTTGAGCCCCTTCGAATCTCCGCCTGCTAACTTGGTCCAGTCCGACGCAATCATCGGGCCGGGAAGGCATCATATAGCCGTAACCAATCCGCTGTATGGGAAAGAGATCGATTTTGGACGGGGTCTGGAATCTCAACCACGCGTTTTATGTGTACGGCGAGTGTTCCTATCGGGATATTTTCAAGAAACGTCACGTACTGAGTTTTCGAATGATTTTCGGAGGACCGCAACAAATCAACATAAGGCATGACGACGACGGCATCCGATTTGGGATGCTCAGCATGGACATTACCGGGCATGAAGAGCGAGATGAGGACTAGCGCCCAAATTAGGACACTACCCAAGGTTTTGAGGCAATCGATGAATTCATTGAATGACGGTTGGCCGTTGCAGTTGAGCGGGCGAGCAGGTCGCCGATATCCTCACGTGGGGCCGGTAATACACGCGAAAACGACCGGTCTTAATCACTGAATGTGAGCCATCCAAACCAGAGTTGACCCGGAGTACAAGAACGCCGTCTATGGAGCGCTCTCCGGTACGGTCTCGGGGGGAGCTGGGTCAGCGGATGGTTCGGCCCCATCCTGCAGCATCTGCGCGTCGGCAAAGCGGTAGCCCACATACACATCGGTGAGCAGGTAAGTGGGATTCGAAGGATCATCCTCAATCTTCTTGCGGAGCTGGCGGACGAAGGTACGCAGATACTCGACCTCTTCGCGGCAGTCGGCGCCCCACACGGCGGTGAGGAGCTTGGCGTAGGTGACAACGCGTCCGGCACGGCTCATGAGGCAGTGGAGAATGTCGTACTCCTTGCGCGTGAGGTGGATGGGCTGGCCCCGCCGGGTAACGCTGCGGCGCGCCGGGGTGAGGCGTATTTCGCCGATCTCGATGGGAGCGTCTTCAGCGCGCACCGGCGCGTGAACGCGGCGATGGGCGGTTCGAACCCGCGCGATGAGTTCGCGAATACTGAAGGGCTTGGTCACGTAATCGTCGGCGCCCAGCTCGAGGGCTTCCACTTTTTCTTCTTCTCCATCGCGAACAGTGACCATGAGAACGGGCAGGCGGGGCGCGAAGGCGCGGATGCGGCGCAGAGTTTCAATGCCGCCGATGCCGGGCATATTGATGTCGAGCAGGACCACGTCGATGTTGCCGGCGTGGAGCAGTTGCAGAGCTTCTTCGCCGCGCGACGCTTCAGCGACCTGGAAACCGAGCTCAATCAGCGGAGGACGCAGGGCTCTGCGGATGGCAGGTTCATCGTCGACGATCAGAACGCGAATGGCAGATTGGCTCATTGAGATTTCCTCTTGTGTACCGGGGCTGGAATTGCCGCATAAAACGTTGTGCCCTCATCCTGATCGCTTGTGACCCAGACATATCCGCCATGAATCAGCGCGACGCGCTTGGCGACGGAGAGGCCGATTCCGGTGCCTGCGGCGCGATTGGACGAGGTGGAGGAGCGATAGTAGCGGTCGAAGATGCGCTCGCGGTCGGCGATGGGAATGACAGGACCGAAGCTGTGTACGGAGAAGATGACTTCAGCCTGCGCGTGAACGGCGCGGATGGTGATGGTGGTGCCGAAGATGGAATATTTGCAGGCATTGTCAATGTATTGCGTGAGCAGCATGATCATGAGCTGGCGGTCGCAGCAAAGAACGAGCGAGTCTTCAGGCAGGTCGACGGCCACCTTCATGCTGGCCAGGCGATCGCTGAGACTGGCAACCACTTCATCAATCAGCGGACCCACGCCTACCTGAACCGCATGGATGGCGACTTCGCCGGCGTCGAGCCGCGCGGTCGTGAGCAGGCGGGCTGTGAGCTCGTTGAGCAGACCTGCCTGTTCGTCGATGAGCGAAACAAGTTCGGCCTGCGCGGGCGAAAGGTGGCCCATCTCGCCGAGGCCGGTTGAAGCGGCGCGGATAGCCGTGAGCGGCGTTTTGTAAGCGTGAGCGAGGCTGTCGAGGACGGTGGAACGCAACTGTTCTGTGCGGCGCTCGGTCTCAATGCGGCTTTCGTTGGCAAAGGCGCGGTAGCGGTCGAACGTGATGGCGATGAGCGATGCAATGGCGTTGTTGGTGAGGGGGCTGGTGTCTCCGCGAACCACGAGGCTGCCGACGGGGACGGTGCCGAGGCGGACAACGCGGCGGCCGATGCCTGTTTCCGGATCGTCGTCTGAGGTTTCGAAGTAATAGACATTCTGCGCCAGTTCCTGGGGATCGTCGTTCCAAAAGCCGGCTTGATAGGTTTCGTGCAGGTCGGCATCGAAGACGACCACGGCCTCAAGCGCAAAGATTTCGTGCACCAGTTCAGCCAGTTGGGCGCCCGGTTCCACATGGAGGTTCATCTGCAATGTGCGGCGCGTGAACTCATAGAGGTCATGCATCTGGCCGCCCCAGGAGACCGACTCTTTGGCGTGTTCGGTCACGCGCGCGGACAGCCGGCTCACCACCAGCGCGGTGAGCACGAAGGCAAGGAGCGCAACCGAGTTGGCGGCATCCGTTTCCGGATTAAACGATGGCTTGCGCGTAGTGAAGTAGGTTTGCGCCGCCGACGCGGAGAAAGAGACAACCACCGCCTGCCAGAATCCGCACCAAAGAGCGACGGGGACCACGATCATCAGGCAGAGGAGAGCAGAAACGGGCAGCAGCCACTGAAACCAATGTGCAAACGTGACCACGAGAAAGACGGAGAGGATCCCCAGCGCACACTCCAGCGAGAACAGGAGCGCTCGTGGTCCGGAGCTGCGCACGCGTCGGGTGCTGAGGGCGGTACGTACGGGGATGTAGGTACCAGACAAGCTGCGATCCTCTCTATTCGACTGCGGGGATGACCCACATATTGAAAAAGCGCCAACGGATGAGCCATCCGATTCTGACGACGCCTCTTCAAAAGCGGAAGGGCTCCGAAGGTGAGCCGAACAGCCTCTTCATCGCCTGAAATCGTGAATGAATTTTAACAGCATCCCCATGTTTTTCTTATGCGCCTCGTTGTACGGGCAGCAGGCTGGCGTGTGCCGCAGAGAGCGATGCGAGCGCCCCGATGGGCAATCGGCCGTCCTTCGAGGGGCATAATGATTTCTTTTTTCAATCCTCATTTGTTCTTTATGTGAGGTTTGCATTACTAGTGTTAACCCGCATGACCGGACCACATCAGAGAGCAACGAACATCGCAAAGCTCCTTGAATCATGACCTCCAGACGGCCAGGCTGCCCCGGCAGCCGCAGGGGTCGGCCAGGATGGAGTCCACACAGAAACAACGGGCATTTTTCTCGCCCACTTCATGTTTCCGCGTTATCCACAATTCATTTTTTCATGGGAGGAACAGCGCTGATGTACGTCAACCAGAATCGCATTCTGCAGTTTCTTACCGGTGCAGCGATGACAATCGCTGTAGCCGCGGGCGCACAGGCGCCGGCACCGCCAGCACCCGCGTCCGATCCAGCACCAGCTGCGGCGCCCGCGCAAGCACCGGCTCCGGCGGCAGCACCGGCAGCGGCGCCCACGTGGAGCGTTGGGCCCATGGATATCAGCGGCTTAATCGATGGCTACTACAGCTACAACTACAACCGTCCAGGCAATCTCGCCAACGGGCAGATCAACGACTTGTATAACTTCGACGACAAAACAGACCAGTTCAACCTGGCTGAGGCCCGGCTCACATTGAATCACGATCCGGACCCGGTCGGCGCACATGTGGACCTGCTGTTTGGCCGCGCGAATACCTTGATCAACGGCCCCACTACCGCCGGGAATGAGACGCAGTTTCTCGAACAGGCTTTTGTTAGCCTCAAACCTGTAAAAGCCAAGGGCCTGGAAATGGACTTCGGCAAATTCGTCACCTCGGCGGGCGCTGAAGTGATTGAATCAAAGGACAACTGGAATTACTCGCGTTCCCTCCTGTTTGCATGGGCCATTCCGTACTTCCACTTCGGCCTGCGGACCTCCATGCCGGTATCGAAGACCGATACGATCGGCGTGCAGGTGGTGAACGGCTGGAATAACGTGGTTGCCAATAACGGCGGCGTGACGATCGGCGTGACCAATGCGCTGGTCAAGCCGAAGTACACCTGGAATGCGAACTACTACGGCGGCCCCTCCAACGCCAACACGCAGAGCGGCTACCGCAATTTGTTTGACACCACCCTGCTGCTGACGCCGAACGCGAAGTTCAACGCCTATATCAACTACGACTACGGGCAGAACCGCGATGCTTCGATCGCAAAGGGCGGCGATGGCGCTTTGAATCGCTGGCAGGGCGTCGCCTTTGCCGCGCACCAGCAAATGACGGGAACCCAGACGCTGGCGATGCGCGGTGAATATTTCAGCGATCCTGAGGGCTTCTCTACAGGACGCATGCAGGACCTGTGGGAGATCACGGCGACCTATGAATACAAGTGGGCCGAAGGTCTGCTGAGCAGGATTGAATACCGTTTCGACAAATCAAACCAACAGTTCTTTCACAAGGGCGATACCGGCACGGTGAATGACCAATCGACCTTGACGGCGGGATTCGTGGCCTTCTTCGGACCGAAACGCTAGAGCGCGTCTTCGATCTGGCAAAGACGCCAGACCGAGACGCATAACTGAAACCATCGGCTCGGCCAGCAGAAGAGCAGGCGCACCCTGGCCGGGCACAATCCGCAAACCGGTATCAGGCGCGATGAGCCTGGAACGAGCCGGCGCACTTCACTTGGAAGGCGCCGCAACAGCAAGCCCGGACGAAGGTCCCCAACACGGGCGAGTCGAACGAAAGTCCCGGATTGAATGACCGGGAGCAGCCAGACGAACTTCAACTTTCCAGGAGAATGCTCATGGCAGATCAAAAAGCACCTCAGATGCAGGCCACCCTGGGCCTTACCGGGCTGACCAGCAACGCAATGGCGCTTATCGCCCCCGGCGCCTTTCTATGGCTCACCTTCTTCATCCAGGCTACGACCGGTGTGGCCGGCCAACCTTCCACTGCGCCTGCCATGTGGCTTGGCATCTTCCTTTCCCTGTTGCTGTGCCTGGCCACCGCCGTCTCCTACGCCGAGATTTCCAAACTTTACCCTGGCACCGGGTCGAGCTACTACTACGCGGAGCAGGCGCTGCTTTCGAAAGACAAAGCCTTCAGGTATGCGCGTGTCGCCAAATTCATCGTAGGCTGGGGTTCGCACCTTTATTACTGGGTCTATCCCGGTGTGATGGTGGCCGTCACCGGCATTTTCGTAGGGTACATCGTCGGTTTCTTCTATCCGAGCTTCCTCAGTGGATCAAACCCCGGACCGTTGTTCATGGCGTTGATTGCCATCGTGTTCTCGTTCTTCGTGGCTTGGATTGCTGCCAAGGGCGCCGGTGCATCCACGGCTGTAAACCTGGCGATCAACGTCATCCAGATCTCGGCGCTGGTCGTCTTCAGCGTGCTGGCGATTGGCTATCGCGCCAACCATCCGACGGGCGCAACCGGCCCTACGGCCTTCCAGTACGACTCGCAGTCACTGGCCACCTATACTTATCAGTTTGCTACCGACAAAACCGGGGCAACCATACGCGATTCGAGCGGCACGCCCATGCCGTTGCTCGATTCAGCCGGCAAGCCGGTTCCTTACGTCATCACCTATCCTGAGACCGACGCGACCGGCAACTTCCTTTCCCACACGTCGGCCGCGTCGGTAATTTCGCCTCACAAATGGAGTTGGGTTTTCATCCAGGCGACAGTGGCAATTCTGATCCTTGTAGGATTTGAATCCGTAACTGCGATGGGAGGCGAGGCCAAAAACCCGACCAAGCATATTCCCATCGCGGTGATTGCGTCTCTGCTCATTCAGGGCCTGGTCTGCTACCTGTTTGAGTATTTCTGCGCGAACTACTTCCTCAACTCGGGTTATACGATGCAGAGCGCGGCAGGTTCCGCGGCCCCTATCGGTGACATGATGATCATTGTCGGCGACTGGCTCCTCGGCCAGGGCCACGGCAAGTACTTCATGTTCGCCGAGGCGATCACGGTGTTCCTGGCCCTGATTGGCACCACGCTGAGCTGCATGAACACCGGGGCTCGCGTCACCTATGCCATGGGCAAGGACGACGAGGCGCCAGAGCACTTCGGCATTCTGCATGCAGGTTCTCTGTCGCCGCGGAAGGCCATCTGGACCCTGGCAATCATCTCTGCCGTCATCGGTGTTGTTGCCTGTTCGTTGGCCTTCGGGGACGCTGGCGCACCCACCGACGCGACTATCGCAGCTTTGCCGCATGGCATCTTCTCAAGCTTTGGCTATTCAACGCACGACAAGATGGCAGCGCTCCCGAACTCGTTGCTGGCAATTACTCTGACCTCGAACTTCGGAACGTTCATCCTTTATGCGCTGAGCTGCCTGCTCTGCATCGTTGCATATCACAACCGGCCCGACTACAACTTGTTGAAGCACACCTTGATCCCAGGCTTCGGATTGTTGGCGAACCTGGTGTGCATGGGCTTCTATGTGGCCGGCCCATTCTTTAACCTCGGAACCAAAATGGAGCCCCTCACTGCGCTGGGCATCTCGGCGGTGTGGGGCCTCTACGGAGCCATCTACTTCCTTCGGTCTTCCAAGTCAAAGGGCAAAACGATCCTCCTCGAATCCAAGCAAGCTATTAAGACCTAACAGTCAACCTCACCGCAAAAACTGGGTGGTATGTCGGCAACGTTCCTCAACGGGAGGCGGCGCCGACAAACCACCCAGTGGTCTTTTCAAGGCGAATGCTCCAGAATCGAGATGACATTCTTGCGGCCCGCACGGCGGGCGGAAGGACTCTTAGGCGGCAGCGCTCATGTTGGATGTAACCTTCGGCCAGGCCAGCGATCCTGGCAAAGTTCGAACCAACAATGAAGATGCGATGGGAATTTTCATTCCTAATTCGCGTCATCAGGCCCGATCTCACGGCTATCTCTTCGCGGTGGCCGACGGAGTGGGCGGCATGGACCTCGGAGAGGTCGCTTCGTCCACAGCCATTTCAGTGCTGACCGAGGAATTCGAGAAGGCCCAGTCGGGAGCGATGCTCATCAGCCTGTTGCCGAGGCTGATCCAATTTGCTAACTCGGCGGTGCACGATCGCACACTCTCCCCGGAGTACCGGGGGAAAAAGATGGCCACAACGCTGGTAGCCTGCGCTTTGCGGCACGACCAGGCCATTGTGTCGCACGTGGGCGACTCGCGCTGCTACCTGGTGCGCAACGGGACGGCCAAGCAAATTACCCAGGACCACACGTGGGTGAACGAACAAAGGAAAATGGGACTGATTTCAGCCAGCGATGTCGCGGCATCTGACTCACGGCATGTGCTGATTCGCTCTCTTGGCCCGGAGATGTTCGTTTCTCCCGACACGACGGCACTGACGTTACAGCCAGGCGACGTGCTGGTTTTGTGCACCGACGGTCTGCACGACGAGATGAAAAGCCAGATCCTTGCAGAAATCGTCTCACAGCAGAAAAGCATGGACGAAATTGCGCGCGAACTAGTAACGCGGGCAGTCGAGATCGATGGCGGGGACAATACCACCGCGCAGGTGATTCGGGTGCGCTCAGTGGAGCAGGTGGGCATGTATCGAGGACGGCCGTACCGGCTGCCTTCCTGATGAGAGATACCCTCCTTAACAAAAGACTTACGCAACCATTGCGATTTCAGAACCTTTTCCCTTTAGCCTTTCCGGCGCGTAAACCCCCGCCATTCATGCGTGGGGTTTACGCCCAGGGTTGAGCCCCGACGATCCGTGAGGATCTTGAGGGACTCGACTGTATTTCTTATAATGAGGACCAAGTCCATGTTGATCCAGAAAGCCTTTCAATTCGAACTGCGGCCTGACGGAGCAACGCGCCGTGCGTTCAACCGCTTTGCAGGGGCAAGGCGGTTCGTGTGGAACAAGGCTTTAAGTCTTCCAAAATGGGAAGGTAGATTCAAAACCAACCCCATTCTTCGGTCCTGGAAGGCTGAGTTTCCCTGGCTTTACGAGATCCACTCCCAAGTCCTTCAATCAGCCATCGTCGATCTGGACAGCGCGTTTAAGAGCTTCCTCGCGGGCCGGGCGGCCCGTCCGGTAACAAAGAAGAAGTGGAAGTGCAGAGATTCGTTCAGATACCCTCAGGGGTTTCAGATCGAAGAGGGCAACTCCAGAATCTATCTCCCCAAAATAGGTTGGGTTCGATATCGCTGCAGCCGTGCTTTGGAAGGCGTAGCGAGGAATGTAACTGTTTCCCGGCACGCTGACAAATGGTTCGTTTCGATTCAGACGGAATTTGAAGTCGAAGAGCCAAAGCATCCGTCCTCATCTCAGATCGGCGTAGACCTTGGAATATGCAACTTTGCCGCGGTTTCCGATGGCACCTCCGTCAAACCCTTAAACGCACTCCGGAAGCGCGAGTACCGGCTGCGCCGTTACCAACGCATGATGAGCCGCAAAACGAAGTTCAGCAAGAATTGGAAAAAGGCCAAGGCTCGCCTAACGAAGCTGCATGAGAAGGTGGCCAACTCCAGAAAAGACTTCCTTCATAAGTTGACGACCAAGCAGACCAAAACCCACAGTCTGATTTGCATCGAAGACCTGAAGGTAGGCAACATGTCTGGCTCTGCGAGCGGTATGCTCGATGAGCCGGGCAGCAATGTGAAGCAGAAATCCGGCTTGAACCGTTCTATCCTGGATCAGGGTTGGGCCGAGTATCGACGCCAACTCGAATACAAGATGAGATGGGCCGGAGGACAGGTCATCGCCGTTCCTGCGATGAATACCTCTCGAAAATGCCCATCCTGCGGCAGTGTCTCGAAAGATAACCGTAAAACTCAGTCAGTGTTTCTATGTGTGAAATGCGGCTTTGCCGCGAATGCCGACTACACAGCCTCTTTGAATATTCTTGCGGCGGGACTCGCCGTATTCGAGGGCCCGTCCTTCGATGATGCCTGTGGAGGAGTGGTTGAAGTAAGACCCCCGACGAAACAGGAACCCACCGAAAGGGCGGCCTAGCCGCCCTCGTAGAAATCCCCTTCCTTTAGGGAGGGGAGGACGTCAAAGTAGAAGAAGCTACCCTACTACTTACTACCACCTACTACTACGGTACGGGAGTTTGATCCCACGATGGGTTTTCTTGACAGCATAGAAGCGGGCGCGCAGATCGACTCGTACCGCATTGAGGCTCCTGTGGCCCGGAGCGGCATGGCGTCCATTTTTCGCGCGGTGGACACGCGTGACAACCGCGTTGTGGCGCTGAAGATCCCGCACCCCGACATGGAAGCCGATCCCATCCTCTTCGATCGCTTTCAACGCGAGGCGGCAATTGGCGAAAAGCTGAACCATCCCATGGTGATGCGAGTCTACGGCGGCGAGAAGCGCTCGCGCATTTACATGGTGATGGAGTGGTGCGACGGGCGCCTGCTGCGCCAGATTCTGGACGAGGGCAAACTCTCCCAGGACCGGGCAATTCGCATTGCCATCTCCGTGCTGGAAGCGCTTGAGTACATCCACCAGAACGGCGTCGTGCACCGGGACCTGAAACCGGAAAACATCATGGTGGATGCCGAGGACAACGTCAAGCTCATCGACTTTGGAATCGCAGGCGATGCGGGCGCGCGACGGCTGACCTACGCCAACTTTACGGCAACGCTGGGAACCGCCGATTACATTTCACCCGAGCAGATAAAAGGCAAACGCGGCGATGGACGATCCGATATCTACGCCCTGGGAATCATTCTCTATGAGATGCTGACAGGCAAGCAGCCCTTCTCTGGTTCATCGCCCTTGGAAGCGATGAACGACCGCCTGCTGAACCATCCCACGCCTCCCTCGGTTGCCGACCCGTCCATCTCCCCACAATTGCAGGAGGTGCTGTACCGGGCATTGGAACGCGACCCCAAGAACCGGTACGCCAGCGCACATGATTTTGCCAACGATTTGATGCATCTGGACCAGGTGGGAGTCGAAGACAGGCCCGAGTTGCGCGACTGGCAAAAGCGCAAGGCACACTTGCCACGACAGATCCTCTACTACTCCGCGCTCGCCCTTATTCCGGTCGTCATTCTGCTGTTGATGATGCTGGTTGCGCGCCATCGGTAGCCACCCAACAAACACAGTCAAGCACTTCAAAATCCTCACGGGTTCTTTATGCCTAAAGGCCTACGATTTGACTTAGTCCCGCATCTCTTTCCCGCAAAGGAAGACCCATGACAAAGTACAAATTGGAGTACATCTGGCTGGATGGCAAGAAGCCCATTCCTGAACTTCGCGGCAAAACTCAATTGAAATCATTTGAGAAGCCACCTACCCTTGCCGATCTACCCCTTTGGGGATTCGATGGCAGCTCGACGATGCAGGCGGAAGGCAGCAAGTCCGACTGCATTCTGAAACCCGTGGCCCTGTATCCGGACGGGAGCCGCAAAGACGCTTATATCGTTCTGAGCGAAGTCATGCACCCGGACGGCTCACCGAATTCCACCAACTACCGGGCCACAATTGAGAACGATCCCGACCTATGGGTTGGCTTTGAGCAGGAATACTTCCTCTTTAAAGAAGGGCGGCCCCTCGGATTCCCAGCGAACGGCCATCCTACTACTCCGCAGGGCCCATACTACTGCGGTGTCGGCTACAAATACATGGGCAGCGTGGCTCGGCAAATCGTCGAAGAGCACCTGGAATTGTGCCTTACCGCCGGTATCAATCATGAAGGTATCAACGCCGAAGTTGCCAAGGGCCAGTGGGAGTTCCAGATCTTCGCCAAGGGATCGGCCAAGGCCGCAGACGACCTTTGGACCGCCCGCTACCTGCTAATGCGCCTCTGCGAAAAGTACGAGGTCGACGTTATGCTGCATTGCAAACCCATCAAGGGCGACTGGAACGGCTCTGGCATGCATACCAACTTCTCCACCAAGTACCTGCGTGATGTAGGCGGCAAAGAGTACTTCGATTCCCTTATGAAGGCGTTTGAGAACAATATCGCTGCGCACATTGAGGTGTACGGCCCGGACAACCATTTGCGCCTGACCGGCCTTCACGAAACACAGGCGATCGACAAGTTCAGCTATGGCCTTTCGGATCGCGGCGCTTCGATCCGGCTCCCTGTAAACTTCATCAAGAACGGTTACAAGGGGTACCTTGAGGATCGCCGTCCGAACTCCGAAGCCGATCCGTACCAGATCGTCTCGCGGATTCTGAAGACGATCATGACGGTCGGCCAAGGTGAACTGGTTGGGGCCTGATGCGGCGGTTGGCACATGGCCGGTGACGGTGCTCCCGTCGCCGGCTAAGCCTTCAAATCCTCACGCAATCCTTATACGGTAGAATCTAGGATTTTAACGAAGTTGGAAAACCTCCATCCGGAGGGGTAGAGTTCACGTCTACCCGAGCGGTGTTGTCAGGGCGCGCCGCTGGCGGCTTTCACGCGTATCAGCGCAGACCCCTCGGCGAGCTGGAGCCCCGGAGTGCGGAAATGCTCAAAAGCGAACACTCCCCGGCCCCCAATTCGGTCTCTCACTGACGAGTTCCCGGCGACGGTAGGTTATTCTTTGGGTGTCGCATTTCATGCCCAAAAAGGAGATTCATGTCTACCGAGTTCCGTAACTTTCTGGCCCTCCCGTATGACGAGCTTGAAGAACTGAACCTGCAAGCGAAGTCTGACCGAGTGAACAGATTATCCATCGATGAAATTCGCGAGAAGCGACTGAAATACCTGACCGACGAGAAGCGGATCAAGGCCGTGACGGTACTGTTCAGCGACCTTGAGGGACGGCTTCACCTGCTGGATTACGACAAGAAGTTCTTGCTCGGCGCCTATGAAAACCTAACCTTCGATGGATCATCCATTCGCGGATTCACGGCGCAAAAAGAGAGCGATCTGCGCCTCGGCATCGACTGGAGCGCCTTCTACTGGG
>OBLU010001166.1_pt1 | contig 24558 bp, 18 predicted proteins | sample 1518681 | NCBI WGS metagenome assembly OBLU01 (sample SAMEA3539304, study PRJEB22396) | soil metagenome | biome: tundra; feature: field; material: soil | place: USA | collected 2010-05 | depth 0.15 m
GCGGACAGCCGTTGCCCAACGGCCGTACCCTGCCGCGCCTTTACATCCCGGAAGGCGGGACATCTTTGGAAGAGGTAGAGCACGCCATGGTCGAACTAGCCATGCGCCAGGCCAACAACAACCAAACCCACGCCGCCAAACTCCTCGACATCAGCCGCGACGCCCTCCGCTACAAGCTAAAGAAATTCGGCCTGATCCGCGGCGATGGAGAGGAAGAAGGCCCCCAGACCAGCGCGGCTGAGGAGCAGTAGCCGCTAACCCAAGATGTTATCTCATGAATGATTTCGGGAAGGGCACGACTTCAGTCGTGCCGTCCAGAACCTATAAAGACGCCGGTTTAGCCGCTGAGGGACCGGTGGTTACTTCTTCGGTTCATTATGAGATGTCTTCTAGTCAAGCGTTCGCCTTTGGGTGGCGCAGCGCTTCAGCGCTGCGATAACCGCCCTTAGTTTCTCAAACCGGCTTTAGCCGCTGAGGTCAAGCAAGACCTTTCAGCAACCTGCTAGAGATCGGGGGTGCCCCACTTCTCGCTGCCCTTGCGAGAAGTGGGCTTTGCGCGGAAATCCACAAGCCCATTGTGACATCTAACCTTGCCCACAGCCCATCACTTGCGCGATCATGGTCGAGGCCGTGACGGTTGACACAAGCCAATTCGTTGCGCCCTAAGTCCTTTGTTTTGCCGATTTTAGTATCTAAGTTCTTTGACATCTAGATTTTGCGGGGAATTTCGCGCTAACTCGATGATTCCAGAGATTGAGGGGGGAGGGGGGATACCCCCATTTTCCAGCCCAGGAGCGAGCCACCCAACACCCGCCACAATCAAGCCCCAAACTTTATTTTCGGGCCGAACTCCGCGGCGACCTTCCGCCCGGTCGTAGGAACGGCGCAAGCTCCGATGCTCGACGGGAAGCTGAAGCTGAAAGCTGAGAGCTGAAAGCCCTACCCCTTAGCATGCTGCTTGGCTCTATCGATATACTCCTGGACTTCCTGCTTCTGCGGATAGTTCGGGTTCAGCCGCAACAGTTCCTCCCAGGCTTCAACCGCGCCTTTCGGATCCAGCTTGCCTTGCCACCGCACGATGCCCAGGTTGAACAGCGTTCCCGGATGATCGGGCCGATACTTCAGTGCCTTCTGAAACTCGGCGATGGCTCCGTCGGCGTCTCCGGTGTACCAGAGCGACGTGCCAAGATCGGTGAGCAGGTCGGCGTTCGTAGGCTGGCTCTTCACCGCAAGTTGGTAGTACTTGACGGCCTCAGGATATTGCCTCCCGTCGTAATACAGATTCGCCACTTGCACAATCGTGTTGAAATCATCGGGGCTGGTCTTCAAGGTCGCGAGCAGGGGCGCAACCGCCTGGTCCACCATCGCCTTCTGCTGTTCGGCAGTCAGCTGCGCCTGCGTCGGCTGGCCCTGAGGCACGCTGCCGCCGGCAGGAGCAGACGCTGCCGCGGTCTGCGCGACCGGCGAAGCCGAACCGCGAAACAGGTAGCCGAGCGCGACTCCCAGCGCTAGACAGAAGACCGCCAGTATGTACGCCTGAGTGCTGGTCCAAGCGGCCTTGGGAAGGGATGTGTCGCGCTCTGTGTTGGCCATGGTCTTCGCTACTCCTAATGGGATTGGGATATGGTGTTGGCAATCGCCGGTTCGGGCGTTTGCAGGTGGAACAGCCGCTGCACCGCAGCGGTCATCTGTTCCTGCTCCACCTTCTCTGGAAGTTCCTTGAGTTCTCGGGCCAGGGACCCTGCGATCCTCTGCGTCATCCGCGACATTAGTGCAGTTAACATTTCGTCCTGGTCCTTGGAAAAAGGTCCGTTCTCTTGTCGGAAGGAATCCAGTTCTTGCCGGCAAATCTCGTCCAGCCGCCGGCGCAGTGCCACGATAGTCGGCACCACGCGCTCCGCCATCAGCCTGCGACGGAACCCTTGCGCCTCGGCCTGCAGAATCTTTTGTGCGTCGGCGGCGGCAGCCTCACGCTCGCCCGCATTGTGGTCTAACACGTTTTCCAGGTCGTCGAGGTCATAGAGGAAAACGCCCTTGACCTCGCGCACCTCGGAGTCAATGTCCCGGGGCATCGCGATATCCACGATCACCAGGGCCTTATCCTTGCGCCCACGAACCATCAGCGCGGCTTCCTCGCGGCTAAGAATCGTGTGGGGACAGGAAGTCGAGCTGATGATGATGTCGGCCTCCGCCATGTGCTGCCAGCGCTCCTCAAACGGGATCGCAAGTCCACCCAGTTTCGTGGCCAACTCAGCCGCGTGCTCCAGTGTGCGGTTGATTACGCGGATCGAGCTTGCGCCGTGGTTGAGCAGCCCACGGGCTGAGAGCTCGCTCATCTTGCCAGCGCCTAGCAGCAGCACTTTCTTGTTTTCCAGCGTGCCGAAAATCTGGCTCGCAAGTTCCACGGCGGCATAAGGAATGGAAACCGCCGCCTTGCCAATCGCCGTCTCACTGCGCACCCGCTTCGAGACCGTAAGCGCCTTCTGCAACACCGCATCGAGGTACCTGCCAGTCACGCCAACTTTCTGCGCCTGCTGCCAAGCCTGTTTCACCTGGGAGACGATCTGGGGCTCGCCGACCACCATGGAGTCGAGGCTGGATGCAACCCGGAAGATATGCAGGAGCGCTGCTTCATCCAGCAAGCGGTAGAAGTGCTTCCACTGGCACAGCATGAGTCCGTATTCGGCGCCAAGCAGCCGCATCACCGAGTTGGCGGCCAGGGTGACCTCGTTCGCCAACAGCCAAAACTCTGTACGGTTGCAGGTGGCCATCACAATGACTTCTTCGATGCCTTCCGCCTTTGACAACTGCAACAGGGCTTCGCAGCGCCGGCTCTCGCTGATCCAGAAACGCTCCCGCACTGCCACTGGGGCTGTGCGATAGTTCAGGCCAACCACCATGAGAGTGGGTTCCACGTCTTCAACTCCTGCCGACCACTCCCTGAGAAAAGCATCCGATGTGCCAAAGAAGGGGGCTGTGCGCGAACGGAGATCCTATTTATTTTCATTGAGTTAGGATGGTTCGGGCGAGTGGGGACTCGGACTAGTGAGAGCTAGATTGCGGGATATCACGCTGGGCCGGGGTCTTTTGGCCCGCCAAAGCCTTTCACCGCAGAGACACAGAAATACAGAGAGAATCCTTAGGAACGGCTGGGGTCAAGCCGGGTCCCGTGAATTGTTGCGCATTTGTTTTCTCTGTGTCTCTGTGTCCTTTGTGGTGAAAAGCGTTTCGACGGCCGGCAACGCAGAGTTTAGTGCGCGACTTCGGCCGGCGTAATGTCCTTCTCCTTCAAGCTTGTAGCATGCGGTTGGTAAACACAGAACGGCTCTTCATCCAGATAGTTGCCGGTGGCCGCAAAGGCACGCGCGCGGCAACCCATGCAAATGTTGCGGAACTCGCAACAACCGCATTTCCCTTTCAGGTTGTTGACGTCGCGCAGTTGATGGAACACCACCGAGTTCTCCCAGATGTCGGCGAACGACTGCTTTTTCAGATCCCCTGCCAGGGCCGGCAAGTATCCGCAGGGATAGACCTCGCCCTGATTAGAGATAAAACAGACGGCGGTTCCGGCCAGGCATCCCTTGGTCATGGCGTTCATGTCAGGAGGATGAGTTCCAGGGTGCCCCACTGCCTTTCCAATGCCACGAGGCTTCAGCTCGATGCCGGTTGATCCAGGCATCGTCATGTCTGTCGGGCCGATGCTTGGCGAATCCGGCGCCGCTTCAAGCACTCGCTGTGCGGCCTGAGCGGCCGCTGCCGCGGAACGGTGCTCTGCAGCCTGCCGTTGGCGAACCACACGGAAGTAATGTGGCGCACAAGTCGCCTTCAGCTCGATGCCACCTTCCAGAGAGCGATCATAGAACCAGTTCAACATCTTCTCGTACTCTTCCGGAGGAACCATCTGCTCGGCGGCGATATCCACACCGCAACCCACCGGCACCAACAGGAATGTGTGCAGCGCATCCGCTCCCAGCGATTTCGCCAGTTCGAGCACATGCGGAAGCTGATGGGCATTGTGACGGGCGATCGTCGTGTTGATCTGCACCGACATGCCCAGATTCTTCAGATTGCGGAAGCCGGTAATGGCGGCATCGAATGCGCCGGGAATCCCGCGAAACGTATCGTGGGTAATCGCGTCTGCGCCGTCCAGACTGATGGCCACGCGCCGCACGCCGCTATCGACAATCTTGCGCGCCACATCCTTGGTCACCAGGGTGCCATTCGTGGCCAGCGCCACACGCAGACCTTTATCGGTACCATAACGCGCCAACTGGAAAATATCCGAACGGAAGAGCGGCTCGCCACCGCTAAGCACCAGAATGGGAGTGGACACCGCGGCAATCTGATCGATGATATCTGTGGCGGCTCTAGTGGAGAGATCGGATGGAGAACTCAATTCCGTGGCGCTGGCCCGGCAATGGATGCAGCGGAGATTACACCCCTTGGTCAACTCCCAGAAAATCAGCCGTGGCTTGTTTTGGGCTACGTGACTTGAATGCTGCCCGTTGCCGTTTAGGTTACCCATGTGCGGTTTCCCTCCCACTTGAACCAGGCACTGTCGCCCACCCACGGTGCAACGATAAGAGAGAACATGTTTCCCGGCGGTGACTGTCATCACCGGAAATTGTGATCTCGGTCACGAGGCTTTAAGTCTTTTTGAATGTGAGGTCTTGGGGGTGGGATCGACGTTTCCCCAGGAGTTTCGCAGCCATTGCCTCTCCGGCTCATATGCAAGCCACTGGCGCGGGAAGCGCGGCTAGTTGTGGTTTGCGATATTGCGCAGCGCTGACGTGTTGCGAATCAGCAACGTCGAGCCTTTTGACTGCACGATCTGCCGCTTCTTCAACTCCGCAAACAGCCGGGTAACCGTCTCTCGCGAAGTTCCGATCATCTGAGCGATCTCCTCGTGAGTGAGTCTAAGTTTCAACCGGGGCTCGGCTTTGGCGCCTTCTCCGTTCTTAGAGCTCCATTCCAGAAGCAACGTAGCCAGTTTCTCGGCGGCGGAGTGCGACAGTCCCAGCGCGCGCACTTCCTTACAAGCATTGTGATACTTTTCGCCTAACTGCTCCGCCACTTTGAAGCAGGCGTCCACATCATCCTTCAGGAACCGAAGAAAGTCATCGCGCTTGACGAAATTGATCTGGCAAGGATCGATCGTCTCCGCCGTCACTTCGTAAGGTTTGCCGGAGATGGTGGCGCTCAGCCCCAGCACCTCCCCGGGTTCGGCAAGTTTCACAATCATGGTTCTGCCGCTCGGAGAGTTAATGGAGAGCTTTACACTGCCCTTGCAGAGCACAAAGATGCCGCGTGGCAACTGCCCTTCTACAAACAGCACCGCCCCCTGGGGATACGCGGTCACGAACTTGATGTTTTCAAAGTTCTGCAGCGCGGTGGCAGGCAGATCGCAGAAGATACGATCAGCGCGCAGCTTGCAGGTAATGCAGCTTTCTACAATCTCCATTCCGTATGGCGAGAGCATGAAACAGCCTCCTCTGACAATCCAGATGGCAATATCGAGTCCGGATCGCTTGCGTGGGTGCATCTTGCGCAGTCCACGAGCCTGTTGAACCGGTCTCGTCTGACGCCAGTGTCCGTCTAGATGAAACGCTTGGCTGTGCTGCCAAGCACACGCTAATGTGATGTGCCTCACATGCTGTCTTCCGCAACACCGTTGGAACCAGGGCGATTTCGATCTGTTGCCTAGCTGAACTGCCGTGAGCGTCCCATACCCTATCGACCCCCTAGAGGCTTTCTGTGATGCGGATCACATGCGTATGTGACTTGCCTTGCTGCGCTCATGTCCGGCATCGTCCATGCTTATGCAGTCAAGTGGGAACAAAAGAACTCCAGGCAACTATTTGTAGGTAAAGGCAGGCGGTTGATCATGCAGCGCAAGTTCAAGACCATGGATGCAAACGAGGCGGTCGCACACGTCGCCTACCGGGTTAACGAGGTGATTGCCATCTATCCCATCACTCCTTCCTCCAACATGGGCGAGTGGGCGGACGAGTGGGCGTCTCAGGGAATCCAGAACATTTGGGGCACGGTGCCCCACGTAATGGAGATGCAGAGCGAAGGCGGCGCTGCCGGGGCTGTCCATGGCGCGCTGCAGACTGGCTCGCTGGCCACTACGTTCACCGCCTCCCAGGGTCTGCTGCTCATGATCCCGAACATGAACAAGATTGCGGGAGAACTTACCCCCACGGCGTTCCATGTTTCGGCACGCACGTTGGCTACCCACGCACTCTCGATCTTCGGCGACCATTCGGATGTCATGTCCTGCCGCAGTACCGGCTTCGCCATGCTGTGCTCCAATTCCGTCCAGGAGGCCATGGACCTGGCGCTCATCGCTCACGCCGCTGCGCTCGAATCGCGCATCCCTTTCTTGCATTTCTTCGACGGCTTCCGCACCTCGCATGAGGTGAACAAGATCCAAATGCTCGCGGAAGACGATATGCGCGCGCTCATCAACATGGACCGCATCTTCGAGCATCGACAGCGCGCCCTCTCCCCCGACCATCCCGTTTTGCGCGGCACCGCACAGAACCCCGATGTTTTCTTCCAGATGCGTGAACGGGCAAACTCTTACTACGAGGCTTGTCCGCAAACTGTCCAATCCGTAATGAACAAGTTCGCCGAGGTCGTGGGCCGCTCCTATCGCCTGTTTGATTACGTGGGTGCGCCCGATGCCGATCGCGTGATCGTCATGATGGGCTCGGGGGCCGAGGTTGCTCACGAAACCATCGAGCATCTTAACGCGCAAGGCGAAAAGCTTGGCCTGCTGAAAGTCCGCTTGTACCGTCCCTTCCCAGTGAAGTCTTTCCTCGCAGCCTTGCCTGCCAGCGTGCGCAAGATCGCTGTCCTCGATCGCACCAAGGAATCGGGAGCGATTGGCGAACCGCTCTATCTCGATGTCGTGAACGCGCTTCACGAAGGAGTGAAAGCGGGCCACAGCCCTCGGGAAACTCCGCCAGCGGTCGTGGGTGGGCGCTACGGGCTTTCCTCCAAGGAATTCACCCCGGCCATGGTCAAGGCGGTCTACGACAACCTGAAAGCGGATCAGCCCAAAGATCACTTCACCATCGGCATCCAGGACGACGTCAGCCACACCAGCTTGTCCTATAGCGCCGAGTTTTCCACCGAGCCTGACAACGTTGTCCGGGCAATGTTCTACGGGTTGGGCGCGGACGGCACGGTGGGTGCCAACAAGAATTCGATCAAAATCATCGGCGAGAACACAGACAACTACGCCCAGGGCTACTTCGTCTACGACTCCAAGAAGTCAGGTGCGGTAACCATTTCGCACCTCCGCTTCGGGCCCCAGCCCATTCGCTCCAGTTATCTTGTCTCCAGCGCCAACTTCGTCGCCTGTCACCAGTGGATATTCCTCGAGCGCTATGACATGCTGAGCGCCCTGGTTCCGGGCGGCACATTCCTGCTGAACAGTCCATTCGGTGCGGATGAAGTTTGGGACCATCTCCCCCGTCCGGTTCAACAGCAGATCATTTCGAAGCGTGCGAAATTTCATGTGATCGACGCCTATCAAGTAGCGCGCGACACCGGCATGGGCAGCCGCATGAACACCATTCTGCAGGTTTGCTTCTTCGCCATCTCCGCAGTGTTGCCGCCTGACCAGGCAATCGAGGCAATCCGCAAGTCGATTCGTGACACCTACGGCAAGAAGGGCGAGGAGATCGTGCAGCAGAACATGAAAGCCGTGGACGAGACGCTGGCGCACTTGTTCGAAGTGAAAGTCCCCGCGGAACTCACCAGCACGATTGAGATGCCGCCACCGTTCTCACCCTCAGCTCCGGAATTCGAGCGTGATGTGCTGGGCATGATCTACGCGGGACGTGGCGATGAATTGCCGGTCAGCGCATTTCCAGTAGACGGCACTTTCCCCACCGGAACCGCAAAGTGGGAGAAGCGCAACCTGGCGCTCGAAATCCCAGCCTGGGATTCGAGGATCTGCATCCAGTGCGGAAAGTGCGCCATGGTCTGCCCGCATTCGGTCATCCGCATCAAGGTTTACGACTCGAAAGAACTGGAAGGCGCACCGGCAACATTCAAGTCGACTGAGACCCGCGACAAAGAATGGCAAAGTCTCAAGTACACAATTCAGGTCGCGCCGGAAGACTGCACAGGTTGCGGTATTTGCGTGGAAATTTGTCCAGTCAAGAACAAGGCCGAAACCCGGCTCAAAGCCATCAACATGGTGCCGCAACCTCCGCTGCGCGTGCCCGAGCGCGAAAACTGGGACTTCTTTCTCAAGATCCCGGAGCTTGACCGCCGCAACATCAAAGTCACCAACATTCGCCAGCAACAGGTTCAAGAGCCGCTGTTCGAATTCTCCGGCGCCTGCGCCGGTTGTGGGGAAACGCCATATCTCAAGCTGATGTCGCAATTGTTTGGGGACCGCGCCATCATTGCTAACGCTACCGGATGCTCGTCGATTTACGGCGGCAACCTGCCCACTACGCCGTGGACGAAAAATGCAGAAGGCCGTGGACCCGCCTGGTCAAACTCTCTTTTCGAAGACAACGCGGAGTTCGGGCTGGGTTTTCGGCTTTCCATCGATAAGCAGACCGAGTTCGCGCAGGAGTTGGTCCGCCGCATGGCGGGAACGATCGGTGAAGAACTCGCGGCCGCGATCCTCACTTCCCCACAGAAAGATGAAGCAGACATCTATGAACAGCGCCAGCGTATGGACCTGCTAAAAGAAAAACTGCACGGCCTGGACTCCATGGACGCCAGGCAACTGCTCTCCGTCGCCGATCTGCTCGTCAAGAAAAGTATTTGGCTTGTTGGCGGAGACGGTTGGGCCTATGACATCGGCTATGGCGGCCTCGATCACGTATTGGCCAGCGGGCGCAACGTCAACGCGCTCGTGCTGGATACCGAGGTCTACTCCAACACCGGAGGTCAGGCGTCCAAAGCCACACCGCGCGGCGCAGTGGCAAAATTTGCCGCCGGCGGCAAGCCCGGCCCCAAGAAAGATCTGGGACTCATCGCCATGAGCTACGGCAATATTTATGTCGCCAGCGTGGCTATGGGCGCCAAAGACGAGCACACGCTGAAAGCGTTCCTGGAAGCCGAGGCTTACAATGGCCCCAGTCTCATCATTGCGTATTCGCAATGCATTGCTCACGGCATCAATATGACGACTGGGATGTCGGATCAGAAAGCGGCAGTGGATTCTGGACAGTGGCTGCTCTATCGCTACAACCCGGAACGGGCCGCCCAGGGCGAAAATCCGCTGATCCTGGATTCACGGACGCCCACGCGCAAGGTCGCGGATTACATGCAGATGGAAACGCGCTTCAAAATGCTCACCAAGAGCAAACCGGAAGACGCCAAGCTCCTCTGGCATGAAGCGCAGCAGGACGCCGAGACCCGCTTTCGCTTCTACGAATATCTGGCGCAGCGGAAATTTGACAAAGAACCGGCCAAAACCGAGTGAGGTGCAGGCAGCAGACGGAGGCGCGGCAGTCTGCGTCTCTTGACGGAGAACAAGGCGAACATTAGATGATGGCAAAGACGTTGCTTGCAACCTCTCCCGGTTGCCAGGAGAAATCATGGTCGACCTCACAACCACTTACCTGGGTTTGCAGCTTCGCACGCCTTTGGTAGCTTCAGCATCACCGTTGTCACAAGAGATCGACGGCATCCGCCGCCTCGAGGATGCAGGCGCATCCGCGGTTGTGTTGTATTCCCTGTTTGAGGAGCAGTTGCGGCAGGAAAGCTTCGAGCTTGAACACCATCTGTCTCAAGGGACGAACAGTTTTGCGGAGGCAGCAAGTTTTTTCCCCCAGCCCGACGAATTCCGGCTGGGACCTGAGGGATATCTGAATCACATCCGTCGGGCCAAGGAAGCAGTATCGGTGCCGATCATCGCCAGCCTGAACGGCACTACCGTCGGTGGCTGGACGCAATACGCCAAGCTCATCGAGCAGGCGGGAGCGGACGCGCTGGAATGCAACATTTACTCGATTCCCACCGATCCCGAACTCTCCTCCCATGCGGTCGAGCAGCAATACCTCGACATTCTCCAGGCCGTGAAGTCGGTGGTGACCATTCCCGTCGCGGTCAAGCTCAGCCCCTTTTTCAGCAATATGGCCAATATGGCCAAGCGGTTCGACGAAGTTGGCGCGAACGGACTAGTGCTGTTCAATCGCTTCTATCAACCAGACATCAACCTGGATGAGTTGGAAATCCAACCGAACGTGTTACTCAGCACTCCACAAGCGCTGCGGCTTCCGCTGACCTGGATCGGGATCCTTTACGGCCGCATCCATGCCAACCTGGCTGCCACCAGCGGCGTGCATGGCTCCGAGGACGTCGTTAAGCTGTTGATGGTCGGCGCCGACGTCACCATGCTCTGCTCCACGCTGTTGCAGAACGGAGTCAGCCATCTTCAGCGCATCGAAGAGGGCGTGCTGGAATGGATGGAGAAGCACGAGTACGAATCCGTTCAGCAGATGAAGGGCAGCATGAGTCAGATCCACTGTCCCAATCCCTCAGCCTTCGAGCGCGCGCAGTACATGAAGGCGGTCAAGAGCGTGCAGCATGTAAAGGTGAGCGCCCGCGAAGCCTGGAGAATCCTTAGCGGAGATTAGAAACATCTCTTTCGCCACGACCAGCGATGGGTCACGCTGGCTCTCCAAGCTCACGGCAGTATGTGAGCGGCATCACAGCGCAACCAGGGCTGAAGGAGCCATAGTTTCAGTTGTTAGTGAAGCCTAAAGCCTGGGTACAGGGCGTTGCAGTTTGCGGTCCACCGTCTTGCGGGCCGCGACAATCAGGCCGCTAATAAGCAAAGAGGAGCATATATGCCGGTTACCAAGCAACAAGCGCTCGACTACCACTTCGGTGGACGTCCAGGAAAGATTGAAGTCACTCCCACCAAGCCCTGCCGCACGCAACACGACCTGAGCCTGGCCTATACCCCCGGGGTGGCGGAACCTTGCATGGAAATCCACCGCAACCCGCACGATGCCTTCAAGTACACCGGCCGCGGCAACCTGGTTGCCGTGGTGACAAACGGAACCGCTGTTCTTGGGCTCGGCGACATCGGCCCCCTTGCCGGCAAACCCGTGATGGAGGGCAAGGCCGTCCTGTTCAAGCGTTTTGCCGACGTAAATGTTTTCGATATCGAAATCGACAGTCACAATCCCGACGACATTATTAAGGTATGCCAGCTTCTCGAGCCCACTTTCGGCGGCATCAACCTCGAAGACATCAAGGCCCCGGAATGTTTTTATATCGAGGAGACCTTGAAGAAGACCATGCGCATACCGGTCTTCCACGACGACCAGCACGGCACCGCCATTATTTCCGGAGCGGCTTTATTGAACGCTCTGGAAGTGGTGGGCAAGGACATCAGTAAAATCCGTCTCGTCATCAACGGAGCAGGCGCATCGGCCATAGCCACTGCCGAGCATTACATTCGCCTGGGCATGAAACGGGAGAACATCACTCTGTGCGACACCAAGGGAGTGGTCTATAAGGGCCGCGCTGCCGGCATGAATCCTTACAAAGAGCGCCTCGCGCAAGACACCAAGCTGCGCACCCTCGCCGACGCCATGAAGGGCGCAGATATGTTCCTCGGACTCTCTGTGGGTGGGGTGGTCACGCAGGACATGGTGCGCTCGATGGCGGCACGTCCCATTGTGATCGCCATGGCGAACCCCGATCCAGAGATTACTTACGAGGACGCGCGAGCCTGCCGCAGCGACGTCATCATGTGCACCGGCCGCTCCGACTATCCCAACATGGTGAATAACGTTCTGGGGTTCCCCTCCATCTTCCGCGGAGCCCTCGACGTGCACGCCACCGCCATCAACGAAGAAATGAAAATGGCCGCCACTCGCGCCCTCGCCGACCTGGCGAAGGAAGATGTGCCCGACTCTGTCTGCCGCGCCTATGGAGTGGCGAGGCTCAAGTTTGGCCCCGATTACCTGATTCCCAAGCCGTTTGACCCACGCGTGCTCATCTGGGAGGCTTCCGCCGTGGCTGAAGCTGCCATGCGCACGGGCGTGGCCCAGGAACCGGTCAACATCGAAGAATACCGCGAACAGCTCAAGCGCCGTCTGGGCAAGGCCCACGAACTCTCGCGCATGATGATCGTCAAAGCTCAGGCCAAACCCAAGCACGTCGTCTTTCCTGAAGGCGACAACGACAAGATCCTGCGCGCCTGCCATTCGATACTGGAAGAGAAGATTGCTACTCCCATCCTGCTCGGCAACGCTGCAACCATTCAAGCCAAAACGGCCGAGCTAGGATTGGATCTTACAAAGGCACAGATCGTCGATCCGGCGGCATCGCCGCTCCGCGAGCGTTACATCCAGGAACTGTTCCGCCTGCGCCAGCGCCGGGGCGTGACCCTCACCGAAGCGCGCACGCTGATCGACGACCGCAACATTTTTGCGTCGATGATGGTGCACATGGGAGATGCGGACGCCCTGGTCTCCGGTGTGTCCCAGCACTTTCCCGACACCATTCGCCCCGCGCTGCAGATCGTCCGCATGCGCGAAGGCCTGCACAAGGTCGCCGGATGCTATCCCCTGATCACCCGCAAAGGAGAGCTGCTATTCCTGGCCGACACCAGCGTCAATATCGATCCCTCCGCCGAAGATCTGGTGGAAATCGCCTTGTGTACAGCACAAGAGGCTCGGCGCTTTGACGTAGTGCCGCGAGTTGCCATGCTTTCCTTCTCCAACTTTGGCAGCAGCCAGCACCCATCCTGCGACAAGGTCCGCAAAGCAGTAGAGCTGCTGCACAAGGCTGATCCAACGTTGATTGTGGATGGAGAGATCATGGCGGATGCTGCGGTCTCCCCCGAAATCCTGGAGCAGACTTATCCTTTCAGTTCGCTGCAGGGCGGCGCCAACGTGCTCATCTTCCCCAACCTCGAATCCGCCAACATTGCCTACAAGCTGCTAACCACGATCGGCGGTGCCGAGATTCTTGGTCCCATCCTGATGGGCATGGCGCGGCCCGTGCATTTGCTGGCCCGCGGTGCCGAAGTGGAGGAAATCGTCAACGTTGTCGCCATCGCGGTGGTGGATGCGCGGGAAACTGAGCTGCCTGCGGCCACGCCGGACATCGAGAAATCGGGCGTGCCGGCGGATTGATCGCAATCCGTAGTCACCGTTGTGTTGGTCAGCCTAGGGGAGAAGTGTAGGGGAGAAGTGCGCGAGCCCCAGCCTGTGAGCGGCCTGTCGCGGTCGGCAACCTGGCAGCCGCCTCTCTTTTTCCTGCGCGTCGCGCAGAACTTGTGCGCCCCTTCACATACATCGGTGATTTTCGTCACATTCAACTGCGCTCCCGCAAAGCATAATTATGTCTGATTTTGTGGGGTTGTTCTACCACCTTCAGCGTGGAGTTTCCATGGCAAAAGGACGTGTTTCCATCGTTGTCGAGCACTGTAAAGCCTGCGGCTTCTGTGTGGAGTTTTGTCCTACCCACGTGCTCGCACTTTCTTCCGCTTTCAATTCCAAGGGCTACCATCCACCGCATGTCGTGCATCCGGAAAAGTGCAGTGGTTGTGATTTGTGCGGGATGTACTGCCCCGACTTCGCCATTTTCGCCACCAAGGTAGCTTCCGCCAAGGGAGGTGACAAATGAAAGCTGACCCTCGCGGTGTGCTCACCGGCATTCACTTCATCGACGGCGACCACGCCTGCTGCGAAGGCGCGCTGGCTGCCGGCGCCAGATTCGCCGCCGGATATCCCATTACTCCTTCCACCGAAGTGGTTGAGCGCTTCGCCTCTCGTGTGCCTAAAGTCGGCGGAACGTTTATCCAAATGGAAGACGAACTCGCGGCCTCGATCACGTTGCAGGGTGCTGTGTGGGCAGGGGCCAAAGCGTTCACCGTCACCTCAGGGCCCGGCTTCTCTTTGATGATGGAACACATAGGCTACGCAGCCATGACGGAAACGCCGTGTGTATTCGTGGACGTGCAGCGCGGAGGGCCCTCCACCGGCCTGCCCACGCTTCCCGCGCAAGCCGACATGATGCAGGCGCGTTGGGGCTCGCATGGCGACTACGAGATCATCGCCCTCTGCCCCAATTCTCCGCAGGAGTGTTTTGACCTGACCATCACCGCCTTCAACCTGGCCGAAGAATTTCGCGTGCCCGTGATGTTCATGATGGACGAAGTCGTGGGTCACATGACCGAGAAGGTAGTGATTCCTCCCGCGGATCAGATCGAGATCGTGCCGCGCCGCCATACCCACAAGTCAGTTGAAGATTACCTCCCCTACGGCACCAATGGCGACCAGGTACCTGAAATGGCGCACGCCGGCGAAGGTTACAACTTTCATGTCACTGGCTTGACCCACGACGAACACGGCTATCCCAACATGACTCCGCCGGTCCAGGACAAGCTGGTTCGCCGCTTGCAAAACAAGATTCGCAACGCCGCCGACCGCATTGCCCTGTTCGAGGAAGAGCAGCTCGAGGGCTCCGATGTAGTGGTCGTCTCGTACGGAATCACTTCCCGAGTGGCGCAGCGAGCCATTGCGGCCGCTCGGGAACGGGGTCTGCGTGTCGGCAAGTTGCGCCTGATCACCGCCTGGCCCTTCCCCGAGAAAAAGATCCGCGAACTCGCAGCGAAGGTGAAGGCATTCGTCGTCCCCGAACTCAACCTTGGGCAGATGGTGCGGGAAGTGGAGCGAGCTGCCGCAGGTCAGGCAAAGACATTCGCCGTGTCGCACGCCGGCGGCGGAGTTCACAAACCCGAAGACATCCTCAGAGTAATCTTGGAGGCCGGCAGATGTCAGACAGCTTGATCACCGATCTTGGTAATGCAGCCGTGAATCCCGTCGAGCCCTTCCTGCGTACCGATCGCATGCCTCACATCTGGTGCCCGGGATGCGGCATCGGCACCACCGTGAACTCTTTCGCCCGCGCGCTCATCGAATCGAAAATCGATTTGCAATCGCTGGCCCTGGTCTCGGGCATCGGCTGCACCGGGCGCGTGGCGGGCTACGTCAAACTGGATTCCTTCCACACAACGCACGGCCGCGCCATCCCGTTCGCTACCGGCCTCAAACTGGCCAATCCAAAGCTGAACGTCGTTGTCTATTCCGGTGACGGCGATCTTTCGGCCATCGGGGGCAATCATCTGATCCACGCCGCACGCCGCAACATTGATCTGAAGGTCATCTGCGTCAACAATCTGATCTACGCCATGACCGGCGGCCAGACTGCGCCCACCACTCCGGACCACTCGATTACGTCCACGAATCCCTACGGCGTGTTCGAGCCGTCGTTCAATTTGCCGCATCTGGTCGAAGCGGCGGGCGCGGTGTACGTCGCGCGCTGGACTACGTTCCACGTACGGCAACTGGCGCGCTCCATCGGCGAGGCGTTTCAGAAAAAAGGTTTCTCCTTTATCGAAGTGATTTCGCCCTGTCCTACGCTGTATCAGCGCCGCAACAAGCTGGGCGATGGCCTCGACACCATGAAGTACTACAAAGAGAAGAGCAAAGTCCGGCACGGAGCACCCACCAATGAAGTCGGCCTCACCATGACCGGGGAGATCGTCGTAGGCAAATTCGTAGACCGCGACCGCCCCGACTACCAAACTATGATGCGGGCGCAATACACCGAATCGCTGGGCGACAAATTCATAGAACAAGCAGAACCGGAGATGGTATGCAGCTAACAGAGATTCGTGTCGCGGGCTTCGGCGGCCAGGGAGTGATCCTCTCGGCCATCCTACTCGGCAAGGCAGCCTCGATTTATCAAGGCGCGTTCGCCACCATGACGCAGAACTTCGGCCCGGAAGCCCGCGGCGGCGCCTGCAGCGCCCAGCTCGTCCTTTCTGATTCGCCGATCTTGTACCCGTACGTCACTCAGCCGGACATCCTCGTCGTAATGTCGCAAGAAGCCTATGTGCGCTTCGTGCCCGAGTTGAAAGACGGCGGCATCCTCATCGTCGAACAGGACTTGGTGCGAGTCTCGGACCTCAACAAGGAAATCCAGGTCTACCGCATCCCAGCGACCCGCATCGCCGAAGAACTGGGCAAGCGCATGGTGCTGAATTCGGTGATGGTTGGATTCTTCACCGCAGTCACACACCTGCTGGATCCCAACGCGGTCCGCAAAGCCGTCGCGGACTCTGTTCCACGAAGCTTCCTTGAGCTGAACCTGAAGGCCTTCGAAAAAGGACTGGAGTACGGAGCAATCGCGTTAACCGCACCCGCTAGCGCCGCGGATGCCGAACTGCACGTACAGTACTCGCCGGAGTAACACCTTCACCATTGCATTCTTCAACGTTGGCTGTTGCGCAATTCATCGGTGCCCTGCCAAACCGGTAAGCAGTTGATTGCAAAGCATCATTCTCTTCGTTCCGCTCAAGACACTGCAAACACGAGCTTTGACCTGTTGCGATTTCCATCAAAAGCTGTGTAGCCAATTTCATCGCCATAGGCCGCGTCACAAGATTGCTTCTCGTCTATCCGCCTGATTTCGCAGCAGATCGCCGCCCGCAGCGGCCTTACTCGCAACTCGCCTCGTCGTGGCATTGCGATTGCCTTTAGAAGGGTGTTGAGTGGCTCGCAAGACGGCCCTCCGACGAGGTGACTTATGACAGTCCTACTGGTTCTCTTCACATTCGCAGGCTTCTTACTGATCGATTATTTCCGCAGCCGCCACGCGGTTGTGCAACCGGCCTTGCAGGTTTCCGCGGCCAAGCACGACGCCGCTGTACCACGCCTTCAGCCCGCCTTGGTCGGCGGCTTCGAGGTTCCGGAAAATCTGCGCTATCACCCTGGTCACACCTGGGCATTGAGCGAGAGCCCCAACTTAGTTCGCGTGGGCATGGATGATTTTGCTACCAAGCTGACCGGCACGCTGGAGAGCATCACGCTGCCGCAACGCGGCCAGTGGATTCGCCAGGGTCAGAAGATGTGCACCATTCATCGTGACGGCTGCGCCGTCGATATGGTTTCGCCCATCGAGGGCAGCGTGTCTGACATCAACGAAGCGGTCGTGCGGAATCCCAAGCTCGCACTCGGCGATCCTTATGGCGAAGGCTGGCTGCTCACGGTGCAGGCCCCCGACGCCAAGACAAGCTTCCGCAACTTGTTGGCTGGCCCACTCGCCCGCTGGTGGACCGAGGAGTCGGCAAGCCGCCTGCAGCGCCGCATGCCGATGGCGCTGGGCGCGCTGGCCCAGGACGGAGGAGTGGCCATGGACAACCTTACAACCCACATCCCAGACCAGGAGTGGCTGCCGCTGGCCAAAGAGTTCTTCCTGTCATAAGTCAAGCTCGCGGCCAACGAGGCGCACCAGCCTCGCCGAGGACCGCAGAAACCCCGGCCACCCGGATCCAAGGCTCAACCAGCCACGGACACCGGGCGGCCGGTGTTTCTTGCGCCATCGCAATCAGGAGTTCAGACGGGCTCTGGTGGTAGTGCGCGATCTCCCTACCTCCGCCAACCCAGCAAAAACACCCGACAAGCTCCCAGTCCCCATCCCGGTTGGGAAATGCGGGCTAATGCAGAACCGGCGTTTTGCCGATCTAACCACTGAGTGCATTTGCGCATGTCTGAACTGGTTAGCGTCGTGGAATCGGAGTCCGCGAAAGAAAGTCTGGCGCGTGGACGCATTTGCGATGAGCATCCACGGCAAGCGAAACTCATCCAGTCCTCGCTGCTGCCTGCAAAGGGGCTCTGCCACTGCCAGGAGCATGCGCGGGAAGCCAAACTTATCCAGTCCTCGCTGCTGCCCACAAAGGGGCTCTGCCACGAGGCAGTCGAGATCGCGTTCCGCTTCATGCCCTTCTCCGAAGTGGGGGGCGACTTTGTCGACTTCTTCGGTTTACCCGACGGTTTCATCGGCATTTACCTCGGGGACGTGGTCGGGAAAGGATTGCCGGCGGCCATGTACGCCGCGCTCGTGACCGGAACCCTGCGCGGGATTCACAAGAGTGGGACGGACACCGCCAGCGTTCTTGCCCGATTGAACGAGCGCCTGCTGCAGCGACCCATCCGCGGCCGCTTTTGCTCGACCTTGTACGCTCTTTTCGACCCCGCCACGCGAGAACTCATCTTCTCCAATGCCGGGATGCCTCTGCCCCTGCTGGTCTCGGGAACCACGTGCCGGCAGCTAGGCGAGGGTGGATTACCCTCGGGAATGTTCCCGGGGGCCACTTACGGGCGGCACGTCGTGCAACTCCGCCCGGGAGACTGCGTTCTGTTCGCGACCGACGGTCTTCATGAATTGCGCAACGGGGATGGAGTCGAATTCTGCACCGCCCAAATCGAGGAGGTTTGGGCACAATGCGGGCACAAATCGGCAACCGAGTCGGCGGATTTCGTCTTCGACCGCCAGGTGGCCTTCTCCAATGGCAGCCCGCCGCACGATGATATTACTGCGGTGGTGCTGAAAGTGCTGCCCTAGCGGCTTCAGGCCGTCCGGATCTAAGGCTCAACAGACAGGACGCCGGGCGGCCGGTATTTTTGCTTTGCATTCCGATGAGAACCCATAGTATTGTATATACAGATTCGCCATTACGAAAACTCCCATGGAATTTGCCTGGGACGAACGAAAGAACCGAGTCAACAAGCGAAAGCACGGCCTAAAGTTCAAGACGGCCAGCCGGGTCTTTGACGATCCTTTTCACCTGACAACGCAAGACCGGGAAGTGGAGGGTGAGCCGCGCTGGCAGACGACACCATAGGCGACGACCAGGAAGTGGTCCGCATCTTCTCGGCACGAAAGGCAACCCCCGGCGAACGGAGTCTCTATGCGCAAAGCGATTAGGAATGAGAGAGCGAAGCGAATGTCTGGACGGGTTCTCACTCCACGACAGAAGAAAGAACTGGCGGCTCTAGCCGCTCTGCCCGACGATCAAATCGACACGTCAGATATCCCCGAGCTTCCCCCCAGTGCCTGGCAAGACGCGGTTCGAGGCAGGTTCTATCGTCCCGTGAAACAGGCCGTTTCCCTGCGGCTTGACGCTGATGTCGTCGCCTGGCTGAGGAAGCGGGGCAAGGGATATCAGACCCGGGCGAACAGCATCCTGCGACAAAGCATGTTGACCGATACCAAGCGGGCCTGAGGGCTTGGGGTGCCCAAGTTCGCGCGTGCCAATTCCGCCCAGTTCCGAGTCGCGCTGAGATGAACAACGAAATTGCAGCCCCGCCAAAGCCGCTCAGGACCTTCGTATCACAATAGATAAAACACACTAACGAAATCGTATCTCTTTTCTTCAAGATTTTGCGCACGATAGGAGGAGGGGGTACCGGTACTAGAAAGTAAACTCCGTCCCGATGTGGGAACGCCCTCAAGATCAGATTCCAAACGATGTTCTTAGTAGTTTCGCGCGGACGAAACCTGCGTCATCGGCATTACCGCGCTCCGGCAGTTGCCGCACAGCGCGCTTTCCTTGAGGTCGATCCACTCCACGGCGTGGGAGGAGGCCATGACACAGCGATAGTCATCGCAGTGAGTCAAGTTCAGCGTGTGTCCCAATTCATGAACCGCTTCCTTTATTAGGCGCTGCCGAAATAGTTCGGGGTCGGGCGGAAGGCCATAGAACTCCTGGCGCAGCCGGTGCGCCGAGAGCACCGCACAGGGGCCGCTCATCTGCGCCTCCCCGAAAACAAAAGTTAGAATCGGGATATAGAGATCCACGGCCGCGATGCCCAGCACTCGCCAGGAATCTGCGGTAACAAACTTTTGCATGCGCTGCAGGATTTCCGAGGAGTGATACTGCTGCCGCTCTCCGTGGAACGCGAACTCTGGATCCAGACGGACAGGAAGCACTTTGCACGGGACGCAAAGAATTTCTTCGACCGCGGGACGCAGATCCTTCAGCAGCCCGTCATCCATATTCCCGATCGGCAACAGTTGCAGCACTTTCATCGCGTGCCTTCATCGGGCGACTTCATCGGGCTTCTTATCTCGATCTAACGAAGTGCGAGTCCAGCCGTATTTTTTCAGCTTGTGATAGAGAGTGACCCGGTCGATGTCGAGTATCTCCGCGGCATGGCTCTGATTGCCTCCACATTCCTCCACCACCCGCAGGATGTGGGCGCGCTCCATTTCCTCCAGCTTCTTGCTCGATCCGTTGGAGACGTTTTGCGGCTTGAAGATGAAGTCCTCTTCGTGCAACTCCGGTTCCTGTCCCACCACCATGGCGCGCTCCACTGCATTCTCCAGTTCACGAACGTTCCCCACCCAGGGCTGCTGCTGCAATTGATTCATGGCCGCAGGCGAAACCCGGGTGATGCGTTTGTTCATGGCCAGAGAAAACTTGCGCACGAAGTGGTCGACGAGCACGGGGATATCCTCGCGGCGCTCGCGCAGCGGCGGCAGTTCGATGCGGAAAACGTTGAGCCGGTAAAAAAGGTCAGGACGGAATTTACCCTCCTCGATCAATTTCTCCAGGTCCTTATTGGTGGCGGCGATGCAGCGAAAGTCCACCTTGATGATTTGGTTGCCGCCTACGCGGGTGATTTCGCGCTCCTGCAGCACCCGCAGCAGATCGGTCTGTGTCTTTAGAGTAATGTCGCCGATCTCGTCCAGAAATACCGTCCCACCCTCGGCAATTTCGAACTTGCCTTTCTTGCGGTACTGCGCGCCGGTGAAGGCGCCCTTTTCGTGTCCGAAGAGTTCGCTCTCGAGAAGCGTCTCAGTCAGAGCGCCGCAGTGAATGACGACCAGAGGATGAAATCTTCGCGGGCTGGCCTGATGGATCGCGCGCGCCACCAGTTCCTTCCCGGTGCCACTCTCACCCGTAACCAGCACCGTCGCGTCCGTGGGCCCAACCGTCTCGATGGCGTCGAAGATCTTGCGCATCGGGGCGCTTTGCCCGATCAGTTCTCCAGGCCGGGCGACTTCGGCGACGGTCTCGCGCAAAAGCACGTTCTCCTGCGCCGTCCGCTTATGGGCCAGAGCGTTCTTCACCAGGTGTGCGATCTCATCCGGGTCCAGCGGCTTGGTCACGTAGTCATAGGCGCCGTTCTTCAGCGCCGCGACGGCGGTCTCAACCGACGCATAGCCGGTCATGATGATCACGATCAGCTCCGGATCGACTTCGTGCATCCGGCGCTGCAGCTCGATCCCGTCGGTGCCGTGCATTTTGATATCCACCAGGGCCGCATCCCAGCGTTGTTCCGCCAGCCGGGTGAGCGCGTCGCTCGCGTTTTCCGTGGTAGCCACCTCATAGCCTTCTTCGCGGAACCATTTGCCCAGCGAGTCGCGCACGCTCAGTTCGTCGTCCACGATCAGCAGTTTTCCTTGTGTGCTCACTTCAATCACCTCACCTTCATCGCGGCATTTCCGTCGACGGCTGCCAGCGAAGCGGTAGGCGCTTGACTTGGCAGGGTCACGGTGAAAGTCGTGCCCCGGCCCAGCTCCGATTCGACTTCGATGCGCCCGTTATGCCGCTCCACGATGCCGCGGCTGATTGCCAAGCCCAGCCCCACTCCGCGCCCACTTTCTTTTGTCGTCAGAAAAGGTTCGAAGATGCGCGGGAGTATGTCGGGAGCGATGCCGGCTCCGTCGTCGCGTACCTGGATCTCGATTTCCGTCTCATCGTTACTCAGCCGAGTCTCGAGCCAGAGATTGCCGCCCCGGGGCATGGCGTCGATTGCATTCATGATCAACGCCAGGACGACTTGTTCAATCTGCGCCGGATCGCAGGGCACACGCGGCAGGTCTTGGGCAAGCTTAAGTTGCAGCTCGATTCCGCCGAGTTCCAGTTGATGCCGCACCAGCAGCAGGCAGCGATCAATCACCGCACGTAGGTCGGTCGACTGCACGTTCATGGGTGCCGTGCGCGAAAGAATCAGCAGGTTCTTGACCAGTTCGCCGCAACGCCGGCTTTCTGCAGCGATTAGGTCCAGACACTGCATCGCCTCCTCGCGTTTTTCACGCGCGGCTTGGCCCGACCCTACCCACTTTCGAAGCAGCTTGGCATAAGTCAGAATGCCAGAAAGCGGATTGTTCACCTCGTGCGCCACCACTGCCGCCATCTTGCCAATCGAGGCCATCTTTTCCACCTGCAGCATGTGATCGTGGGCGCGCCTGAGTTCCGTCGTCTTCTGCACGACCCGATCTTCCAGTGTCTTTGCCCAGGTAACGATTTCTTCATTCGCCGCGCGCAACTGCAGGCTCATGCTGTTGAAGGAATGAGCCAGATCCCCCACTTCGTCGTGGGACCGCACTTCGATCTGGTAGCCAAGATTCCCTTGGGAAAGATGTTCGGTGCCGTTCTTCAGCGCCTTGATAGGTTGGCCGACCTCCCGCCACACGAATAACCAGCTCATCACCGCCACAATCAGCATTGCCCCCGTCGTGTAAAAGAACATGCGGGTGCTGCTGACCGCAAGTTGCGCGTCAGCTTTTGCCAGCGAAAGATTGGTGTCCAGCACGCCCAGAACTTGCTGGCTGGCAGGATGTGCGTGACAGTCGGCGTTGGAACAGCTCGGTTGATTTTCGATGGGAGTGATAATTCCCAGCACGCGATGCCCGCCGTCACCGCGATAAATGCGAAAGCGGTCGGGGCGATTCAGGCGCGCCAGCGGCTGCGATTGGGCGTGGCAGCCATAGCAGGCCTCCGCCGTCTTGTCGAGAACGTGGCTGACTTCCGCTGGATCCGTGGAATAGCTGATCCGCCCCTCCTGGTCAAAGATGCGCACCTTGACCATGCCGGGCTCGTCCGCCATGGTTTGGATCGCGTGGTAGAGTCCCTCGCGATCGTTGCGCAGCATGTAGTATGTGGTGCTGTGCTTGATGACATCGCTGACCCGCTCGGCGCTCGCCAGCGTGGCTGCCTCCAGGTGCTGGCGGTGCAATCGGATATTCAAGTATCCGAGGAGAGCGAAGATGACGACCATGACCGCTAACAGAGACCCGATCAATTTCGCACTGATGCTGTGAGTCAGCCGCTTCCATCCCAGATCGCCGCGAATTGTCTCAATTTCCGGCATGGCCTAATACCGCTGTAGCAACCACGGGCCTGGTTTCGGTTCGGAGACGCTGCTCCACCGTATGTTGATCTGCGGGAAAGATAGGCAGGTACTTCACTGCCAAACCGAACAGGGCGAAGCCCAACGCGATGATCATGAGGGTCACTGAGAACTCGGTCCACTTCGGGATGTAGTGATGCCCGACGTAAGTCTCAAAGCCTATGAGACTGACATTGAGGCGGTTGGTGATGAATCCGAGAAGACTGATCACCGAGGCCAGATACAAACCGTTTGGCGATAGCCTGACCTTCTTGAAGCTGAGCATGGTGATTGGAATCACAAATGCCAGCATCAATTCAAGCCACAGAAAATAAGCTTCGTAGCTGGGTTTAATGATTTGGCCCAACATGCCGCGATGGAAGTAGTCCTCGAAGCGCAGCAGGGCATTGACCCAAAGAGCAACCAGCAAAGCGCCGCCAAGGGTGACGAGAACCGGGAGTTCAAGGTGGCGGCCAAAGGCTTTCGCGCTCTGCGTGGACTCGAAAATGGTCATTGCCAAACCAACCGCAATCGCCGAGCCGAAGAAGAAAAACGGCAGCGCGGGCGTGTACCAGAACGGATGCAGCTTGCTCGGCATGATCAGATAGAGCGATCCAAGCGAACTCTGATGCAGGGTGGAGAGCAGGATGCCTAAGATGATCAGCACGGGATAGATCTTCTTAATCCACCGGATTGGAGTGTGAAGGTGGAAGCGCTCGAACACGTTGGGAAGGAATTCGAAGAAGAGCACCGTGGTGTAGGACATCACGCATATGCCGACCTCGAACATGACCGAGTGCGGGTTCATGTAGATGAGCTGATGCCAGATGTACCAGGGGCGGCCCAGGTCGAACAACAGTCCGACGATGAACAGTACATAGCCCAGGAACGCCGTCAACACCGCGGGGCGCACCACGCTGTGCAGCCGCTCGACGTTGAACAGGTAGACCGCGCCCACAATGCAGAAACCGCCCGCCGCCAGCATGACCCCGCACAGAAGGTCGAAACCGATCCAGAGGCCCCAGGGAAACTGGTCACTCATGTTGGAAACCGCTCCTAGGCCATGGAAAAAGCGAATGAATGCGGAGTACAGGCCCAGGCCCATGATCACAATGAAAACCGCTCTCCAAAAGGTCAGCTTGAACTTCATCGCGCGCTCCCGTTCTTCTTCTGTTCTGCTTCCGCAGCGGCTACTTCTTCGCGGCGATGCGAAACCCAGTAAATGCCTCCCAATACCAATGTCCAGACGGGTATAAAGTCTGGAATTCTCTCCATCACTCGCCCGGTGTATTCCGGTATCGGGGTGTCGCCGATTTTGGCGGACGCTGGATAACCGTATTCTTCGACCTTCATGCTGGAAAGGATGAGGACCGACGTTCCGCCAACTTCGTTAAGACCGTAAATACGAGGCAAGTAGTTAGACGGATTTTGACGGATACGGTCTTGCGCTTCCTGGATGAGATCGTCGCGCTCTCCAAACTTGGTGGCGCCAGTTGGACAGATCTCGGCACATGCCGTCTGCTTGCCGGCAACCACGCGGTCCGGGCACATAATGCATTTGCGGACCCGCGGATTCAGCGATTGCCATTCG
>OBLU010001167.1_pt1 | contig 24554 bp, 24 predicted proteins | sample 1518681 | NCBI WGS metagenome assembly OBLU01 (sample SAMEA3539304, study PRJEB22396) | soil metagenome | biome: tundra; feature: field; material: soil | place: USA | collected 2010-05 | depth 0.15 m
CGCCGGCAAGCAGGCGGTCAACGAGATTGCTGCCGATAAAACCGGCGGCCCCGGTGACAAAAACTTTTTCCATGATTGGGCGCGGAGTTTAATGCGGAAAGGCCGCGCTTGCCAGCGTTTTCGTCTATCGGACGAATAAGAATAATTTCAAAATAATTTCAATTTTGATTGGCGACTTTAATTCTGTCTTTAATTCTGTCTTGACGTATGCGTTAACGAGAGTGAAGCGTTATGTTAAAGTGTCTAAAAATCGATGAAAAGCATCCGTGTCGTATTGGCCAACACCATGTGCAGGACACCGCTTGGCGGCGGGCATGAAATCTTCTCCATCGGCGGCGGTTCGCGCTGGCCGTTCTCGTATGAAGCGCCGGTTAACGACAAGCCGGGTTATTTACCGTTTCCGTTCGAACTTAGTTTTGCTGCGGCTCTTTTGGAAAAAGAGCCGGGTATTGAATTGTTTGTCCGCGACTGTATTGCGAACGCGACTTTGAACCAGGCTTTCTGCAAATGGTTTTCAACTTCAAGCCAAACGTGGTGGTCATTGAAACGGCGATGGTCAAGCTGGAAAGTGATATTCGGCTGGCCGGCCTCATCCGGCAGCAAATCCCCGACGTAACCATTATATTCTGTGCGAATTGGGAGCCTGATTTCTTTGACATGCTCAAGGAATATCCCGTCAATCTGCTTAACCTCGTGAAGTGCCTGCGGTCGGGCAAGCCAACCAGCCATATCCCATCGCTTGTGAGATTCAAACCGGCCTTCGAGCAAAATTTCAAGTATGAGGAAATTGACGCCGGACAATTGCCGTGACCAGCCCGTCAATATTTTCCACTTCAAACCTACAAGGATGGTTTCATTCAGTTGAGACCTTTTGGCGTGATGCTTGCCAGTCGCGGTTGTCCGTTTAAGTGTGCGTTTTGCGCACCGATAACGGTGAATTTCAACGCCGGCAACCGTCGGGATCGTAATCCCATTGACGTTTGCAATGAGATGCAGCATCTCGTTGACAAGTACCACGTCCGGGAAATTTACATGGATGGCGATACCGAAACCGGCAACAAGCAATCGTTTCTTGCGCTTTGTCGGGAAATCCGAAATCGAGAACTTCACCAACGCGTAAAATGGTCCATCATGGGTGATTTCATGGTGACGGATTCAGAAAGGCTGCACGCCGCCGCCGAGTCCGGCATGATTGGCATGAAGGTGGGCTTGGAATCCGCCAGCCCAAAAGTTCTCAAAGGCATCAATAAGCCAGTCAATTTGAAACGCTTTGAAGAGAACGCGGAGACGTGTTACAAACTTGGAATCAAAACGCATGGCACGATCACCTTCGGCCACCCTGAAGACACCCGCGACACGCTCAACGAAACATTGGAATTTATGAAACGCTCGTCCCTCGCCACATGGCAGGTCAGCGTTGTTACGCCGTTCCCAGGAACGCCATTGTATCACTGGCTGAAGGCCGCTGGCCGTCTAAAAGACGCGCATGGAAAAGATTTCAACGGCAATGGCAATTGTATCATCGCTTATCCACCTGAATCCGGTTTGACTTCCGACTACGTTGAAATTTCCACGCCCGAGCCATGGAAAAATGGAAACGTCACAAGTTGAAAGACCAGAAGTGGCTTAGGTTCCACATGCGCCTTGTGGCGCGGGCGATGTGGAGCAACCCAGGAATCATCCTTAGCCGCGCGAAACAAACCATGGAATCCTGGGCGAGCAAAACCAAATCAACCGCGCCAGCGGCGCAACCACCCATACCTGCGCTGGCTGGCCGTTGAAGCTTTTAAAGAACTGTAAGTCGGGGCTGGCCTGGCGTTTCGGAAATTACACTTTACCCGCCTCCTGCTCAAGCCCATTGCTTGACTTGTTTGCCATCTCTTCCAATATCATCGGTAAATGACCAGCCTGCCACCCTTAACTATTAACCAAAGCATCTGGATCCGCAGCGGCCTGACCGATCAACAGTATTTTTCCCGTTCAATCCGTGATACGCTCATTGAACGTGGTATCACCGTCCTGACACTCAATGGCCCGAATGATGCGGATGACCTCGAAAAAATCCGCAAGACCGTCTGGAATTCCGATGCCCATGTCATCATGGACGGGATGATACCCAGTGAACTGCACAAGCTCCGTCCGGTTTTTGAAACGCGCAAAAATTTTTCGATGGCGCTCGTGGATTGGTGGACCAGCGTCTACTGGTTCACCCGGAACGCCGATTATTTGATGTTCCGCAACTACAACGGCATTGCGGTCCGGCGCGGACTGGCCGGTTTTGTCGAGGGGCGAAAACCGCCTTTGTGGTCTCCGCCCGAAGAACCTGTTCCGTTTCAACTGGCCAGTGCCGCCTTGAGACTGCCGGCATTGATGGCGGCGCCCGTTCTCCAGCTTTGGAAGCGGAGGCAACTGCAGCTTGAAAACATTCCCCGGGAGCGGCTGTTTTATTTCCCGTTCACCATTGCGGCCGAGCGTGTGCCGTTGCAACGGGAAACGCCTGAATTCGATTTTTGCAACGTGAGTTCAACCCGGGGATACTGGATTTTGCGGGATCCCCACGCGTCCGCCTGGCTGACTTTCGCCAACCTGTATCATGACCGGACCCGCATCACCGGGCTGCTTCAACGCACCCGGAACCCCGCTTACAAGGTTTTTGATGTGCGCCGCGCCGGCCGGCTGGATTGGGACGGGTATTGCCGGTTGGTGCGCAAAACCCGCTATGCCATTTGCACCGGGGGGTTGCATCAAAACTCAGTTGCCAAATACACCGAATTTGCCTGTCTGGGAACCCCCCTGTTCGGCGAGAATCTTCCATTTGAATATCCCTGGCTGGACCAATGCCTTTTCCCGGTGGACACCTTGAATGTCTCCCCGGCAGAGTTGAAACAACTGTTGCCCAAAGCCATGGAACAACAGCCGGCACTGCGCGAAAACTGTCTGGCGTTGCGGGAAACCCTGCTTCAACTTTACAATCCGCACCGCGTCCTGGATTTGCTCCAGGAACAGGCCGATGGCAAACCCATTCCGCCGGGGTATTTAAAACCGGCGGCAACGCGCGAAAACTTGTGAAAACAGTCATTGTCACAGGCTCGGCAGGATTGGTCGGGTCCGAATGCGTCAAACACTTTGCTCGCGAGGGCTTCAAGGTTGTCGGCATTGACAATGATTTGCGGCGCTGGTTTTTCGGCGCTGGCGCCTCCACGCTCGCCAACCGGCAGCAGTTGATCCGGGAAGTCCGGAACTACGAGCATCACGACTTTGACATCCGCAACCAGCAGGCCGTGCGGACGCTTTTTCAACAACACCAGGCGAACACGGTGCTGATCATTCATACCGCTGCCCAGCCTTCCCATGATTGGGCGGCCCGCGACCCGGAGGCGGATTTCAGCGTCAACGCGAACGGCACGCTCAATTTGCTCGAAGCCACGCGACAATTTTGTCCGGAGGCCGTTTTCATCTTCACCTCCACCAACAAGGTTTATGGCGACACGCCCAATTCCCTGCCGCTGGTTGAATTGGAAAAGCGCTGGGAAATAAAATCCGGTCACGCCTGCGAACCCGGCATCCCGGAAACGATGAGCATTGACCAGACCAAACACTCGTTGTTCGGCGCGTCGAAAGTCGCGGCGGACGTGCTGGTGCAGGAATACGGGCGTTATTTTGGAATGAAGACCGCGTGTTTCCGTGGCGGATGTCTGACTGGACCGGCCCATGCGGGCACGGAATTGCACGGTTTTCTTGCTTACCTGATGCGTTGCACCGTGACCGGCACGCCCTATCGGGTGTTCGGCTACAAAGGCAAGCAGGTGCGCGACAACATTCACAGCCACGATTTGGTGGAAGCCTTCTGGCAATTTTTCCTCAAGCCGCGCTCGGGCGAGGTTTACAACATCGGCGGCAGCCGCCATTCAAATTGTTCCATGCTCGAAGCGATTGACCTGTGCGAACAAATCAGCAGTCGCAAATTGAAATGGACTTACGAGGAAAACAACCGCATCGGCGACCATATTTGGTGGATCAGCGACGTGCGGAAATTCCAAAGTCACTATCCCGCCTGGAAATTTCAATACACCCTGGGGCGGATTCTCGAAGAAATCCATCACGCCTGCGTGGCCAGTTGAATCATGCCTGCCTTTCCAGAAAGCATTTTGATCACCGGCGGCGCGGGCTTTGTCGGCGGCAATCTCGCCGTGTTCCTGAAGCGACGCCATCCTTCAACTCGCGTCATCGCCATGGACAACTTGCACCGGCCCGGTTCCGAATTAAATCTTCCCCGACTGCGGGGGGGTGCGGTGGAATTCGTCAAGGGAGACATCCGATTCGCCAACGAATTCCCCACCGGACCGTTTGAGGCCATCATTGAATGCTCGGCCGAACCTTCCGTGCTCGCTGGTTACGCCGACTCGCCGGACTATCTCATGGAAACAAATTTTCTGGGCACCTACCGCTGCCTTGAAAAAGCCCGACAATGGCAAAGCAATTTTTTGTTTCTTTCCACCAGCCGTGTTTATCCCATTGCCCCGCTGGAAGCGCATCCCTGGCGCGAAAGCGAAACGCGTTTTGAGTGGCTGGACGTCGCCGGAGCGCTGATTTCCTCGCAAGGTGTCCGCGAAGAATGCGCGGCCCAAGGCGCGCGCTCGCTTTATGGACTGACCAAGTTTGCCAGCGAAGGGTTGATTGAGGAATACCGCGCCGGATTTGGACTTCGAGCGGCCATCAACCGTTGCGGCGTCATTGCCGGACCGTGGCAAATGGGCAGGGTGGATCAGGGTGTCGTGTCGCTGTGGGTGCTCCGTCACTATTTCTGCAAACCGCTTTCTTACATCGGCTACGGCGGCACCGGCAAACAGGTTCGCGACGTGTTACACGTGGACGACCTCTGCGAATTGGTCGAGGAACAGCTTGCAAACTTCACTGCTTGGGACGGCTGGCTGGGAAACGTCGGTGGCGGGCTGAAAAATTCCGTTTCGCTCAGGGAACTGACCACCATTTGCCGTGAAGTCGTCGGCAAGGAAGTCGCCATTGGCTCGGAGTCGGTCAACCGGCAGGCTGACCTGCGGCTGTTTCTGGCCGATTGCGGCAGACTGTTTGCCCGGACCACATGGCGTCCGTGCCGCAATGTGAAGCAAACCGTCGCCGACATTTTCCATTGGATCGGCGCCCACGAAAGGGAATTGCAATCCCTGGTATGAGCCACGAATTGAAAAACGATTCCGGCCCGGCCCGCAATCTCCTGCAAAGCGGGATCATTTTTGCCGCAATCAGCCTGCTGACCACTCTGGTCCATTATGTCTTTCAAATCATCGTCAGCAGGCAACTCGGCGGCGAAACCGGCGAATACGGCCTCGTCCTCACCACCCTTACTTTCGTTGGGTTTCTAGGACTGCCACTGGCCATCGCTGCGCAAGCGGTCACACACTACATCGCGCGCTTTCATTTCAGTGGCGACGACGTACGGCTACATGGTCTGCTGGCCGGCTGCCGCAGATTTCTTTTTCATGTCACCATCGCCGGCTCGGTCATTGCCATCATTCTGGTGAAACCATTGGGTGATTTTTTTCACATTCCGCGCCCGAGTCTCACACTCATCGCGCTCGCTTGTGTGCTGGGCGGCCTTTGGAGTTCCTATGTGACGGCGCTTTGTCAGGGACTCGCCTGGTTCAAACGGCTTGCCTTCATCGGACTGCTGGCCGCAATCCTGCGGGTTTTGTTTGGCTGGCTCACGACCAAAACCTGGCCCGTTGCCGAATGCGCGGTTTTGGCCACGGCCGTCATGTTGCTGGCAAATTTGTTTTTGCTTTTCTGGAAAAATGATTTTCCGCGCCGGACCGACACCGCCATTTCGCCATGGGACCGGGAATTTGTCCAATTCCTCGCCGTCAGCACCGCCTGTATTTTGGGCTTAAACTGTTTCAGCCAGGGCGATTTACTTGTGGCAAATAAATTTTTTGCAAAAGGCGATCTGGATGCTTACGGCTCCGCCGGATTGCTCGCCCGTGCATTGCCAACGGCCGTCGGCCCGCTGCTGGCCGTTTTGTTCACACATCGTTCCGGCCGGCATCATGGTGACGCATTGCATGAACAGTTGAAATTGCTCGGCCTTTACGCTTTCGGTCTGTTCTCCGGCGCCATCGGCCTTCTCGTGTTGAAAACGTTTGCCCTGCAACTCCTGCATCGAAACACACCGGAGGCTGCTGGAATGATCGGCCAGCTGTCCATTACCATGGTTTTCGTCGGCTTGCTTCAAGCGCTTGCGATGTGGTCGCTGGCTAGCCGCTGGATCAAACTTTCAATGCTCTATGGCGGACTTGGCATCGCCTACTGGATTACTTTGCTGTGCGTGGGCAAATCGCCGACGGACTTGCTGCGGGTTATGCCCGTGGCGGCGGGCGTTGCGTTCGGCGTATTGTTTTTGTTTTGGCTCGTCGCGATGCGTACGCATAAAATCGGCCCGCCCACGCAATGCTGATTTGAATTTGCCGGCGCCTTCGGCCACACTCACCTTATGCAGTCCGGTCCGGAAAATCTGCCGCGCATCAGCTTCATCATGCCGACGCTCAACGTGGAGGCGTTGCTGGACAATGTCCTCTCGTCCATCACCCGCCAGACGTATCCACGCGACCGCTATGAAATTCTGCTGGCCGACGCGCATTCGACCGACCGCACACGCGACATTGCAAAAAAATACGGCGCCATCGTCATTGACGACGATGGCCAGAACATGGAAGAAGGCAAACGCCTTGCGCTTCAGCACGCGACCAGCGAATACATCGTCTTTGTGGACGCCGACAATGAAATCACCCATCCCGATTACATCGAACTGGCCGTGAAGGCGCTCGCGGCAAATCCGCAGGCGCTCGGCGTGGAAAGTTACTATTTGCCTTCGCCGAAAATGAGTTCGTTTTGCGCCTATCTTACGTACCGGCTGCACATCAGCGATCCGATTGCCTGGCTGATGAGCACGAATCCGAAACTCGTGGCGCGCGACGGCGAGGTGGAACGCTGGACCCTGCCGGGTGACTTGCTTTCGTACCCGCTCGGTGCGAACGGATTTGTTTTCCGCCGGGCCGATTTGGAATCGGTGAAGGCCGACGCCCATTTCCAGGACACGCACGCGGCCCTGCACCTCATGCGCGAGGGCAAGCGTGAATGGCTGCGGGTCCGCGGACACGGTGTTCATCATTACTACGTGCAAACATGGTGGGGCTTCGTAAAAAAACGCCGGCGCGCCACGGTGCATTTTCTCCGCGTCCAGCAAGAGGCAAAAACAAACTGGATGAAGGAAAAACCGCCCGTGCCGCTCTGGCTGGCGGGCGTTTATTGCGTCACGTTCGCCGGCCCGCTGTGGCACTCGTTGCGTGGCTTGATTCGTGATGGCGATGCGCGCTGGCTCTGGCATGTGCCGGCGAGCCTCGGCAGCGTGCTCGGCGACGCTTGGGGGGTGTGGACTTACAAGACCAGAAAGCAAGACGCAAAATTGGTGGCAAATTTGAAACCCAAACAGACTTTGAAGGAAAAGTAGCTGGCATATTTTTCAAATGGTTAAGGCAAGAGGCCATTGTAATATACTAAACCATGATCAAAAAACAGCACGAAGATTACACGAACTATCCTGAATCTGCACTGCGGGAAAGAGTCAAACTGGCTCATAGCTGGATTCCGGCTGACTGTCGGCGTTTGCTGGATGGCGGATGCGCCTTCGGTTATGGAACGCGGCATTTCAAAACCAAAGCCGCCGAAACCTGGGGAGTGGATCCCAATCAAACTTTCATCGCCATCGCGCAACAACGTTACCCCAACATCTTCTTCCGGGTTTGTGGTTTGGAACAGACATCTTTTGAAGCTGGCTATTTCGACGTGATCATTTTGAACGATGTTCTGGAGCACGTCGTTGACGAACAGAAATCACTCAATGAGATGTGCCGGATTCTGGCTCCGGGAGGAACATTTATCATCACAACACCGCATCGCGGTCTGTTTTCGTTCATGGATCCCGACAACTATGTTTATCACATACGAACGAAGACCCCGCGGTTTTACCGCTGGCTATATCGCGCCAAATATGGGAAAATCCCCTCGAAACAGATCAAGCCCGGTTATGAGCAACTTCATCGTCATTACAATAGGCAGGACTTTGTTCGGCTTCTGAACGGCTCTGATTTTCATGGTCGTTATGAAATCGATCGTGTCTTTCGGAGCGCCTTGCTGACAGGTGTTTTCACAAATAACTTATATGAATTTTTAAGCCTTTTTTTAGGAATAAGGCTGGCTGGCAGCTTATGCAAGCCGTTGCGCTGGCTAGCGGACAAGGAATTTTTCATACCTTTCGGCCCTATGGCTTATAGCATTGGGATACGCATCAAAAAACTCAAATGATTGCGTGCGGCGTGGCTCCCAGTTCAGCCTGCGTCATTTCGGTGATGATTTGTTCGAAGGTTGTTTCCGGCTGCCAATTGAGCAGGCGCTTGGCTTTGGCCGCATTGCCCACCAGATGGTGCGGATCGGCTGGCCGAGAAAGTTTTGGATCGTGCTTTACGTGCCGACGCCAATCCAAATCCGCGATCCGGAAGGCGATTTCCACGACTTCCTGCACGCTGTGAAGCCGGCTGGTGGCGAAGACAAAATCCTCGGCGGGGTCGTGCTGCAACGCCAGCCACATTCCGCGCACGTAGTCGCGGGCGTACCCCCAATCGCGCTGCGCGCTCGTGTCGCCCAGCACCAGTTCTTTCTGTTTTCCGGATTTAATCGCGGCGGCAGCCCGGCAAATTTTACGGGTCACGAAGTTTTCACCACGACGCGGTGATTCGTGATTAAAGAAAATACCGTTGACGATGAACAATCCGAATGTCTGCCGATAAATGCGCGCCATCTGGGTGCCAAACGCCTTGGCGCAACCGTAAGGTGTCACGGGCGCAACCGGCGTGGTCTCGTCTTGCGGCGCGTGCTCCGGGCTGCCGAAAATTTCACTGGAACTGGCGTGAAAAAAGCGCGGAGGTTTGGGCAATTTGCGAATCATTTCCAACAACCGGAGCGTGCCGAACCCCGTGACCCGGCAGGTGGCTTCGACTTTTTCAAAACTCTGGCCCACGTGGCTTAGACCCGCGAGGTGATAAATTTCATCCGGAGCGGACTGTTCCAACGGAACGCGTACGGAATCGGCATCGTCGAGGTCGGCGGGATAAAGATACAAACGCTTTTGGTAAATCCGCCCGTCGCGGACCAAATGTTCCAGGTTGGGGACATTGAGGCCATTCACGCGATATACCAATCCGTGGACTTCGTAATCCTTTTCGAGGAGCAGTTCCGCGAGATAGGAACCGTCCTGCCCCTCAATGCCGGTGATGAAGGCGCGCTTCACTTGACCTGCTTACCCAATTTTCCGCCCGGCTCCAGCAGATTGGCTTTTCAATAGTTGCATATCGGCATCCACCATGAGGCGCACCAAGTCCGCAAATTTGGTTTTGGGCGTCCAGCCGAGCTTCTTATGAGCTTTGGTGGCGTCGCCAACAAGTTGATCCACTTCGGCGGGACGGTAAAACTTGGGATCAATTTCCACGTATTTTTCCCAATCCAAACCGACATGGCCAAAAGCCAGTTTCAAAAAATCCTTTACGCTGTGGGTTTCACCCGTGGCCACGACATAATCATCCGGCTCCGACTGCTGGAGCATCAGCCACATGGCTTCGACGTATTCCTTCGCGTAACCCCAGTCGCGCCGGGCCTCCAGATTGCCCATGAACAGTTTGTCCTGAAGCCCGGCCTTGATGCGCGCAATGGCCCGTGTGATTTTGCGCGTCACGAAATTTTCGCCGCGCCGGGGCGATTCGTGATTGAAAAGGATGCCGTTGCTGGCGTGCAGGCCGTAGGATTCGCGGTAGTTGACCGTGATCCAGAAGGCATAGACCTTGGCACAGGCATAGGGACTGCGCGGGTGAAACGGCGTCAATTCATTCTGCGGCATCACCCGCACCTTGCCGAACATCTCGCTGGAAGACGCCTGGTAGAAACGCGGGCGGAGGCCGCTCTCGTGAATCGCCTCCAGCAATCGCGCCACGCCCGTCGCCGTGATGTCCGCCGTGTAACCAGGGATGTCGAAGCTGATCCGCACGTCGCTTTGCGCGGCGAGGTTATAGACTTCTTCCGGCCGGATTTTATCCAGCAATCGTTTCAGCGAACCGGCGTCACTCAGGTCTCCGTGATGCAGCGACAGACGCTTGGGATCGAAACCTGGCGCCACATAAACCGGTTCCAACTGCCCGAGATAAGGTGCCGCGGTGCGACGGATGATACCGTAAACTTCGTAGCCTTTGGCCAGAAGCAATTCCGTCAAATAGGAACCGTCCTGGCCGGTGATGCCGGTGATAAGAGCTTTTTTTGCCATAACGGTGGACGGAGTGTTTCGGAATTCCGACTTCGCGGCAAGCCGGAAAAGCAAAGGAAATTGCCGCAGTTCATTCCAGCGGTTAGCGGTTAAATCACCGGGACCAAGTCAAACGTATTATCAAGTTTGGATTGCCACGCGTCAGCGCCAGATAAATTATGCACAACGAACTCGTCTTTAAGGAATTTGCAAGGACAAGTTAAGCGAGAAGCGGTTAATCTTTCAGAGCTTCGGGCGGGACGCTGGCCATTTGTCTTTGAAATTCTTTCGGCCAATCAATTCCCGGCGATTCCACGCCCGTGCCCATGTGGGTGGCAATGGCCGGATGGGGTGACCAAAGGGTGTATCGGCGGCCAAACAAAATCCGCCGCCAACAAAAATACCAGGAAAGGACAATGCTACCCGCCCAAAACCGATGCGGCACCAGCCAGCGTAAAAATTTAATCGGATTAAAAACCCTTTTCTTGGTCAGTGCCATCCACTTTGCCAAATCGGGGCTTAGCCTGCCATAGGAGGCCAGAAAAAGCTCGCGGCATTCCATCAACGTATCACGTTTGGTCAAGAATGTGTGGGTCGTGCTGACGCAGGAATTCCATTTTTTCCCGCCAAACTCCCTTGTTTCTCGGGGAAGATTGTGCAAGTCGGCCGTATAAAAATCCGAACTTTCATAGGGGGCGACAAAATCGGCGTCGGGGTTTTGTTTCAGAAAATCAACAGCCAGTGGGAATTGGTCCGGCAAATAGAAGTAATCGTCTTCGGCAAAGCAAATAATTTCCGCATCTGTCTGCTCCATGAGGATGCGCGACTGCTCGCGCAATGTGGCCCCGTCTCCAACCCCCGGATAACGCATCAGAACCAAATCTTCCGGAGACCACAATTGCGTGAACATTATTTCGTAAACCGGCGGGCAGTTATCAAGAAGAGCCCATAACTTTACCCGCAACCCCCCCAACGAGTTTTTGAAGGACTGCAGGCAAAATTCTGCCAGCTTGAGTTTATCCTTTGGGAAAACTTGGGGGGAATGCCTGCTTTTGGAAATTTTGGGATAAATGCGGTAAGCCACCGCCACATCATAACTGAATTGGCTCATAACATAATCAATCAATGTTCGACGGGAGCAGACTGTTTGACGGCTGGAAAGATTGTGCGGCTTAAAGGCGGTGTCAAGTGTGTTTTTGCCTAAACAGGATTTTTCAAGCCTGTTCTTTGTGAGTGGCCAGATACTTGCGATACCAGGCAATCGTCTCGTCCAGCCCCTGCTCCAGAGTGAACTGCGGCTGCCAGTTCAAAACGCGATGCGCCTTTGCCGCGCTCAAGTATTGCGCGCGGATTTCACCGGACGCGGTGTTTTGCACGTCGGGTTCAAGATGTTTACAGTTCATCAATTGCTGAATCGCTTTGACGAGTTCGAGCACGGTCACGGGACATTCGAGGCTGAAGTTGAATGCCTGCCCATGCACTTTTTGGTCCGAGAGGCATTCAGCGGCTTTCATATAGCAGCGGCTCACGTCTTTGACGTAGATGTAATCGCGCACCTACTGGCCATCGCTGCGGATGATCGGCCGTTGGTTGTTCAAAAAACAACGAATCGCGTGAGGCACACTGCGGCTCCAGTTGAGATCGCCAGCGCCATTGATATGCGCGCAAGAATTCTGACGCGGGCATGTGGTTAAGCGTTGCCAAACAACACGTGCTCAACCCCTATGACTTGCTGACCCAACCGTTTATTTGCCCCTTTCGCGGCTGGAGCCTCGCCTGTGCTTGGTATTTTAACTGGCGACAAATTCTTTTTGGCCAACGGTATTCCCTCTGGATACCCGTTCCCTCACTGGCAACCCACATGGTTGCCGCACTTTTGGCTCCCTATGTGGATTGGAAACAGGAATTCCGGCGAATCGGCGGCACTGCCGGCGAGGCCGCTGCGTCAACTCCGGCAGGCGTATAAGGTGTGGATCTGGGGCAGGACCTCACACTTGAAGCCGGCATGGGAAAGAATAGCCGTCAAGGTGTCCACTTCCGCCGGATTGTGGTATTCCATGATAATGGTCTCAATTTTTACCAACACATCCGGTGCGGCGGCTGAAAGTTATGGCCAGTTCACTGCCTTCGCAATCCATTTTCAGCAGATCACAGTTTGTGACTCCGCAGGTCTTGAAGAGGTCATTCATACCAACGGTATTCACAGGACACGGTTGACTCTTGGGCTGGTTGAGACTGCATCCGGAATCATCCCCGGGTGTAAAATAAAGCACCGCCACTCCGGTCTTGTCGGATACGGCACAGGGATGGACGCGGACACGGCGGGCCATACCGATGAGGAAATTCTTTTCCGCCTGGGCCAGATTATCTGGAAGCGGTTCGAACCCATGGATTTCGGCTCCGGAATTTATAGAGGCGGCATAAAGCGCGAAAAAGCCAACATTGGCGCCCACATCAATGATGACCTTGGCCCTTCGAATATCATCTCGAACCCGTTGGTAAATTCCAAAAACGAATATTCCCCAAAATATCCACCAGTCGGATGTTCCCGGGCGTAATTCGCAACCAGCCCCGTTTTTCGTGCGCAGCCGGTAGGGCATGGCGGCGAAGCCCCAGGCAATCTGCCAGCAGCCAAGGCCACCCGCGCACCTGGAAAACCAATCGCGGGACACTCGACCTGTGCTGCCAAGCCCCTTTGACCCAGCCAATTCGCAGTATTTTCATTCAACCCCCCGATTCCAGCGGACGCTTGCTCCGATCACTGCACAACTCTTCAAAAATTTTAATCATTCCGTATGCCGTCTTATCCCACATGAAATTCCGGGCGTGCTTTTGATTCTTTTCAATGATTCCATGACGCTGGTCAGAGGGCAACGCCAACATGTGTTGCATGCGGGCAGCCATGTCCGCGGGATTGTAGGGATCAACCAGCCATTCGCCATCCGGCATGAGTTCCGGGAGCGAACTGGCATTCGATACAATCACCGGGCAGCCGCACGCCATGGCTTCCACCACTGGAAGTCCGAAACCTTCATAGAAGGACGGGTAGGCCAGGAATTCGGCGTTTCGATAGAGATTGACCAATTGGTTGTCATCCGCATAACCGAATAAAACGACCTTGTCCCGGACACCCAACCGATCGGCACAAGCAACAAGTTCCTGCCGTTGCTGTTCGTTAATCACCCCGGCAATCACATATCTCACCTGGCTTTGACTGGCAAACGTCGCGAAGGCCTTCAGCACACCCAGCACGTTCTTTCGCGTGGGATGGGTCGTCACCGAGAAAAAGTATCTGTGGGGGATCAGCCGTTCAGAGGGCGATCCGGCGGCATGGAGGAACTGCTCCGCCACCCCAAGATGGACCACCCGGATCCGTTCCTCCGGGATGCCGTAAAAACGGATAATGTCCTTCTTGGTGTTGTGTGAATCCGCCGCGATGGCGTCTGCCATCTTCAATGATCGCGCCAATTGCCAGCCAAAGTACCATCGGTGCTTCCAATCGTATTGTTCAGGCATCACACGAAAGGCCAGATCGTGAACCGTCACCACGTATTTGACGCCGGCAAATTTCCGCAACGGGAGAAAATGGGACGGTCCGTGAAAAACATCCAAATGGGCCCGGCGGATCAATCGTTGCACACGCAGACAATCGAACCAGGCGGCGCCCAACAACCCCCGCGGTGTGCGAGCCACTTGCGTCACGCCCAGCGTGCGGGACCGGTCCGGCTGGAAAAAGACATATTGATTGGCCAGATCTATCTCCAGACACTTGCGATACAAATGCGCCACATAATTGGGCACGCCGGTTCCCTTCTCCAAAATCATTCGTGAATTGACGCCGATTTTCAAGGGAACAGGAAATTGGCCCTTGAAGCGACGGGGAAATTGAAAATGTGTTCGAGCATGCCGCCGTCATAAACCAAATCGAATCGTTGTTTGAACTCATTGCCGACAGGTTGATTTAGATTATGCACGAATTTTGCGCCTTCAAACGCCGAAGCCTCGAGCGATGCAATGCTGCGCGCACCCAACGATTTGAACACCGGCTCCGCAAACCTTGTGTCTGGCGCGTCTGGCGGGAAAAGTTCGTCCGGTAATGCAGCCTTGGTCAACTCGCGCCGCATTTTGACGGGATACACATTCAAATCCTGACGGCCAATCATCGGCACGTCGCCAAAAGGCACACCACGTTTGTGCGCCGCAATCAGGAATTGCACACTATTGATGTCGAGGCCCATTTCAGTATAACCGCGTCGGCATGACGGATTCCGACGAATATGTCGAATCGGTCTGTTTTGTCGCTACGACCACCACCGTGTTCGCCCACGAAGGAAGGTATGTGGCCAGTGGCGACCAAAATTCTTCAATCTTGGGCAAGTAAAATGCGCCGCCTATGGCCCGCTCAAACTGGAACCCATGGGCTTTCAACACGATCTTGATGGTGCGCAAGGTGAAGTCGCGGAAATGCATCGAACGATAGCGCGCCGCATACATGGGCGGCAGGTCAAAAAACAGCATCATGCCCAGACCTAAAATTGTGCGGATGTTGGGAAATGTCAGCACCAATTTGCCCCCCGGCTTCAACACGCGGTTGATCTCAAACATCAACCAGTCGGTGTCCACTTGATGTTCAATGGTCTCGCCGCAGAAGATGGCGTCGAACTTGCCCGCCGGATACGGCAGTGGGCCACTCTCAAGGTTGTGGGGGACGGCATGAATCCCGTTTTTAACCGCACGTTCTACAAGCCCGGGCGCTATGTCCACGCCGTGGATTTCGTGAACCTTCGCCAGGGGGCCCAAGATGTCGCCGCTGGCACAACCCACATCGAGGATCATTCTGCCCGCCGCCATCTCAGAAAATATTCGCCTTACTATTTGAACCCGCCGACAAAAAATATCAGGAACGTACCCTTCGTGTCTTGTTCCCTCATTAGGCAACAATTGTAATTCATAACTTTTCATGGCAAAAACATTTACAATCTCCATCTTGAATGGGTAAACGCAATCGAGTTGTACGGATGTAAGCTGATTGGAACAGTGTTGGAAAGTAAAATCTTGGCACCACCAAAATTCGCGCGGAGCGCCTTGACAACCCATTGCTTACCCTTGAGAATCGAAGTCTTGTTTTTCACCAAACAGGCGTTTTGGCAGCAATGAAGCTGCGAGTTGGACGTAAACATAATCACCGGGACAATATTTACCGGCCATGAAAGCCGCCAAACCAAATTCTCCCAAATCACAAGCGCTCACGCTTGCCGCTCTTTTGGCGGTCATTCTACTCTGTTTGTTTTGGCGAAGCTTTTTGCCTGGCTTTGTTCATTTTTCAAATGACGGGCCGCTTGGACAGCAAAACGCCTCCTGGTTACAGCTTCCCGCCGCTTTCACCGGAAGCTGGGCTGATTTGAATGACATTGGCAACAGTCCTGGCGCGTCGCCGCCAGACTTGAACTTGTTGTGCCGTTGGATGCTGGGGGCCGTCGGTTACTCGAAATTCTTTCCGCCCATCACTTTGTTTATTTTGGGATTCAGCGCGTGGTGTTTTTTCAGGCAGTTAAATTTTTCGCCGTTGGCGGCGGCGCTGGGCGCATTGGCCGCCGCCTTGAATTCCAACTTTTTTTTCACTGCCTGTTGGGGTCTGGCCGGCCAGCTGGATGCTTTCAGCATGGACTTTCTCGCCATGGCATTGGTTGTATCCATTTCTTCGGCGACACCACCGCTCACGCGCTGGATACGACTGGCTTTGGCAGGGTTGGCCGTGGGTGTCAATGTGATGGAGGCTTTCGACATCGGCGCCATTTTTAGTTTGTTTGTCGCGGCATTTGTTTTATTCAAAGCCCTCACCGATGAAAACGGAGCGCTATTGATAAAACTGGGCCGCGGCGTGGGCCGAATCGCGATAATCGCCGTATTTGCCGGCTTCATCGCCGCGCAGACCGTTGTGACACAGGTCGGTTCTTCAATTGTCGGCATTGCCGGCACCGGACAAGACACACAAACCAAAATTCAGCACTGGGACTTTGCTACACAATGGAGCGTACCCAAAAAAGAAGCGGTCGGGCTGTTTATTCCCGGCCTGTTCGGCAATCGGATGGACACGCCAAATAACATGATGGAATCCCTTCAAGAGAGTTACAAAGGCGGCAATTATTGGGGCGGTGTCGGACGCGATCCGGCAATTGACCGTTTTTTTGATAGCGGGCAGGAAGGTTCGCCCCCGCCCGGACTGATGCGATTTGGCGGCGGCGGCAATTATGCCGGGGTGCTGGTGGCGCTGGTGGCGTTGTGGGCGATTGCGCAATCGTTGCGACGACAAAATCCGGCATTCACCGAAACGCAACGGCGGTTCATTTGGTTTTGGTCGGTGATACTGATTGTGTCGCTGCTGCTGGCTTTTGGCCGCTTCGCGCCCTTCTACAAATTGCTCTATATGCTGCCGTATGCCTCGACGATGCGGAATCCATGCAAGTTCCTTGCGGTTTTTTCGTGGGTGCTGGTCATACTGTTTGCCTATGGCATCCATGGTTTGAGCCGGCGTTATTTGGAAATTTCGGCGCCCAATTCCACTTCTCCGCTGGCGCAACTCAAAAATTGGTGGACGAAAGCACGCGACTTTGATCGAAATTGGACGTTGGGCTGTGCCCTGGCTTTCATCGGCAGCACGCTCGGGTGGCTGATTTACGCCATGGAAAAGCCGGGCCTTGTCCGTTACCTGCAAAAGGTGGGGTTTCCCGACGAAGAGATGGCCAAAGACATCGCCACGTTCAGCATCGGGCAGGTCGGCTGGTTTATCGTGATCTTCGCGCTGGCGGTTGGACTTTGCACGCTTGTCATTGCCGGGATATTTGCGGGACGACGCGCAAAATTAGGCGGCATTTTGCTCGGCGCGCTGCTGGTCATGGATTTGGGCCGGGCGAATTTGCCCTATATCATTCACTGGGATTACAAAAAAAAGTACGAGATTGGCTCGCTCAACCCGATTGTTGATTTCCTGCGCAACAAACCCTATGAATCCCGCGCCATTGGTTTGCCGTTCAATACCCCTCCGCGTTTGCCCTTCCTTGACAGCTCGTTTGTCGATCTTTACCGCATTGAATGGGCGCAACACCTTTTCCCATATTACAACATCCAGTCGCTTGATGTAATTCAAATGCCGCGCATGCCGGCGGATTTGGAGGCTTATGAGATGACTCTGAGACCCCATTCTGAAGATGAGGCTTATTTCATGGCCCGGCGTTGGGAATTGACCAATACCCGTTACCTGCTTGGGTACACGGATTATCTGGATGTTCTCAACGAGCGACTCGACCCGGCGCAACACCGTTTCCGCATCGTCCAACGTTTTGACGTGATGCCCAAGGCCGGCGTTGACCAGCCGACACAATTACAATTGGAGCAGTTGACCGCCGTCGCCAGCCAAAACGGAGGTTGTGCGCTCTTTGAATTCACGGGCGCATTGCCGCGCGTCAAACTTTATTCCAACTGGCAGGTCAACACCAACGACGAGGCCACGCTCAAAATGCTGGTGAACACAAATTTCGATCCGTGGCAAACGGTCCTGGTCTCCACGCCTTTGCCGGGCGTGCCGGCCGCAAACGCGACCAGCCAAAATTCCAGCACGGTTGATTTCAAACGTTACGTGCCGGACGACCCCGTGTTCAAAGGGAAGAGAAATGGTTTGTGGAAAAAATCCGGATACTGTTATGCGCCAAAGGATATCATGTTCGATGCCAAAACCACCACCCCCTCGGTGCTGCTGCTAAATGACCGGTTCGATCCGCACTGGAGTGTGCTGGTGGATGGCAAGCCGGCGGAACTGTTGCGCTGCAATTACATCATGCGCGGGGTTTATCTGTCCCCCGGCCAGCATACGGTCGAATTTGAATTCAGCCTCCCACACAAGCCTCTCTATATCTCGCTGGCAGCCATCGCCGTTGGTCTGGGTTTGGCCGGCTATCTTCTCATTTCAGCGAAACGGAAAATTGTCACGGCCTGAAACCAATCCGGTTCCGCCGCTCACAAAACCAATCTGGCATCCGAAGGCAAACGCAAGTCATCCTGTGAGGGACGGGTGGAAAGCCAACGAATGATTTGATTGATGGCGTGGCGAACCGCTTCATCCGAGCTGCGCGGCAAGGCAAATCCTGCGTTGCGGAGTTTGGAGGAATCCATGCGTGACTGGGCGACATCTCCAGGCCAGCCTTGCGTGGACTCGCCATAATGAATCTTCGTCCGCTCCGAAAATCCAAGTTGCCGAATCAATTCTGCGGCGATGAAACGGACACTCGTTGCGCCATCGGGAGCGAGATTGAAGACATCAAATTTCGCCGGTTCCAACTGTCCGCATCGCGTTTTGCCGAACATCAGTCCGTTCCCAAGGTCACGGACATAGACGTAAGGCTTGGCCTGATGGCCGTTGCCCAGCACTTTGAGTTCAGCGGAATTTTTCGCAAGCTGGCGGATGAAATCGTAGATGACGCCATGAGTGGTGCGCTCCCCAACAATATTTCCAAAGCGGAAAATAATCGCGCGCAGTCCGAAGGTGCCACAGAAGGCGGAAACCAATCCTTCCGAGGCTACCTTGCCCGCGCCGTAAAGACTGACCGGTAAACATGGGCCAAGTTTTTCATGGGTGACGGTTGTGCCCACGTCGCCATAGACGGTGCCGGAACTGGAAAAAACGATGCGCGGCACTTGATTGCGCCGCATGGATTCGAGAACATTGTAGGTGACGACGGTTTCCTGTTCGAGATCGAGCCGTGTGTTGTCAATGCCCCAGCGGGCATCGGGATTGGCCGCGAGATGAAACACTTGATCAACCCCCTGAAAGTGCGCGGCGACTTTGTCGAAGTCCAGAAGTTCCACAGTGTGAATCTTAAGTCTGGCATCGCGCTCGTGATGCACGAGATGTTCACGCCGACCGGAGGAGAAATTGTCCAAAACCCTGACCTCCTTGGTGGTCGCGTCGGCCAGCAGCGCATCAATCAAGTGTGAACCGATGAATCCGGCACCGCCAGTGACAAGGTGGGTTAATGAGTTTGCGTTCACAGATTCAAAAATTTTTGCCGCTTCAAGATTACGTCCGCTGGCGCTCCGCCCCGCATCCTCCGCTTCTGCACTGAATCCAATGTCCGTTTTTTAAACATATGTTTCATAAATGGTTTTTTGGTTTCGGTGACATGGCGCGGCAATTGGGAATCGCGGTGCGGATTCAGACTAGAATTTTTCGCCAAAGTAATACAAGGTATTTCCTCGCGGCCAAACCTTGTCACCGTTCCGGATCCATGTTATCAACTGTGGCCATGAATCCGCGATTTGGTGTGGGGAATTCAATGATGATCTGCAAGTCCTGGGTTTGTGATGATTTACTGACCTATGCCCGAAATTGAGCAAAACGCACTGCAACTTCGCCGCCTCCTTGTGCGTGCCACACGCGACATCGCCGGAGTGGTTGAAAATGTTAAAAAACATCTGCGGCCCGCCGGATTGTGGATCATGAGCATCGCCTTGTGTAACGACTTCCGCCAAGGCGTGAATCTTCACCAAACCGTCAAGCCCAAGACTTGGTGGGTTGAGAAGCTCGAAGGCGTGAGCGTGCGCGGCGTGGATGAATATGTTCATTGTTTCAACACACAATTTTTACGCGGCCCGAAAGACACTTGCCGCCCCGGTTTCCACCTCGTCGTCACCAATGACCCAAAACTTACGCCAAAGATTCCCGCCGAACCGTTGAGCTGCCGGCTTTATGACCGATGGCTCGGTTGCAGACTCCAGCGGTTTTTGCGATTTGCCATTTACGGTTATTAGTGAGGCGGGATTCATCAAAGAACTGAAAGGTCATTGATTGAATAATTTAGATTGCGTCGTGATCTCCGGAGCCGGTCAAGGCATCGGCAAGGCAATCGCCTTGGAGATGGGCCGCTGCGGAACCGGTGTCTTGTGCCTTTCAAAAACCAATAATTGCGAAGCGACGGCGGCGGAAATTCTGGGGGCAGGCGGAAAAGCCGAAGCTATGGTTTTAGACATCGGCGATGTGGAAAAAACCGGGCGCGCGCTTTCGGCATGGATGGAGAAACAAAAATTCAAAAAAATCGGGCTGGTTCTGGCAGCGAGTATTTTGGGGCCGAAAAATTCTGGAAACGTGGCCGGCTGGGAGGAATGTTACCGTGTCAATGTGCTGGGAAATGTCGCGGTTTATTTCAGCCTTCTGCCCAGGATGCTCGAAAACAAGTTTGGCAGGATTGTGGGATTTGGCGGCGGCGGAGCTGCCTATGCCTACCCGTTGTTCCCCGCCTACGCCGCTTCCAAGGTCGCCATGGTGAGGACCATCGAAAATATGCAGGCCGACCTCAACGGGAAAGGTGATTTCGCCGCCGTCTGCCTGGCGCCCGGCGCGAACGAGACGAACATGCTCAAGCAAATCAGGGCGGCCGGCGCGGAAATCAAAACCACCGTTGATATCAGCGAGCCGGTCGGTTTCGTGCGGGAATTTCTCCTCTGCCGGGAATGTGGATTTAAGGGAGCCTTCGTGCATGTCCGGGACAACTGGCGGGATTACTTGAACAACGGTCGAAAAATGGACGACGAAAAATGGAAGCTACGACGAACAACCGAACCATAAAAATCTGTCAGATCGGGGCGGGGCTGATCGGGCAGGAAAGAGTGGCGGCATTGATGCACCTCGTAAAAGCCGGGAGGAACCTAGAGCTGTGCGCGGTTTATGATCCGCACCTGAAACAAAAACCCGACCTCTTGGAAAAAAACGGCCTGCGTCTGGCTGGTTCGATTGAGGAAATTTTCTCCGCCAGGCCGGACTGGATTTTTATTTCCACCCCGCACGATGTGGCCGTTGAAATTACAAAAAACGCCTTGTCCCGCGGGCATAATGTATTGCTCGAAAAACCCATGGGCAGAAATCTGCCGGAAACGGAAAACATTCTGGCGGCCCAAGTCAGGGACAACCAGCTTTTCATCGGGTGCAATTACCGGTTTTACGAGGGCATCAATGCGGCGCTGTCAGATCTGCGCCAGCATCGGTTTGGAAACATCATTTCCGTCAACATGGTGCTCGGCCACGGGGGAAGTCCAAAAGATAAAACCGGTTGGAAACTCGATCCCGAAAAAGCTGGCGGCGGCGTGTTGATTGACCCGGGAATCCATCTTTTGGATTTGTGCCAGTGCATGTTCGCCGGCGAAATCCAGGTGGGCAACGTCTCCACGTGGCGGGGATTTTGGAACACGGGCATCGAAGAAGAAGCCCATGTTTTGATGCACAGTGGACGCAGCATCATCAATTTACAGCTCTCGGTGGTCAGATGGCGGAGTGCATTCAGAATCGAAATCAATGGCGACGAAGGTTACGGCATTGTCGAAGGCCGGGGCAGAAGCTACGGAAAGCAACGCTACGTCAGAGGAAAAAGATGGGGCTGGTCGTCCGGACGGCCCCAGAAGGAAACCGAAGAATTGGTGGTTGAGACCGACGGCGACGGCGTATTTCAAAAAGAAATCACCGCGCTTCTGTTTGGCAACTCCAAGGATGTCATCGGACCGTGCAGTGGCAATGAAGCCCTCGCCAGCATGAAGCTTCTGGATGCCTGCCGGAAAAATGCCGGAACACCCGCCGAAAACCGCATCCCACATCCGTAAAAATGCGCGCCTCCGTCATCGTCTGCACCCGCAACCGTTCCGCCTCCATCCAGGAAACCTTGGAAGCGCTTTCCAGGCTGGACTGCCCCGATTATGAAGTTCTGGTGGTGGACAACAGCGCCGATACGGAAAAGGAAAAGACCGCCGAAGCTGCCGTCCTGTTCGGTGCCAGATATATCTACGAACCGAGGCGCGGATTAAACATCGCCCGGAACAACGGAATTTCACACGCCACCGGAGACATCATTGCCTTCACCGATGACGACTGCCTGCCGGAAAAAGACTGGCTGAAGTTCACACTCCAAAACTTTTCCGATCCCTCCGTCTGGGCCTGCACTTCAAGGATCGTCCAGCATACGCGTGAAGGCGCTTCGGATTTGTTTGAGGAAGTTGCCGGTCAGGATTTGGGCGATACCCGGCGGATTTTTACCGGCCCGGATGTCTATTTTGGCATCGGCTTCCTGCTCGCCAACGTCCGCAAGGTTTTCGCCAAACACATGAAGTCCAGCGCGCCCGTTCCCTTCGGAATTGGCCACGGCAGCGGCATGACGTTCAGAAAAGAAGTCTTTCAAAAAATCGGCAGCTTCGACGAACGGTTCGGCAGCGGTGCCCGGCTCGGCGGCTGCGACGACATTGAAATGCTATACCGCGTGCTGAAATCCGGCCATTCCGTCATCTACGAACCAATGGCGATCGTCCGCCACAAACACCGTTTCGCGCGGGAGGACGTTTTCAAGGTCCGTTACGACTACAGCCGCAGTGGCGCAATTTTCCTGCGGCAATACCGCAAAGATGCGCTCATGTTCTTCATGTTTTACGGACGGCTGGCCCAGCTTTTCATCAAAACAGTTCAATACAAACTGACCAGAAAAAAGGAACTGGCACATTCTTTCAGCTCCGATTTGCGCGGGTTCATCGAGGGCTGGAAGCTGCATCGGAAATTTGAAAAGGAAAACCTCGCCGCCGCCAGGTCTGCCAGTCACAGCCCCGTCGGGTGATCGAGAAACCCCCACGGCACTTTGAACTTTTTTGAGAGTTCCGCCGCCAGCGCCTTCACGCCGAACGTCTCCGTCCCATAGTGGCCGCCGTAAAAGACGTTGATGCCGCATTCTTCCGCAACCGCGTAAGTCCAATGCGGACCTTCGCCGGTAATGAATGTGTCCACGCCTTCATCCACCGCCAGTTTCAAATCGCCGCCCGCGCCACCCGTCACGACCCCGATGCGCTGACAGATTTCGCCGCCACCCGGAATAATTCGCGGTTTGGCGCCGGTTGCGCGCGCAAGCTTCGCGGCGAGTTCGGTGCGGGGAACTTTGGTGCGCGATTGAAAACCGATCGGCTGGCCGTGGGTGACGAAAAACGGGCGCAGATTTTTCAATCCGAGCGCGGCGCAGAGTTGCGCGTTGTTGCCGAGCCGGGGATGCGCGTCGAGCGGCAAGTGCGAGCTGTAAACCGCCAGATTGTTTTCCACCAGCAGCCGGAGCAGCTCATATTTTTTGCCGGTCCACGGATGCGATGGCGACCAAAACAATCCGTGATGCACAACCATCAAGTCAGCCCTGGCCACGATGGCGAGTTTCACGGTGGCCAGGCTCGCGTCCACCGCCGCCGCGATGCGACTGACCGTCCCGCCATTTTCCACCTGCAATCCATTCGCCGCGCCGTCGTAATCCCCGATTTCTTTTGTGTGAAGAAGCTGGTCGCAATGTTTGACGATGGCGGCGAGTGAAACTTTCGGCATGGCGCGATAAAACCAAATTTCCCCCGGATTGCAAAGCGCGAAACGCTTTGAAAATTTTCAAACCCCTTATTGAATTCTCCGGGCCGCGCTTTATAGTGCGCCGGTTGGCGAACAAATTTATGATCAAGACGCTGGCGCATGTGTGCCTCTTTTCAAAGGATTTGAATCGCAGCCTGGATTTCTATTGCGGGGCGCTGGGTTTGCGCCGGCATTTTGATTTCTTCAAGGACGGCGAGCTGTTTGGATTTTATCTCCAGATCGACCCGCATCATTTTATTGAAATCTTCAAGGCCGGCCCGGCGGAAGCCGCCGGCCACCAGCGGATCCATCATCTCTGCCTGGAAGTGGACGACTTGGACGCGTTGCGGGACGTCTTGATCCAGCGCGGCGTGGCCGTGAAACCCAAAAAGAAGGGCTGCGACCAGACCTGGCAATTCTGGTGCCAGGACCCCGACGGAACGGATGTGGAGTTCCAGCAGTACACCGCCCAAAGTTCGCAATTCACCCGGGAACCCTGCATCGTGGATTGGTAAGTTTTTTAAATGCGATTCTTTCGGCGCAAAAAAAAATCATTCCGCTTGTTGCTTTCTGCGCAGAGAATTTTATAGTGCGTTCAGTTTGAATTCATCGAGATGAGCAATCCAAATGACGCGGCGCAGCCGTGGGACATTGAAGCGGCGCGCGCGCTTTACAACATCCATCGCTGGGGCGCGAAATATTTCGACATCAACGACGCCGGACACGTCATCGCGCGTCCATTGCAGGACACGGGCGTGGCGGTGGATTTGACGGATGTGGCCGAGGAGGCCA
>OBLU010001168.1_pt1 | contig 24546 bp, 26 predicted proteins | sample 1518681 | NCBI WGS metagenome assembly OBLU01 (sample SAMEA3539304, study PRJEB22396) | soil metagenome | biome: tundra; feature: field; material: soil | place: USA | collected 2010-05 | depth 0.15 m
CGGGGTATACAGGGGACAGCACTCTGCTAGTAACTCACTGCCAAAAGCGAAGATTAGGTAGCAATTCGATTTCCAGATCATTGCGCACCGACTGGGATTGGACTGCGCAACGGTGACTTCAATCACACATTTCCCCTGGTTATCTGGAAGATCATCGATTTTAAGCATCAGCAATGAAGAACACTCCCTCCCTCGATTACTCAACTGCAGGAAGACTGGCACAAGCTCTCAGACCTCGAACGCGCTCGCGCCGTCCAGGCCATCGTCAGCCGGTCCGGCCTCTCCATCCCCAAGATCGCCGCTCAGCTTCACCTCAGCGAGTCCCTGCTTCGGCATCTGCTGCAGGCAAGCATCGCGAGACGTCCGCGCTCGATCGCGATCAAGAGACTCGCATAGCAACAGATCTCATCTGCGACTGGGTTCTTCAGATCCAACTGTTCGGGCCTGCCCGCAAGATGATTCGTCGATGAAGTGCGGCGGAAATTTCGCAACATGAAGGAGGCAGGCCTCCACCCATCGGCTGTTGCGCCTCCAGGTACACCAGTTGCCCGGATCATCGAGCGCACCAGGCCGCCAGCACTCACCGACGGCCGCATCGATATCGTTGCGTGGTTTGCTCAGCGGCTCTGCAAGTGGTCCTTCTTCGCTTTTCCAGACGAAGAGATCAGAGACTCCGCACTTGATCTGGCGCTGCAGAGGCAGCTCGGAAGATAAATGCCATCAACGCGAATGGCGAGAGCTTTGCAACTTGGTCCTCCCCCATTCTGGCGTCCGGGAACGATCATTTCCCGGGCACCAGCAACTTGGACTGAATCCTCCGGGCATCGGACACCGAGGCTGTTCGGTCGGCAAAAAGCGCGGCACAAGATTAGCTGTCGCCGCCCTTGGCGGGGCGTTCTCCAGTCTGCGGGTTCGAAACCGAAATGGCTGTGCAAGGTGAACTTTCCTTGGGCCGTAAATCATTAGATTCCCGCTCACTTCGCGGCACACCCGGAAACTCTTTAGAAGCATTACTGTTTCGAGCATATTTCGGCGGGGTTTTTCCGCTCACTCAATTGCAGCCTGTTCGAAGCTCAATTCTCATTGAATGGTACAACCGGCTCATCGATGGCCTTGCGTGGCGGCCTGCTTTTACCACCCATAGCCCTTCTCGGCCAGCCCAAACGCAGGCCGTGGACCCGCGTACTCGCAGGCGCGTGTTTCCTAGCCGATCTTTAGTTACTTCCCCAGATGCGCAACGACACGGCAAGCGGAAGTACGCCCGAATGTTTGATCATCGAGAAGCGATATGCCGCCTCGACCAGAACTCGACGCCATCAAGTGACGGGACGTTTTTGGGGATGAAGTAGGGCTGCAATAATCTGTCGCACTTTTCCCCGAAAGGATGGAGGAGCCAGTTCAATATCTTCACCCCAGTATGCCCATTTGCACTGTAACAGGCCCAGCATGATCGGTGCGGTCACAATTAAGCATGCCATGGTCCAAAACATCGCGTTCAATAGGAAGGTTTGCAAACAGCGCACTCCTCGGAGCTGGATGGTAACCCGGCATGGTGGCTTGGAACTGGCACGGTTTGCAAGTACTAGGGAGTGTTCACACTAAGTCATCATATTTTGGTAAGATGACTTAGTGTGAACACTCCCTAATCAGATTTCATGTTCGAAGCTGACATCCTACCCAATCTTGATAATCAAGGAGAAGCCAGTTATGAGTGGTCTCAAAGTTGAAGCCCTGCAACGCGAATTCTTCTATAACAGGACTCGCATCCCCGATCCGGCGGTCTCGGTTCCGGTCAAAACAACTGTTACAGACGTTCCCGTCATCTGGCCATCAATCCACTTTTGCACAGTTGCAATGTCCTTCTTCTTGACTGCTTCCCATGCGGCAACGTCCCAAAAATCCCGCGCTTTCGCGATCTTGCGTGACCCAGCTATTTCGTACCTGACCCGCGCGCCAAACGTCACGAGAATGATGAAAACTAAAGAAAACCCGCCTTGCCATGTAGCCTCCCTATACCGCGATGGTCCTTGGTTCATCGGTGCGAATACTCAGCTCTACAGGAAAGAGCCGAGCGAAATCCACATTTTGTAAGTCCGCGTCTCCCGTGACGCCAAGCTTCTCAGCGAGTTGCCGCGCCGCTCCCCCAGCACCTGGTACAGCCAAAACTTTGGCCGCCGGATGGAACTCGCTAAATAATGCGTGCTCCGCCAAAACCCCCTCCATGCCCCCACGAATACTGCTGCGGTGAGATCATCCCGCGCAAGCATCGCTTTCCGCATATTGAGTAGGCTCGCCTCCCGATCATTTGGCGTCGATGTACTCGACATTCCCAAAGCAGGAATTTTCCTCGGGAAACACCTCTGCAAAGTAACGGCTTTGATATAGGACGACTGCCTTCGCGAAATCCACACCCAAATCTTCACATACTGCCCAGACCATCGGAGTGATAGCGGGATGACCGCCCCAAACAAGCAACCTTCTACCGAGCACGACTGTCACGAGTTTTCGCACCGCACTTTGAATCAGGAACGGATCGGCGCTCTCATAGAAGTTCCCCCGACCGATGACGGGAACGCTGGCGGATAAGAAAATCGCATTCATTGCACCCCCCATCCAGCGAAGCTCCAAGCCGCTTCACTTGCCCGAATCCAGCGAGCAGCCGGGATATTACTACCGAGCCACCCCAGATGTTCCAACCATTTCTGATCAAGTCCAATAAGGTCGAAGACAACAGCAGCGGATCGTCCCACGGCATGAACAACTGCGTCATTTAACGTTAGAGATGTTGGCACGCCCACAGTCGGGTGAGCGACAATGTCGGTGCCCTCGGGTAATTTTAGATAAACGGCGTTGTGGATGCCGACCCCAGCAACAGTCCCACCGATGCACTCCATGGCCTGTTGGAGTTTACTGAAAAGGTTTAGGCTTCGCGCCGCGTGGCTCCGGCCGCGCACGATTTCGAGCTGAGTACAGATCCGATCAACTGCGTCTTCCCCGAGATGTCCTGTTGTCGCATCGACCTCTTCGGGAGTCAGCTCAAGCCGACTTGCGGTCGCTGTTCGTGGGGACGGACCGACTCCCGGCCAACCAACGCGCAACGCCGATATTCCTTTGGCTAGAGCGCGCCCATATTCGGCATTGGTCCACCGACTCTCAAAATATCCCGGCGTGTCTAGCATTATGAGAACGTCGGAATCGCAGAGCCGATGCCAAAGTATCGCTTGGAAATCATCGCCATGTGCAATTCCATGCGTATCCAGAAAAACGTCGAAGACACGGGCAGAAAGAGCATTGAACAGCTATAACGCAGCATCTCGGGCCTCATCGCGGCGATAGCTCAGGAAGACCCTACGTTGACGCGGAAGCAAGCCCACACACTCAAGAAGAGCTGCGGCGATTCTTATTGGACCGTGGTCCGCATAAGTTAGGCAATTCACCGCTTTTAACGGAACCGGGATCTCGCTGCCAATATTTGGCTTCTGTCGAAGCGATCGGCAAAACCGGAACGCCTCTTCGCAGGACTGCATCCATCCCGGCTCCTGAAACACCGATGCCGCCGAAGAACGCGACAGCCGCCGACGTTTTCTGATCAATCTTGAAATCAGTCGGGCATATGGACCAGGCGACATCATGCCCGAGGCGCAACCTGAAAGGCGCAATCACTTCTGAGAGGTGTTTTTCCAGCTCCGCGATTTGTGCTGCGGAGGGTGCGCCCATAACTGCAAACTCATATAGAGCCATAAACCCTCGAATCCAAACCAGAGCACAACGCCGTGATTAGCCGCGACTCCAATGGTTCAATTCAGCGTGAATCTCTGGCGTCGGAATCATGATCAATCGTTATCGGTGGCGCTTGTCTCTGATTATCGTGCGTCCCGTCCTCCACATCAAGGTGATCTTAGGGGCTGCGCTTAGGCCTAAACAACTGCTCTTTCCTTGCAAAATTCGGTCAACGGCCAGTTCTTACCCCTGCACCAGACAAGCTGCCCTTATGTCATCGCCTACTCCGTTCAGGCTTGGCAGTGCAGGTGCGTGGTGTCGTCAGCCTCTTTCCTGTGACCCGAAACACGGCGGGTGGATGGCACCTTAGCCGCCGCCACTTGCCGTCAATGACGGATTTTGGCTCCCCTCCTCCACCGGGCAAAACCGTCCTTCGGACGGCGGAGCAGTCACCCCAAAATCCTATGACCGCTGCGCTCTGATCGGCGGCACCGCGTGCCCTTTCACCCCCGCCATAGTCACTTCAACCGAAAGAGGCACACCATAGCGACACTTACCGCGCACTCAACCAGAAACGGAAATGGACAAACACGGCATGACACCCCTGCCCGCGATCCGATGAAGGAATTCGCGAACCGCATCATCGCCGAGCTTGAAAACGGTGCGAAGCCCTGGGTTCGCCCCTGGGATCCGGACAAGGCCGGTGGTCCACAAGCGCCCTTCAATCCTGTAACCGGCAAGCGCTATCACGGCATCAATACCCTGATTCTCCGCATGGACATGCGTGCCTTCCAGAGCGGCGATCCACGCTGGATGACCTATCAGCAGGCGCAGGAGGAGCGCTGGCAGATTCAGGAAGGGCGAGAAATCGACCACCATCTTCTTTACGAAGCCTTTTGAGGTCGAGGACGACGATGCCGAAGACGGCAAGAAGATGACCCGCCTTTGTAAGAGGCTGATTATGGGAGGGTTACTTGGTGGACCTGATCGGGATCGAACCGATGACCTCTTCCATGCCATGGAAGCGCGCTCCCAGCTGCGCCACAGGCCCACACAACCTCGCATTATGAACAGCTTACGGCCATTATATCAATGACCAATCCTGTGGAAACGAGCAAAAATTTCTCCAGGGAAGAGATCTTTGGAAATCCACTAAGGTCCCGGAGAAGATTCGATGAGAGACGGCCAGGGCCGGAGGTGTCCCATCAGGGCTAATGACGGGGAATCGACGTATAATCCTGCCATGCTGAAGCGCGTTTACATCGACAACTTCCGCTGCTTTGTGAACTTCGAGTACAAACCGGAGCGGAAGCAACTGCTCCTCGGGGCGAATGGGAGTGGGAAGTCATCACTGCTGGAGGCCATACGGCTGCTCAAGGAGTTCATCAAAGGCCGAGACATCCCGTTCACTCAATCCTCACGTACGCGGTGGCTGGACCGTCAATCGCAGGTCTTCGAGGTTGAAGCTCTGATCCAGAAAGACATGCGTTATGGGTATAGAGTCGAGATTCTGTATTCGCCCGGATCTAATTCTCCATTGGTCAGTCTGGAAAGGTTGACCTTAGGAGGAACGCCAGTTTTTGAATTAGCGAAAGGAGAAATGCGATCCTATCAGGATGGGGAAGTCCTAACCAGTTTTGTCCGTGGCGAAGCCACTGAATCGTCTTTGCATTTAGCCTCATTCGGCAATCCATTTGTTCGACTTTTCGTTGAATGGATGGACACGCTTCATTGTTTCAAGATTGATGCGTATGAAACCCAAATGGAAGAGACTTCGGATGCCCCAATCGTTTATCCCGACTATGAGATGGAATACATTGCAAGCTGGTATAGCCATCTAATTGCTGTAGACCCGGACGGAAATGATGCATTTAGAGCCTCCATGAAGGAGGCCCTTTCAGGCTTTATGAACCTGAGATTTTCCTCGGATGACGATGGAGTGAAGAAGCTCCGAGCCGATTTTAGATCTCCCACGAAAAAAAGGTTAACTGTTTCTCTACGTGAACTCTCCGATGGCCAACGGTGCTTGATCGCCCTCTACATGATCCTCCATTTTCTTGTTGCCAAGGGCCACACGGTCTTTTTCGATGAGCCGGATAACTTCGTATCGTTGCGCGAAATACAGCCTTGGCTGCTGGCCGCTGAGCAGGCTGTAGAGGACAGCAAAGGCCAACTGATCTTAAGTTCGCACCACCCAGAAATACTCAATTACTGGGCAGGTGAATATGGCCTGATGTTCTATCGCGAAGAGAATGGACATGTGCGGAGCAAGCCATTCGACACGATTGCGGAGACTGGGCTCCCCCCCGCTGAGACAGTTGCGCGGGGATGGGAACAGAAGCCGAATGAGTAATCCGGCCCAAGTGATCGTGCTGGCGGAAGATACACGCCAAACGCGGCTAGTGAAGGCTTGGGTACGAAGGCGTAGACCTGATTTGTCCCCGAGTGTTATCCGCGTTAGACCGATGGCACAGGGCCGGGGGGGCGGCGCACAGAGAGTCCTGGACAACTACGAACCTGAGGTTCGAGCGCATCTGATGCGCCACGCGAGTAAGTGGCTGATTGTCGTTATCGACGCGGATAACGAAACCGTCGCGAGGAGACTAGACCAGCTAGCGGAAAAACTGAAGGCATCGGATGACGAGCGGGTCAAGAAGTGCCGAGTCGAACGGGAGCAGATTGCGCGTCTGGTGCCAAAATGGTCTGTCGAAACCTGGATTCTGTGCTTGAATGGCGAGGCAGTGGATGAACAGACGCGATACAAGACGCGGAATCGAGACTGGGATGGAGGTATCACGCCAGCGGCAGTGGAGTTCGACAATTGGCAACGCAATCCGCAGAATCTTCCAGATCGCTTTGTCCCATCCCTTCAGCATGGAATCGAAGAGCTACGCCGCCTGACCCTATAAGCATCTTTTCGTCTTTTTGAAGTCGTGCCGATCTAGGATCGTTCAATGCTGCGATTCGGACAACGAGAGTGGGTTGGCCGGTAACGGATGGACCGCCAATTACGCGGCCAAGATGTTGTAGACCGTCTGCCGTGTGATTCCGAACTCCCTCGCCAGTGCGGACTTGTTTTCACCAGCCGCCGCTCGATCACGGATCGCTTTAACGTGAGTAGCTTGCATGGTGGACTTCCGACCGGTGTACTTGCCAGCCTGCTTCGCTTTCGCAATCCCTTCCAGTTGACGTTCGCGGATCATGGCCCGCTCGAACTCAGCAACGCCGCCCATGATGGTCAGCATCAGTTTGCTCATTGCAGAGTCATCACCGGTGAAGGTCAGCGACTCCTTGACAAATTCGACGACTACTCCACGCGTGTTTAGCGTTTCGACTGTATGGAGCAGATCGGCAATGTTACGGGCCAGCCGGTCCATGCTGTGGACCACCAGAACATCTCCATCCCTCAGGTACTCCATCGCGGCCTTCAGTTGTGGCCTGTTCGTGTCCTTGCCGCTGGCCTTGTCCGTGAACACTCTGTCAAGCTGAACGCCGTCCAACTGGCGAACGGTGTTCTGGTCAATCGAGCTGACCCTTACATATCCACACCGTTTGCCGCTCCGCTTTGCTGCTGTCATGCTCATCTCCTCAACTGTCAATTATGAATCTAGATCATGAGGAGACATGCGTCAAGAAGAAAGTTTACCACTTATATTTTACGGTTTTTGGCGTCAAAAGTGTAAAGCACCGACCGTAAACCAAGGGTGTACCCAGATTGGACACGAACCAGGATGGTGCTGTGAATATCTTCGCTATTTATTCGCCTATACTGTCCTGGTGTGGAACCTGCCTCAATCCCGGTTGTGCGATTACACGGTGAGGTGCAAGGGGTGCGGTGAGATCGTCACCGAGTGTCCGCTATGTGGCCAGCGTCGGGCATACCTTCCACCAGACATCTTCCGTGGCAGGCTCTCGTTTCGGTTGTTTCGCAAGCCGGTCAAGTCAGAGACGAAGGTGCGGTAATGGGAGAGATGCGGAGAGCTAACGCGAGGGAAGAGCAACAGCGTATGACAGACCGGTTCGCGTCCACCCTGGTCATTGCTGCTTCCATCATCGCAGCCGTTCGACTCGCGCGTGATGACATCAGCAGACCGTCACCCAAGCTGGCATCGGTGATTGCGGAAAGTGTTGGGCTGGCGCGAGTGATTCTGGAGAAAGTCGTGCGCTAAGCGTGCGGAGATTGTACAGAGTGGATCAGGATGGGGCTTATGGCAGGAGCGCGAATTCGGCGTCTATCATTGCTATCAGGCTGACATTGAATGACATCAACCAACACCTATTCTCAAGCGGGAACTACCTGCCATCCATCTTTGGAACAGCGCGTTTCAATTGTCTTGCCTTCAATTGACAACTCATAGACGCCCTCAGGAAGGGGCTGTGAAACCCATTCAATGACATGCTGGCAGTCGATGTGGAGCTTCGTGCCGGATAGAGTCACCCTCAAGGCCGAAACATTACATCTCGCGCTCTCTCCTTTGCCGCACAGAACGCCAGACATCGTGACACGCTCTCGTGTGGAATTAAACATGGCGTGGAGTCTGTTCCCATTGTGCGGAAACGTCAATCACACCTTTGTTCGGCTGTCATGCAGTTGCTTCAGTCAGGCTCTAATCTTCCTTAGCAACTCGCACGGATGCACCGGCTTGGAGAGAACCTCGAATCGGCCAAGGCTGGCCAACGGTGACCGCTTCCAATCAGTATTCGGAACGTTTAAGACTACGTGCGAGTCGGCCCCTGCACTAACACTTTTGGGTCATGTACACCACAGATGGAACGGTGCTCTACTGGGGAAGAACCAATTGCCCAGTTTGTGGTGGGATTTCCGGATTTCCTCAAGCTTAGGAGAATACAAAAATGAACGATCTGATGCTCAAGATGTATGTTGCTTATAAGAACGTGATGGCGCGGGAAGAAGGCCAGGACCTGGTTGAGTACGCACTCGTCGTAGCCCTGATCGCCTTTGGTGCGGTTGCCGGCATGAATGCTCTCGCTGGCGGCATCAACACAGCGTTCCAGGATGTCAGCTCAAGCCTTCTCAAGAACATCTAACTACACATAGCACTGGATTTGGGTTCCATTCGAGCCACGGCCTTCACAGGGTCGTGGCTTTTTTGTTTGCAGTCGCACAGCACCCTCGGCTAACCGTGACCAGAGACCCCTCTGCCTTATTGACTGCAAGGGTGCAAGCGTAGGGACAGCCGCAAGCCGTGCGGAATCTTGACTGACACATGCCTCAATTAAAGGCATGGCGACTAAGTGTCCTTTCCTCCTTTACACTCCTTACAGATACTCCCCTCAGATCAACCGAGTTCGGAGACCCGGCTCAAATGAGCTGATTGCAGCCTCAGGCGAACGTCGACCTCTCTGCGCAACCACAGCGCACCAGCAGCATCCCGGCAAGGTCGGCGGCCAAGTGATCGATCCCCTCAATGTCTAACGTATTTCGGTTCACTGATATTACCTACGCCCAGTTCCCAGAAGACCTGGTGGACAACAAGATCGCCAAGCTGAAATTCCAATCGGTCAAGCTTTACCTCCTTATCCTTCGCCGGGCACAGCAGACCAGCAGTCTCGTAGTCGAAATAAGCACTATGGAAGCTATCCAGATTTTGGACCTCAAGAGGAACAGTCACGGCCTGGCAAGGGCGGAATTAAAGTGGCATCGACTGGTGGCGAGCACTGAGATCAACAATCAGGGTCTCTGGTCTTACCAATTGTTGAATCCCTTTACCGGAGAAGCCATACCCGATCCGCGAGCCTTGGTCGACTTCAACAAGCTGGACAGTGAGCAGGTCAAGTCGTACTTTCTTCGTCATCTGGCGGCCTTCGATCCATTTGAGGATGACAAAGGATTAAAGTCTCGGTGCCCATTTCACTTCACTGTAAAGAATCGAGACCACCCGCTCTCGATCAAGCTGACGGATGGAGGCGTTTGGAACTGCTTCCGCTGCAATAAATCTGGAAGGCTCGTCGACTTCGAGAAGGCAATGGCATTCACAAAAAAGGATGTCATCACCAGCAGGGAAGCATATGGGCGGATTAGAAGAACCTTGGATCACGTGGAAACCGGCAGCAATTCAACCGGATGAGAATCTGTTGGCACTCATTTGAAACCGTCGTAATCACAGTATTCGTGACTACCATGCCATGGTCATACTGATTCTCGTGATACGTGATTCGCTATCAGACTGATTTATAGTATGTTACGCATGCATTCTCCATTGCTATATATCTATATGTAAATAGCAGTGCTGTTTCAGTGACAACTAACAAGCTGGATCACTCGGAGTAACGGGGGTGCGGATTGGGCGGTGGCCCACACAATTGTTAGGTCGATGGCCCGACCCAGAGACAAGGGGGTAGGGGGTCGAAAAGATGCAGATGTTTACATTTGTTCGGACCGTTGGCCAGCAACGGACACAACTCCGCGAAATGAGAGATGTCACTACCGGGGGCACGCACTGATGAATGCGAACCGACAAGACTTACTAATTCTCAAGGAGGAAACAGAAATGCGTTGTAACAAAATGGGCATCCTAGAACTCACCCCAGAGGAGATGAACGCGGACTCTCGTCGACGTACCCGTCCTAAGGGTGGTCTGGTTGAGTTGGATTGCGATACTGGAATCTCTTACCTAGTCGTCGTGAGCAAGGGGAAGAAACTCTGTACCGCCGTTGACGGAAGGATGGTTCAAACCGTCATCCGATTCATTTGGACCGCTTACAGGAATCCAGGGAGCGAGAAGGCTTATTTCAAAACAGCCATACGTATGTCTGACGGGAAGAAGAAGGAAATCAGCCTTCACAGGTTCATACACATTTACTTGGGTGGGGAGTTGCCTGCCGGTCTTTACGTGGATCACCGAGACCGCAATCCATTCAACAACCGCTTGTCGAATCTCCGCCCTTTGCCACCTCAGTTGAACTCGTTTAACAGCGACCGTGTCCTCCTTGACGGGACAAGCAGATACCCCGGTGTGGGATGGCATGCAATCGGGAAAAACTGGCGAGCCATCACAACGATCAATAAGAAACAGACGGTATTGGGACACTACGATCTGGAAGAAGAGGCAGCCCGCAGAATGCTCGATGAAATGATCAAGGTCCACCCTAAGGCGGACTGGGACGCGCTCTCGGCGGAGTTCTTCCCAGGCATTACTCCAACTAAAGTGGCAGTAAGAGATGCTGAGGAAGATAGCGAGACGGCTCAGAATTGACCTGTACGGGGTCCATGGGAAATCGACAGCAGCATCGATTGCGACCACCAGGACGTCAACAATCGCACCGCAAGGCACCTTCCTGCCCTCGGTGTAAATCCGACAGGGTTAGGCCCCATCTTATCTACAGCGACGGCTCATTTTTTCGTGCATAGTGTGCAGTCGATGGGAAACAAGTCCCGCCTCACGTGATCCAGAATGCCCTCACTGGCATCGCTGGTGGCCACAATGTCGTTCACGTCTTTGGCTCCTGCATGATCACCGTCTTGTAGTGGCAAGCAGTGAAAGCCGCTGATGAACTTCTCGGAGGTCGTCAAGGCCGAGGTTGACGTATCGACGACTCATCTCTAATTTTGAGTGTCCCAGGATGCGCTGGAGCCGGAAGACATCTCCGCCATGCTTCACGTAGGCAAGAGCAAAAGAATGACGCAGCGTATGGAAGGAGCAGCGAACACCTGTTATACCCAGCTTGCTGCACACCTGCTTGAAGTCCCGCAATGCGTTGCGCTGTTCAAGGGGTTCGCCTGCCTCCGCGAAGAAGAGGAGGTCTCCATATTGAGGCTGGTGCTGCTGAGTGAACTTAAACAGGAGCCGCCGCATCTGGTGGGAGATTGGTACGGCTCTGGATTTGCCGCCCTTCCCGTGCCGTACGGTGACCACAGCTTGGTCCAAATCGATGTCCGTCTGCCTCTTTAGGGATAGAGCCTCACTGATGCGAAGCCCAGTATCCAAGATTAAGCATGCAAGCATATGAGTTCGCCGCTCAGTCAACGTGATTGCGCGAAAAGCCACGAGCTTCACAACCTGATCTTGCGTGAACGTCGCGAGAACGTTCTGGTCTTCTTTCAGTCGGGGAATCTGCAGATGAGATTGTGCGTGTCCTTCGTTGAATAACCAATGGCAGAACACGTTCACACTGCGCAGATATGTGTTGATGGTGACTGAACACAGACCCCGCTCATGCAGTTCTTCGACACGCTGTAGAAGCTCTGCCTTCGCTATAGAACTGCGGCCAGCGAGTGCAGGCTCAAATGCTTTCCACGCCCAGTGGTAGCCGTCAACAGTGCGCGGAGAAACGTTGTGAAGATACTGCCTTTCGCGAATGAATTGTTTGTAAAGAATTTCCATGGAAGCGGTCAATCTCCTGTTTGAGATTGCCGTTCACAATGCGTATGTCTCTGATTTAAGGAGAGTTGGTGGACCTGATCGGGATCGAACCGATGACCTCTTCCATGCCATGGAAGCGCGCTCCCAGCTGCGCCACAGGCCCACGTGCTGCGGGATGCAACTCTACCATTGTCTCCGCTTGAGCTTCATTCGTCAAACACCCTTCGACCTGCCGAATTGCAGCCCAAACGTCGAGTGAACCCGGCAATCATGCGGGATCCGCGAATGGGATAAAGTTAAGGTGCCCGGTTTCCTGATGGAGGTCGTGCCATGCATGCCGCAGTCGTCAATGTCCTCGGTGAGCCGCCCACCTACCAGACCTTCCCCGACCCCGTGCCCGGCGAAGGTGAAGTGATTATCGAGGTTCGCGCAGCCGGGCTGCACCCAATTGTGAAAGCGCTCGCCAGCGGATCGCATTACGCCGGAAAAGGCGAGGTTCCTGTCGTGCCCGGCATCGATGGTGTGGGGAAGCTGCCCGATGGCAGCCGCGTCTATTTCACCTTTGCCCGTAAGCCCTGGGGTTCCATGTGCGAGCGTACAGTCGTGCCGCAGTCACGGTGCCTGCTACTGCCGGATGCCATCGAGGATGTGCAGGCCGCCGCAATCGCCAATCCAGGCATGTCCGCGTGGCTCTCCGTCAAGGAGCGCGCGGGGCTGGTGCCGGGCGAAACTGTTCTCGTGTTGGGAGCGACGGGGGTGGCTGGCCACCTTGCCATTCAAGTCGCGAGGCATCTCGGTGCCCGACGCATTATCGGGGCAGGGCGGAATCTGGAATCTCTAGCGGGCGAAAATTTGGATGCCGTTATCGCGTTAAGCCAGCCGGAGGATGCGGTACGGGACGCCTTTGCCGCCGAAGCCGAAAAGGGAATCGATGTGGTGATCGATTACCTGTGTGGGAGGCCGACAGAGTTGCTGCTGGAGGCCCTTACCAGAGGTTTCAGCGCTAGCGGCAGCCGGCCCACGCGCCTGGTCGAGGTGGGCGAGAGCGCGGGCAAGTCCATCACTCTTCCCGGAGCTACTTTGCGCAGTATCGACCTGAAGCTCCTGGGCAGCGGATTCGGCTCGGTGCCGCTTCAGCAGGTCCTTGACGCTATCCCCATCTTGTTTTCACTTGCCGCAGCAGGCATCTTGAACCTTCCCGTAGAGCCTGTCCCCCTTGCCAGCGTGCAGGAGGCTTGGAATCGCGTCGAAAAAGGACGGCGCATAGTCTTTACGGTATAAGTTGCGCGAGAAGTTAAAGATGGAGGAATAAATAGCCGTGACCGGGAACACTTTGGGGGTGTCGCGGTGTCTAAGACAATAGAACGCGCGGGCATTCGGTCATCAACCAATGCCCCGTCTCCCGCGCACGAGTGGCGGCATCGGATTCCGGGCGCATGAAGGCCCAACAGGGTGCTCGCGATACGCAGCGTGCAGTTGGCCATGTGCCAACTGTAGGCAAATTGCGGTAAGGTGGGAGGACACTGAATTGCAGGCGGACCTCACCATGGGTAATCTTGCCAGCGCGCTTACGCTCCAGTCCGATGAGACTGCTCTGATCGCAGAATTGCGAGCCGGTTCGGAAGAGGCGTTTTCATGGCTTATTGCGCGCTACCACCAGCCGATCTATTCGTTGCTCGCCCGAACCATGTACAACCGTGCGGATGCTGCCGATCTGACTCAAGAAGTCTTCGTAAAAGTCTTCAGGGGTGTGGGCAATTTCCATGGGGAATCTTCGCTGCGTACTTGGATTTACCGGATTGCCTTGCGCGAAGCCTCCAACCAGCGGCGTTGGTGGATGCGCCACAAGCAACAAGAAGTTCCCATCGAACAGGAAATGACGGAGAGGAACCCTGGCGCTCCGTTGCGGTTGAAAGATACGCTGGTTGATTCCGCCGAGTCGCCGTTTGACATGGTAGTCCATGCTGAGAACCGGGCTCGGGTTGAGTCGGCTTTGAATCAGGTGCCGGAACCCTTTCGAACTACGCTGATTTTGCGCGATATCGAAGGGTTCGTCTACGAGGAAGTTGCAGAGATGCAGGGCGTCAGTCTGGGGACAGTAAAGTCGCGGCTGGTAAGGGGGCGCGCCTATTTGAAGGTGCTTTTGACAGATTCCCTGCAGACTGCGCAATCCCGGTCGCGCAATGAATATGAAATGCCCCTTGGAGAGGAGGCGCAATGAGCGGCTGCAGCGCAACGCAGGCAAAATTTTCGGAATACCTTGACGGCCGGCTCACCGGTTTGGAGATGCAACGAATCGGCGCGCATCTCGACAAGTGCCGTAAATGCTCTGGGGAATGGCTGGCTCTCAAGCAAAATCAGGCGTCGCTGTCGGCCCTGGGGCCAGTGGCTGCGCCCGAAGATCTCCTTTTGCGGATCCGTGTCGCCGTCAGCCGCGAACGGGCGCGCAGCCGCAAGAGCCCTCTTGAGGGTTTGGGCCTGGCTTGGAAGAATACGGTTGGGCCTTTCCTGCTGCAGGCGGGGGCCGGGTTTGCGAGCGCAGTCCTGTTGCTGGGGACAGTCACGGTGTTGGTGGGCATGTTTACCCAGCCTGAAGTAGCACAGGCCAAGGGAGATGAGCCGCTCGGCGACGCTACTGCTCCGCGCCTGCTCTACCTCTCCAGTGGGTCAGGCAGCAGCGACGAAATGGGGGCACTTTCCGGCCCGGTCGTGGTGGAGGCCTACGTGAACAGCGAGGGCTATGTCTACGACTATCGCATCGTCTCTGGTCCCACCGATGCAGGCACGCGGAACCAGGTGGAGAACCTGCTGGTGCTGAGCAAGTTTGCGCCCGCCCGCTTCTTCGGCCAGCCGGTTCGAGGCCTGGCGGTCCTTTCCTTTTCCGGCGTTTCGGTGCGGGGATAACATTCCCTCCCGCACCCCACCCGTTTGACCCTCCATCGCGTCTAACTAGACTTGCAGGCAGGGTTCTCTCGATGTCGTCTCTAACATTCCGATTTTCCGTCGCCGCAGCCTTTTTATGCTTGTTGGCTGGTTTTTCTCCTGCTGCAGCCCGAGCCCAATCCTCTGACAGCAACTCCGCTGGCGGCCAACAAGGCTCTTCGAGCTCTTCTTCGGGTTTTCAGGAAAAAGCACCCTCGCTTGTCGATCCTGCTGGTCCAACGATCTCGCTGGTCAGCTCGGAGCCTGTTTTTGTCATGGCCGCTGCACTGAATGCGTGTGGGTATGATGAAGGACTCGACGAGAGCGCGCCGGTGCGGCAGCGGGTTCGCGATGAGATCAATCAGACCCTCGCCAAGAGCGAAGATGCCCGCGCTGCGCGCGACAAGGTGTGCCTCTTCATTGCTCAACACCGCATGACCGGCACCGAGAAAGACATATCCCAGTACATCTCGCTGGCGCTCTACCTGAGTCCTCCGCCGGCACTTGAAACCACTGTGGACCTTCCCGAGATGCCGCCCGACTCCACGCAGGTAGTCGAGATCGCACAGTTGCTACGCAATTTTGCCGCTGCCGTCGATCTGAATGGCATCTGGCTGACGGTGCACCGAGTCTACGACGAGGAAACGGACCAATTACACGATCCGTTGTCGCAGATGATCGTGAATACGAACCTGTATCTCAAGATGCCGGCCTCCACCTACGACGGACGGCGTTTTGTCGTCGTTATGGAGCCCCTTCTCTCTCCCAAGCTGGTGAACGCCCGTATCTACGGGCCAGACTATGTGGTCGTGGTTTCGCCCGTAGATGGGAAGATTCCCATGAGCGACGTCCGTCACACCTACCTTCACTACCTCATCGAGCCGCTGCTCTATGCCCGGTCGAATGCGATCGACCGCATGCAGCCAATCCTGAAGGAGGTGCGCGACGCTCCTCTCGATTTTCGCTATCGTTCCGACTCCGTGGCTCTGACTGTCGAGTGCCTGATCAAGGCGATTGAAGCGCGCACCATGGACACCGGCGTTCCTGTCTACAAGGTTCCGGCCGGGGTTGAACGATCGGACCTTCCGCGCTTTGAGCACGAGCGCCAGATCTACCAACAGAAGGTGGACGCGATTCGCTGGGCCACGGTGCGTCACGACATGTCCCAGGGATTTGTGCTGACTCAATATTTTTACGAGCAACTGATTTCGTTCGAGAAAGACCCAGCCAGCTTGCGCGACACCATTGGAGAGATGGTGTACGGCATGGACGTGGACCAGCAAGTCCACCGCGCCCGCAATCTTGACTTTGACAAGCAGGCCGATGGAGATGTGCTTCAGCGCAGCAAGCCGCGCATTCCTACGGGCCTCGACCTGGCAGAGGCACGGCTGGAAGCAGGCGACTTCGCCACAGCAAGCGCGATGGCACGCCAGGCGCTGACGGTGCATTCCGATACCCTTGAGGCCGTGGACAACACAGCTCGTGCCAATTTCATCCTGGCCCGGGCCGCTATCCTCTCCGGTCGTCCTGAGGAGGCAATCGACCGCTTTCAGAAAACGCTGGCTACCAGCAAAGAGCCGCGTCAATTGGCCTGGTCGCACATCTACCTGGGCCGCATGCTCGACCTGGATTGCAAGCGGGATGCAGCCGTTGCGGAATACAAGGAAGCCCTCGCGAATCGCGATGGGGCGCAGGATACCCGCCTGGCCGCCGAACGCGGGGTCAAAGCAGCCTACTCAGTTCGCGGTCACAGTTGCACAGAAGATGCGGACGAAGAGCCCTCCGGCGCGGTTCCGCCGGGTGGTAGCCAGCAAGGAGCACCGAAGCCGCAATAACGTTCCTGAATGCTCCGCTTGGGCTTGGAGTGGAGTCTAATAAACACAGGGCCGTTGCTGCACGTCTTCTATCGCAGAAACATCTGCGGATCTGCCAAACGATAAAGGGGTTGAGGCGCAAGTGGAAGCAGCTCTGGCTGAACTGGAGGCCGCACTCGGGCATGGCTTTGCCACTCGCGAACTGTTGGTGCGCGCACTCACTCACCGTTCACTGGCCAACCAGCGCGCGCTGGAAGACTCCAAAGATGGGCGCGAAGCGGGAGGGGATAACGAACGCCTGGAGTTCTTGGGTGACGCGGTGTTGGGCCTGGTGGTGGGTGAAGCTTTGTTTCTCCTTCATCCGGAGTGGAGCGAGGGAGAGCTTACCCGCGTTCGCGCCCAGTTAGTGAGCCGCCAGCATATGGCGGAGGTGGCTGCCGCCATCGGTCTGGGCAATCACCTGCGGCTGAGCCGCGGAGAAGACCGCAGCGGCCTGCGGCACAAGAGTACAGTGCTGTCGAATACCATGGAGGCGGTGATTGGCGCGCTCTTCCTGGATGGCGGCCTGAAGCCGGCTAGAGCGTTTGTTCAGCGCTATGTAATCGGCGATGCTGTAGAGCAGTTAGCCAGGGAATTGCTTTCCGGGGCGGCGCTGGGCAACTACAAATCAGCGCTCCAGGAGCATTTGCAGGCGGCGCGCGCCGGCACGCCGGTGTACAAAGTGAAAAGCGAGAGCGGACCCGATCATCGCAAGCGCTTTCTGGTCGAGGTTCGGTTAAAACCTGCCGACGGCGAACCCGGAAGACCGTTGGCGCGGGGCACGGGAAGCACGAAAAAGCACGCTGAACAAGATGCAGCGCGACGCGCTTTGGCTCATATCACACTGGTTGCAACCCGCAAAGCCGGTTCGATGGCTAGTGAAGAGGAGGAAGAAGCAACGGAATGAGTTCCCCCGCCCAGGTAGCCAACCCCTCCCCACGGCGGCTGTCGCGGCTCTGGATACACCTGCCCACGGTGCCCGAGGCCCTTGCCTCCCTGCTGCGTACAGTGGTGGTTGCTCTGTTCCTGCTGACCTTCGTCCTTCAGCCATTCCTCATCCCCTCCGAAAGCATGGAACGCACTCTTTTGGTGGGCGATTTTCTGCTCGTCAACAAGCAGATCTTTGCGCCCAGTAGAGGGGTATGGAGCCCGGGCCGATGGCTGATGCCTTATCGCAATGTTGAGCGAGGCGATATCGTTGTCTTTCATCATCCCGACCCGCCCTATCTGGTCAAGCGTGTCGTGGGCGTTCCCGGCGACCGGATTCGCATTGTGGACGACCGGGTCGCGGTGAATGGAAGGGCGCTGAATGAGCCCTACGCGGCCTTTGAACCCGTGACACCGAACCCCTTTCTTGAGAACTTTCCTATGCGGGTCTACACCGATCCCAACATCGACCCCATCTGGTGGAGCCAGTTGCAGAGCCTTACCCGCAACGGCGAACTGGTCGTTCCCGAAGGCGAGTACTTCATGTTGGGCGACAACCGCAACCACAGCAAGGACTCACGCTTCTGGGGCTTCGTGCCGAGGGAGGCCATTGTTGCTCGTCCGTTGGTGATTTACTTCTCGCTTCGCCGGTCTTCGTCCACCGATGTGCAACAGGCCGCGGATGATAGACTCGACCACGATAGGGAACTCTCGGCACGCCTCGCGGATTTTGCGCGCTGGAAACGCATATTTCAGGTGGTGCATTGAGGAGAACCGGATACCGGACCCGCCCTCAACCATCTGAACAAAGAGCGACAGGATGACCAAGAAAAATACGCTGCCAGCCAAGACACCGCCCGAGGTTCAGCCCGATCCCATTCAAGAGAAAGTGGAAGAGACGCCTTTCGAAGCCGTCGCCAGCGTTTGCACGGTTCTAGTGGTTGGCCTTTTCATCCTCACTTTCCTCGCCCAAAACTTTGTCATTCCTTCCGGCTCGATGGAGAACACCCTTCTGGTCGGCGACCACCTCGTGGTGGATCGAATCACCCTCGCCCCGCCTGCGAAGTGGATGCCGCTGGTTTACTACCGCGAGCCCCGGCGGGGTGATGTGGTCGTCTTTCTCAAGCCCGGCAACCCCGACATGTTCCTGGTCAAGAGGCTCATCGGAGTTCCCGGCGACCATCTTCATATGGTCAACGGAATTGTCTACATCAATGGCGTAGACCAGAGCCAGCCCCACGCGCAGCCCACCACGCCTGATAACTATCGACCTTACCTCGACGATTTCCCGTCGGTTACCATGACTCCCGATCTCGGCGCGACCGAAACATGGAGCGTGGCGATGCCCCAATATGTCCAGGATGGAGACCTCGTTGTCCCGCCCGGCAAATTCTTCATGATGGGCGACAACCGGCACAACAGCCTGGACTCTCGTTACTGGGGCTTCGTGCCCAGGGAAAATATCGTGGGACGCCCCCTCTTCAACTACTGGTCATTCGTGACTCCTGAGGATCAGTATCAGGAGGAAGGGCTCGGCAGCAGCCTGGCCTGGATGGGCCATGTGGTGCTCCACTTCTTCACCGATACGCGGTGGAAACGGACGCTGCACGTCATCCATTGATCCAGGGACCGGACACCATGACGGAAGTGGCGCAACGCCCGCAGCGTGAAAGAAAGAAACTATGGCTGGCCCTCTCGGCAGTCGTGGCTATCCTCCTCGTTCTGATCGTTCCGCCGCTGGTTAGCATCGGTCGCTACAAAAGCCGCATTACCCAACTGGTTTCTGTATCATTGGGCCGCCCTGTGCGCCTGTCTTCGGTTGAGTTGAGGCTTCTGCCTTGGCCGGGCTTCGTACTCACCGATCTGACCGTTGAAGAGGACCCAGCATGGGGCGCTGAACCGGTGCTCCATGCCAGCACCGTCACTACAAGCATCCGGCTCCTCTCGCTATGGCGCGGGCGGCTTGAGATCAGCCGTATCAGCGTTGACGAGGCCAGCCTCAACCTGGTCCGTAACCGCGAAGGCCACTGGAATCTTGACCCCATCTTCCGCACTGCGACCGCGAGATCCAGCGGAGCTGGCCGCGCCGGCGTGCCGCCGATGCCCTATCTCGAGGCTACAAATTCGCGCGTCAATATCAAGAATGGCCTTGAGAAGCTTCCCTATTCGCTGGTTAATGCCGACCTCTCCTTTTGGCAGGAGAACCCGGGCGACTGGCGTGTGCGCCTGCGTGGTCAGCCGGCACGAACCGACGTGAGCCTCGACCTCGCCGACACCGGGGTCGTGCAACTGGAGGCGACCATGCGTCGCGCTCCCGATTTGCACCAGATGCCGGTTCATCTCGACCTCCAATGGCGCGAAGCACAGCTCGGTCAGCTTAGCCGCCTCATTACCGGGTCTGACGCCGGGTGGCGCGGCAACCTTACAGGAGAATTGCATTTGGACGGTACTGCCAATTCCGCCCGGGTGAACACCCGGCTCAGCGCCACCGGTGTGCACCGCGCCGAGTTTGCCCCCACCGAGCCGCTGGATTTCGATGCAAACTGCGCATTGATCTACCACTATTCCGGCAACGGTATTGAAAATCTTGTCTGTGATTCACCTCTGGGCCAGGGCCACATCAGGATGGTGGGCACTGTGCCGGGAGATGCGCTTCCTCGCGTCTCGGTCGAGCTTCAGCGCATTCCAGTCCAGGCGGGTTTGGACGCCCTGCGTACTCTGCGCAGCGGGCTCGATGAAAACCTGGAGGCCAAGGGGACCGTCAGCGGCAAGCTCGCATACGATCCCACTCTTGAACAGAAAAACATGCTCCAGCCACCGTCACCCCTGCGCCGAGGCCGGTCAGCAAAGGCGAGTCCTGCCGAGCCTGTCACGCTCTTCGGCAGCCTTTCAATCGAGGACTTCAGTCTTAGCGGAAGCGACCTCAGCCAGCCTCTCCCGGCTCCGAAGATTACTTTTGCTCCGGCGCCTGTTCAGCCGGGACAGCCGCAGGCACTCGCAGCCTCAGTAGCGTTTCCCGCCGGTGGAAGCACACCCTTGGCCATCGGCATCCAACTAGCTCTGAGCGGATATCAGGTGACCGTTCGCGGACCAGCCTCGCTGCCGCGTATCCGGGATCTTGCACATGTTGCGGGCATTGCCAATCTCGCTCCCCTGGATTCTCTCGCCGGAGAGCCGGCAACCCTCGACTTGAGTGCTCAGGGTCCTTGGCTGCCAGCCATGAATTCGCCTCTCCAACAGACTGCGACAAACAGGCAGCCCGAAACCGCGTCGAGTCCAATCCCAGCCGTCCTCGATTTCGCGTCGGACCGCTTGAACGGCACCGTAACTCTTCACAACGCCAACTGGAAGACGAGTGCCCTGTCGGGCCACGTGGAAATTTCCGAGGCCACGCTTCAGCCAGGGAGCGATGCGATCGTTTGGGACCCGGTGGTGTTCTCTTACGGCCCGGTGAAGGGAACTGCCAGTTTGAAACAGCCTCAGGCGTGTGAATCGGATCAGCCCTGCCCTCCTCAACTCAAGGTGCATTTCGCTGAACTTGACGCTGCCAAACTCCAAGCTGCGCTACTCGGAGCACAGAAGCCCGACACTCTGCTCTCAACGTTAATCGCGCGGCTTACGCCGTCCCAAACGCCGGCGTGGCCGCGGATCGATGGCGTCGTCACGGCCGATGCGCTCATTCTCGGCCCGGTTACGCTTCAGGACCTCTCTGCAACGCTGCGAATTCAACCCGTACAGGCAGAAATCACCACCTTCGATGCCAGGCTTCTGGGCGGCCAGGTTCACGCCACGGGTACTTTGGCCATCGGCGACAAGCCCTCCTACACCGTGGAAGGCGGCTTTGAACAACTCTCCGCCCCAGCTGTATGCCAGTTGCTCGCGGTTCAATGCGCCGGCGGCTCCCTCGATGGGCACGGCAAGGTTGCGCTTTCGGGCTTCACTGACAAGGACCTTGCGGCCTCTGCGGCGGGCACGCTGCACTTCGATTGGCTGCATGGCTCGGTTGCCACCGGTACTGGCGCCCCGGCTCCATCGGCGCTGACACGTTTCAGCCGCTGGGCGGCCGACGCCGAGATCGCCAAAGGCGCGGTCACACTTAAACAGAGCCAGGTCCAGCAGGGCTCACGCAAGTCGGCAGTCGATGCAACCATTACGTTTGGCGATCCACCCAAAATCAGTTTTCCCTCTCCCAAACCGGATCAGACCGCAAAACGGTAATCCGGGATTCTTTCCCCCGTTACAATCGAAGTCATGGCTTTATCCCTTTCTCCTTCTCCAGTACAAATCCGCTGCAAGGGAATTCTCTTCGACATGGACGGCATTCTCATCTCTTCCATTGCGTCCGTCGAGCGCAGTTGGGCGAAGTGGGCCAACCTGCGCGGTGTGAATCCCGATTACGCCAGCAAGATTGCGCATGGGCGCCGCGCCATCGAGACGATCGCCGAGTTGCGCCCGGACCTGGACAGCGAGGCGGAACTGAAAGTCATCGAAGACATTGAAGTCGCCGACGGTGAGGGACTGACCGTGCTCCCCGGTGTGCTGGAGTTGCTGGCGGCACTCCCTAAAGAATCCTGGACCGTGGTCACCAGCGCAACTGAAAGGTTGGCGTGCGCGCGCATGGCCGACGCCGGCATCCCTGTGCCGGAACGCATCGTGACGGCCGGCTTTGTGACCTACGGCAAGCCTCACCCCGAGCCGTTTCTTGCCGGGGCCCGGCTCCTGGGCGTAGCACCGGAAGAGTGTGTGGTTATTGAGGACTCATCTTCGGGCGTGAAGGCAGGTCGCGCGGCCGGATGCACGGTGGTAGCGACAACCTTTTCGCACTCCATTGTGTCGCTGGAGGCCGCGCATTACCTGGTGAAAGACCTGACCGGAGTCAAAGTGACTATGGAGCCTTCCGGCCGGGGTCTCTCTCTTGCATTCCCTCAGATCGCTGTTCGCAACCAGATCTCTGATCTCTGACCACTGACTTCCGTACCTACTCGCTGGCCTCGATCCGCCGCCCATGAGGTTCCTGCAAGGGGCGCGACGCCACGGGGAACATTCCTGTAAAAGCGCGCAACTGCTCGCGGCTAATGGTCACCGGCTCCTCAAAGACAAACCAGCGCACGCCTTCGGTACAAGGCGGGGTCGACAGCGAACCCATGTAGGTCCAATAACCGGGGTCGCCCGGCAGCAGGCCTCCAGGGTTAACCATCTCCGTCACCTTCGCGGTCGACCGCGGGGTTGTCGGCAGGTGCTCCCAAAGGGTCGCCACGATGGCATTCGGCGCGCCCCTGTCCTCGGCCAGCCGCACTTCAATCACGGCCAGTTTGCCGTCGGCGCTCTTGTGAATCAAGTGAACGCCCATTTCGGTAAGTTTGCCTTTCATGGCCGATTCGCTCGGACGAATGAACTCGAAACGAACGAGTTCGTAGCGCCCGCCGTCGGCCAGAATGTAGCTGCCGGGATCCACATGGACAACGATGGTCCGTCCATCATTCTCCACCGTCACCGGCCCGGCGATGTAGTGGAATTCGATGGGCTTGAGGGCCGTGTTCAAATGCGCGTTGCGAATGTCGATGGGTGATTGCTCGTGGCCCTGCGAACAAGCCCGGTACGCCGGGTCCAGTTTGCCCCAGTTCAGGGGGCCATTCTTGCCCTGGTATTCCCACTGGGCGGTCGTTTGCGCTGCGGCCATCGCGATTACGCCAAGAAAAAGTGCGGTAAGCACAGAAATGCGCATCCATATCTCCTTGCAGATAACAATCTCCTTGCTGATAACAAGGGCATTGGCCCCGAAGCATTCTATTTCATCGACGCAGGCGCAAACAAAAAGAACGGGATGCCTTGCAGAAGGAGTTCGGGAGAGCTCTGATTTGGCCATTGGTCCCGCGGTATTCGGGCAGGAACTTTTCGTCGTACAGTTTCACAGCCTCACAGTTTTACAGCTTGTAATTCATGTTGTTGCGATCGCGCGAGCTAACTCGTTTGGAGAGTGCGGCTTGGCTTTTTTGCGATGGCAATTTTGCTTGTTTTTGCGGCGATTTGATTGCGCTTTAGGTGTATCTTGATGTGATTTGCCGGGCTTTGCCGGCAATAGAATTTGGTGAGTAAATCCATGGCGGAAAGAGCGCTGAGCCTTGTTCGGTTCTCGAGCGAACAGGCCCGAGCTTTTCGGGTGTTTTCAGTATAGTCCGGTGCGAGGAAATTGGATGCAAAGCGCGATGCTGGTCATAGCCTACTCTTGCAAAAACTTAGGAGCCGACGGCGGGAAGAGGGCATTGACAGCGCGTGAGGGATGCCGCTGCGGCGGCGGTTCACGCCTGGGTCGGTCTCTCAAGGCGTTTCTCCAAGCTAGCCGTTTTCAACGCGCGCCTTTATATCCGAGTATGCCGTATCGATGAGCCTGCTTAGAGCTGTGGCGTTCGTGGCCGATCCCGGTCTCAGTTGCACGTGGCGCATGAACCTGCCGGTGCCTTGCAATAAGCGGACCGGATCCGAGAGCGATGCGCCATGAAAGAACCCCACGCTGACGTGTGAGGTGAATACATTGACATAGCCGAAGGGCGCATCTCCCAAACATGCGACCGGACAGCCATCATGCAAGAGTTCGCGGACCTCGTCCCCGCATTTTCGCATCACCTCAAACCACTGATGCGCAATGGCTCCCGTTTCACCGATATGCTCTCTCATCCACGCATCGATCGCGGGATCGCGCTCGACAGCGCCGTCGAATCGGAGCAATTCCGTCATCTTCACGGATCACTGCTGTCCGGTTTAATTTAAATCGCTGGTCGTCAAGCGTATTTCCACGTGTA
>OBLU010001169.1_pt1 | contig 24500 bp, 26 predicted proteins | sample 1518681 | NCBI WGS metagenome assembly OBLU01 (sample SAMEA3539304, study PRJEB22396) | soil metagenome | biome: tundra; feature: field; material: soil | place: USA | collected 2010-05 | depth 0.15 m
AAAATGGGACAGATTGGACGAGATAGTTCTGCCACACTCGCAGCCATGACAACTCAAACGATTCCGGAATACCTTGAGGAAGAGCGCCAAAAAGCTACAGACACTCAGCTACGAACGGAAGAAGAAGCTGCGCGCATCCAGCCGCTGCAGCATGGCCACCATCGCACGGCAAAACAGCCCAAGGTGGAATTGCTACCTCCGGTCAAAGCCGCAACCAAAAAGAAGAAAAAGAAAAAGACTACTGCAGTAGCTCGCAAGAAACCACGCGCCTCGGGAAAGATGGCAGCGAAAACCCGCAAGCGGGCGTGACCTCGGATCTATTGTCGGAACGTGCTCTGTCGGAAAACGGTACAAGGCTGCAGTTCACATTCAGGCTGTCTACCCTGTTCTCCCGATGGCTTACGCGAACCAGACGCGTAGGATTCAGGGGCGGGATGGACTCAACACGCATTCGGAAAATACCGTAACTATACAAACAGGAGGAATCTATGAATAAGGATCAGGTGGCTGGCAAGATCGATCAGGCAGTGGGCAAAGTGGAGCAAAGCGTCGGAGAAGGTGTTGGTAGCAAAAAGCTGGCCAACAAAGGGGTTGTCAACCAGGCCAAAGGTGCGGTGAAGGAAACCTGGGGCGACGCGAAGGACGCCGCGAAGCAGATCCATGAATCGCACAAGCAAGCCGCTTCCGAGAAGGCCTCCCAGACCCGGGAGAAGATCAGTCAGTCCGTGGACGACGCGAAAGTCAAGTCAAAGGCCAAGATTGAGGAATTCAAAGAGCGCCACTCCGCGTGACATTTGAATTCGGGGAATGGCCCGGCCTAAACCAGCTCGAGGGTGGCCCAGCTTTGCGCCACAACGACTGGGCTGCGGTCAGCGTGACACCGCAAAAAAGAGAGGTGGCGCAGGGGGATGGGGGTAACTTATCGGCATGAGGATCCGGCTGTGCCAGCACCAGCTATGATGTGGCTACTGGATCAACGTTTCCCCTATGACCTGCTTGTTTCGCGCCAGCAGTATTCTTTCCATTTCATTGCTGTTCGCCGTCACGGTGCCGGTGGACGGGGCAGCGCCGCAGACCAGCCAGGGCGCGACCAATCAGGGCACGAAGTCGCCGGCGGCGCGGGCCATTGGCCGCAAGTTGCAGGAAAAAGGCGTACCGAATTTCGGCGAGGTCACGCCCACGCTCTATCGCGGAGGTCTGCCCAGCGGCACAGGCTTCAAGGCGCTGGCCAGGATGGGAGTGAAGATCGTGGTCGATACCCACGCCGCCAGCCCAAGCGAAGAAAAAGAAGTGCAGAAGCTCGGGATGCAATACGTAACCATTCCCTGGCACTGTCCCTGGCCAAAGGACGAAGTGTTCGCGAAGTTTCTGAAGCTGTTGCACGAGAACCAAGGCAAGAAGGTTTTTGTCCATTGCCGCCTGGGAGACGACCGCACCGGAATGATGACCGCCGCCTATCGCATGGCGAAAGAGGGATGGAGCGCGGACGAAGCAATGGCGGAGATGAAGGCCTTCGGCTTCTCCCGCACGCATCACCTCCTCTGCCCCGGCCTGGCCGGCTATGAAAGAGAATTCCGCGAGCGCTTGAAGAATAGCCCGGCGTTCGAGGGAGTTAAGTCGAAGCAGTGACATTGTGGATGCTCGCGTGGGGACGACCGCCTCGTCAGGCAGCCAACCACGGCGGCTTCGGCAACCGCTTCGTGCGCGACCAGCGCGGACTCCACTTCCATCGTGCTCCAGTGGTGCCCGCTGATTTTGAGAACATCATCCACGCGGCCCATGATCCAGAAGTACCGGTCCTTATCTTTGCGGGCGCGTCGCCCGTGAAGTAGACGCCGGGAATCTGCGGCCAGCATTGCCGCACGTAGCGGTCAGGATCGCTGGAGTACCGCGACATTTTACTTCTACCCGTCGAGGAAGCGGCTGTGATCTTGATCACAGGGCAGTGTGCAGACTTCGGAGCGGCCAAAAATGCGGTAACGGTGGCGGGCTACGGCATTGTAGGCCAAGTCGCGGAGGAATTTAGGCGGTAGTTGCAGCAGGAATGCGGTTGGCCGCCATGGGCCTCCGAGTTGCTTGAGGACGAAGAGGACGGCTTCGGAGCGGGTGAGCAAAGATTCGTTCGGCTGGGCGCCCTGGGTTGGACTCTCTTTGCGTAGATCGGGGTTTAGATCCGGGTTGACGACGACGTAGACCGTGTCCAGATCGGTGGGGTTGGCGCCGTGGCGGGCGAGGATGCGGGAGGCGAAAGCGCTTTGCAGCGAAGCGAAACGGAAGATGGCATTGCGATCGCGGCGGAGGATGAATTGGACGAAGCGGTTGCAGAGTCCGCAGACGCCGTCGTAGAGGAGGATGGGGTGGGGCATGAATGGGCGCCATCGAGGACTTTAGCACCTGCGGATTAAAAGCCCCGCGTTAGTGCGGGGCAGAGGAGTGTTCACTCCGGGTCCGTTCGGGCATTCTCGTTCTCTACGACCGCCGGGAAAAACCCTGCCCTACTGCTTCTCGGCGACCCACGTCGATGTTGCGTGGCGATGTCTCCGTTTCACTCGGGACATTTTTCTCTCGTCCAGTTCCATGAGATCACGTCCAAAGGCGTACCCTGCATGCAGGTATCGACACCGCCAGTTGTCCCTTTCGCCGACACGCCCAAACCTTTGCCCAGCGTAGGAAGTGACTTTCCATGCAAGCTGTATTCCTTGCCCCCAGAGGTGACCAAGATGATGCAGCCCGCTTCAACGCCTTTTCTTGATGCAGCCGATTACTGAAATTTTCGCTTCTTCAGCCATGTTTTCGACTCTCCTTTAATTACCTAATCCGTCCGGGGATTGATGCCAGCCGGTTGAAGAATGCCGGGCACGGCTTTCCGTGCGCGGCACGGTTGGAAAGAAAGTAGCGCGGAAATGCTAGGGAGAATGGTGCACAATTTCAACAGCAGTCTAAATTTTTTACGAAAACCGGACAGACGAGGGCACGTCCCCTCTTACTTACTGACACGACAGCACTTTCACATGGTTAACCCTCAGGATTGCAAATTCATTTCTATGTTTTTTGTTACAAAAACAGAACAGACTCACCACAAGCCGCTCATCTTTCCGCTGCGGGTGTTTGTGCGGATGAAGTCGATGCGGTTGTTTCCGCATCCGGGGAAGAAGAAGAGGTCGAAGTTTGAGGAGTATCGCGAGGCGTGGGGGTGTTTTGGAGCACGCTGTAGATGTTGGGAGAAATTTAGCACCTGCGGGATCAGAAGCCCCATCCTGTCTCTCCAAGGAACGGAGAGACAAAGGATGGGGCACCATCCGGAATGCCCGGCGCTTAAGGCCGGGGCGCTTCATACGTACGTTGCATGTCCCCAAAAGAACTGCTCAGGAAGCTCGCCGCTTCTCATCTTCTGGTTTCTCTTGACCTTGGTGCTGAGGGTCGCTGTCCAGCGATGGATTCTTTTTGGAAATGTCCTGTGGACGGTTGCCCGGGCTCTGATTTCCCGGTGAAGGGTTAGTCTTAGTATCCGGGTCCTGCTGGCCGTACTGCTGTTTCTCCTGCTGTGGATTTTTTTCAGCTTCGTTACTCATATCGCTCCTTTTAACACGTCAGTGATTTGGGCGCATCCAGGGGAGGGACGGCGGATTGCCCGCGACCCTTGTAACGCCTTCCGACCGCGATGCTATGCCTCTACGGAACGGTATGACTGGTCACAATTGAACGGTTTTGGAAAAAAATCCAGAAGGACGCGGGCTGCCACGCGGCATTCCGTGCCGGGCTGTCCTATGCCGCTCCTGCGGGACTGGATTTTGCAGAACGGAGTGACCGGAAGTATCGTCCTTTCAAAACGCTGATTCCTGAGTACAGCCACGCGGGCGAGGGCGCCCGCGCCACACAGTGCTATGGGTTCGAGGCCAGGCGGAGGAGTTCGGATCGCAGGCGCGGGTGGTGCTGGGTTTGGCGGAGGTAGGGCATTTCGTTGCGGGCGGATTTGGCGCGGATGATTTTGATTAGTTGCTGCGTTTCGTCGGGCGTCCAGCGGGCCAGGTTGGGGATTAGAGCCAGGATTAAGGACCAGTTCTCGAGGGACTGCTTTTGGGCGGGGGTCCAGCGGGCGGGGTTGATTCTTAGAGCGCGGGTTACGGCGGTGGTGGAGGCTTGACGGATTTGTTGGCTGTCGCCGCTGAACTCGCGCGACATGCTGCGGTTGATGAGCAGTCCGAGGTTGCGGGTGGAGAAGGTATCCCAGGGGCCGGGTCCCTCAGCGGCTAAAGCCGGCGAGCATTTGGTGGCGGGTTCGGCACGCCTGAAGGCGTGCCCTGATACGAAGCTGTCGGCGCCAGCATCCGTGCCCTTCTCGGCGGCGTTGATGTGGTTCTCGGCGGATGGTCGCAACTCGTAGAACATGTGGACCTCGGCTAGGCGTTTCAAGGTGCGGGGCGGGGTGCGGTATTGCGGGTTGGCGGCGATTTTTTGTTCTTCGCTTTCACACAACTTCTGCAGATCGGGGCGTCCGGAGCGGAAGCCTAACTTGCGGTAGAACCAGAAGGCGCCGGAGTCGATGGCTTCGTCGTTGTTCTGGCCGATCTGGTAGGGATAAATCGAGATGCATTTGGCGGCGGTTAGGGCACAGAGGCAGCGCAGGGCCTGGGCGTAGATCCAGGCGGTTTCTCCCTGGCGATAGGTGTAGAAAGTGTTGAAGCCGACCTCGATCCACTCGCAGAGCCCGATGGCTTCGATGTAGTTGATGGGGACGCCGTTCTTCAGGGTGTAGCCGGCGAGGTAGGCGCGGAGCGGGAGACGGCGGTTGGGCGGGAGTCCCCAGAGATGCATGACGATGCCGCGGCCGAGGTTGGCGCGGACAACGGAGCGCGGGTCGCCGAGCGTGGTGCCATAGAGTTCGCGGTAGCGGACGGCCATGATTTCGCGAATGGCGTGCATGACGGATTCTCCAGCGGCGACGGAGAGCTTTTCTAGTTTGGGCGCGGCCTGGGACAGTTCGTGCGCGAGTGAAACTTCGCTGCGCTGGATGAGTGGGGCGTTGTGGAAATAGAAGCGGCGGGGACGGGTCCAGTGGCGGGTGCGGGAGAGCTTTAAGTTTTCGAGCTTCCAGCGAACTGGGAGACGAAGTGAATCGTAGAGTTCGGCGCGTTGGCGGGCGGGGAGCGGGAGTTGTTCGAAGCGGCCGAGGAGCCAGGGGAGCGGATTCTGGCGGCCTCGGGCGGCGTCGAGCCAGCGGGGCCAGGGGATGTTGGCTTCTACGTCGGCGTCTTCTTCGAGCAAGGGAATGAAGCGCGGCCAGGTGTTGCCGCGGGCGCGGTCGGCTTGATAGTCGTCCCAGTAGTCGTCCCAGGCGATGTCTACGCTGTGGGGAATGCGGCGCACGAGCCACCGGGCGACGTCGAAGGAGAGAGTGTCCTGCATGGTGGTGCCGGCGATGCCGGAAGTGTCGAAGTCGTCGAACAGGGACATGTCGGTGTGCAGAACGCGAAGTTTCTCGACGCGGTGGTGGAAGGTGTTGAGAAGATGTTCGACACGCGGGACTAGAGACGGCGCGTGAGGGAAGGCGCGAAGGAAGAGCAGGCACTCGTGGAAGCGGATGAGGGAGTGGGGGTCGGCAAAGTGGAGGCGAGAGAGTTGGGCGAGGAGTTTGGCGATGACGGGGGCGTGGCCGGAGTCGAAGCGGCTCTTGGCGGCTTCGAGTTGGGTAAGGAGGTGCTTGGGATAGTGAGAAGTCGGCGGCATGGGCAGCGAGATAGTGTAGCGCACGGGGGGATGGGAGGGGGCGATTGGGTGCCTCTCGGTGCACGCCAGGAAGCTTCTGAATTCTTTTCAGAGACAGTTCTCAGGCAGTATTCTCGAGCACGGGTAGAGGGCATCGGGCATCTCCTAAAGTATTGTTGGTGAAGACGCCTGTTTCGACAGTAATCCCTTTGAGGGGGCCGTAACCCGGGAAGAATTCCCAAGGTGCCTGGACGCGATTCGCCCCTTACGCCCATAAAGATCGCCGGCAGCGGTTGCCACCGGCGACAAAGCTCGGGATCATTACTCTGCACTCAGCCTAGGCAGCTTTGCGTGGCTGGTCAGGCTTGTTTTGGTCGGAGCTCGCTTCACGGGTAAAAGAAAGATTTGGGGCGCCCGTCCGCTCCAAACTCTTCCGTTTTCTCCACCTGCTGAGAAAAGGGAACATTGTGCCAATGACGACCACCAGCACGCCAAACGCAATCAAGAGCCATAAGGACCAGCCCTTGGAAGTGGCAGTGGGTGTAGTGGCGACTGCAGCAGGTGTGCTGACAGGCTCCGAGGATGTGCTGGCAATCGCAGCGGGTGTAGTGGCGGCTGCAGTGCTGACAGGCTCCGAGGACGTGCTAGCAGTTGCAGCGGGTAAGGTGGTGGCTGCAGCAGGTGTTGCTGGCAGTTTCCGAGGATGTGCTGGCAGTCGCGTTGGGTGAGCGGCGGCCGCAGCGGGTGTGACAACAGTCTCCGCGGGTGGAGTAGCGGCTGCAATTGGTGTGATGGCAGTCTCCGCAGGTGGAGTGGCGGCTGCAGTGGGTGTGACGGCAGTCTCTGCGGGTGGAGTAGCGGCCGCAGCGGGTGTGACAACAGTCTCTGCGGGTGGAGTAGCGGCTGCAGTTGGTGTGATGGCAGTCTCCGCAGGTGGAGTGACGGCTGCAGCGGGTGTGATGGCAGTCTCCGCAGGGGTGGTGACAGTCGCAGCGGGTGCAGCGGCGGCCGCAGCGCAGTGTTCGGAGATCATGTTCAGTTCGGTGACGGCAAAGGTGCTGTCAGCAGCGGCGGAACTCACTCCACTTGCTCTGTGCCCGATGAGGGTTACGTCATGGCCCAGATGTGGCTTGAGATCGACACTGCTGGTAGTGATCTTGAAAGTGTGGCCAGTGTTGTCTTCCACCACTGTGTAGTTACCATCAGAGCCACCCAGGCAACCCTTAATGGTGGTCTGGTCTGTATTGATGCTCGCCGCGGGTGTCTGTGCAAACCCCAGCGCGACCAGCAGGGCCGATACAACGATCAACAGAAATGCTCTTTTCATGGAATCCTCCGAAGATTCTCGCCTCGCGGCGGTTTGAAATTTCGCTTGGGATTTGATTCTGCTTCCGATTCTGATGTCGAACCCTCGCGGCTTTCGGGCTCCGGCCTGAGAACTTGGAGCATCCAGGTGAAACCACACAATCCTATTCGGTAAAAATCTGACCGTCTGTTCCAAATCGCTCACATTTTCACCGGCAGATAGACCTGTCAGGGATCGGGTAAGGAGCACCCGTGCAAGTGACGTTGAGCGCTCGGCGCACGGACTGTTCGTGCCGCATACTGGTTCTGGGCGGGTCGTCGGTAAGCCGGAAGTAATTCGGTTACTTCCGCATCGGCCGTTACGCGGCAACAAGCGGGGCGCGTCAGACAGGCAAAAAGCGAGTCGTCTGGACCTCGCGATCTCGCTGGGGCGCGCACTGGTGGCAGATTCGTTGTGCTGCGGTCAGGAGAAGCGTATGATGCGCAAGCCCGAGATCCAAATCGGAAATTCCAATTCGAAAAGCTCAAACAAGTTTAAATTGAGGAGACGGCCATGAAGAAAACGTCGATATGGTGCCTGCTCGCTCTGCTCTCACTGGTCAGCGTCGCAGGGTCGCAGACCGGGGGCGGCACCGAAAAAGCTGTCGCGGCACTGGAACAACAGTGGCTTCAGGGGCAAAAGACAAATAATCCTGATCTAGTCGCGCCGCTGCTGGCCGACAAGATCGTGGTTACGGAGGCCGATGGGAAAGTCAACGACAAGGCCGGGACGCTTACGTTTTACAAAAAGACTAAATGGGACAGCGCCGAGTACGACGATGTGAAGGTAACGGTATTTGGCGATACGGCCATCGCGACCGGAGGCTTCAAAGGTAAGGGCACCGATGCGATGGGAAAGCCTTTCGATGATAATGAGCGGTGGACCGACACGTGGGTGAAGATGCCCAGCGGTAAATGGCAGTGTGTTGCGAGTCATGCGACGCCAATAAAAATGTAAGCAACGCACAACGCTCGATTCGTGTGGCCGCCCTCCCCGATGGCGGCCATTTCTTTGATCCCTGCGCAGCGCGTTGCGGAGGATGCAACGATTCTGGATGGTTGGTGGGCAACTCGGAAACTATTTCCGGCCGACTCCTGGAGTCGGCTTAGCGGGTGGCGGTCGCTATGGTGGCGAAAAATACCGTTTCACCAGCATCGTTCAGTCGACTGCCGGTGAGATGAGAGCGCGTGAAAGCTGCGCGCTCGCGGGTGGAATCAGATATAGCCTTTCTTCTTCCAGACATCCCAGTCGGAGCGGGTGGCTTGGAGCATGGCTTCGGCGGCGTGGTGCAGCCATTTCCCTTTTTGTTTGGGGATATGGCGGAGGATGAGTTTGCGGGCGGATGGGGTGCCGAGATGGATGTTGGCGGTTTCCCATCCCATGGCGTGGAGCAGGCGGAGTTCGGTGTCGGGGGCACGCAGGGAGGCAAGCTCGATGCGGGAGCAGTCGGGGGCGAGGCGGCGCACGATCCAGCGTCCGCGCAACTGGACGAAGGGATCGGGACAGCGGACGGCGCGGTTGACGATGGTCTGGTAAAGGATTTCGCCGGGGCCGTCGTTCTTCTGAGTCTCAAGGTTGTGCGCCCAGTGGGAAGCGGACGGGACCAAGGCTTTGGCTTCGCGGGCAGTGCGGCCGCCATGCCAATCGGCGATGGCGACGTAGCGAGCGTGGCCGAGGCTGCCGAGTCCGGCAACGCGGTGGGCGAGGCGAAACGGGATGCCGGGAGCGGGCATGAGGTGCTCGAGGGCGTCGATGGCGCTGACTGGGGCTTCGGTTTTGAGGGTGGCGAGCGCGTCCATTTTCTGCCAGAAGTGGACGGGATCGCGGAGTTCGCCTTCGGCAATGCGGCGGAGCCATTGATGGTTTTCGCCGAGCACGAATGCGCATCCTTTCTGCTGTATGCTTTCGCGATAGCCTTCGAGAATGGAGCCGCAGATGTCCTCGCGCTTGAGGGGGAGACGTCCGGCTTCGACGGCTAGATGGGCACTGACGGCCAAGCGCACCAGATCGATGGTGTAGGCCATGGGCCAAGCTTCATCGAAGTCGTTGACACCCCAGATGAGGCGGCCTTCGATGTCGCGCCAGGTGCCGAAATTTTCGATGTGGAGATCGCCGACGGCGAGCACGTGCGGGGCGTGGGCGAGGTCGGGACAGATCTGCGGCCAGAGTTGCGCCCAGCGGTAGTAGGTGGCGCGGAGAAACATGAAGACATCCGCCTTCATGTTGGTGTGTTTGAGGCGGAGGTCTTTCTGGTCGATGCGGGTGCGTTGGGCCAGCCAGGCTTCGAACTGGCGGGTGGCTTTGACGACGTTCATGCGGGCAACGATAGCGGCGGGGGGAATGGGAAGTCAAATGCCGCGGGAGGACAACCTTCACCACGGAGACACGGAGCCACGGAGAGCTCTCCAATTCATCTTTCTTGTTTTCTCCCTGGCTCCGTGTCTCCGTTTGTGAAAATGAGAAACCGGTGCAAGGTGCGAACTCGTCAGTCCACGCCTTGCGCCGATTAACGCGCCCAGAGGGGGCGCAAGCTTAGTGTTTGAAGAAGGCAGCGTTGCTTTCGATGAAGGGCTTCTTGTCGTCGGGGACTTCGTCTTCGGCGTGGATGGAATCCGAGGTGCAGATGGGGACGCACGCGCCGCAGTCGATGCACTCCACCGGGTCGACAAAGAGTTGAGTCGCTTCTTCGAAACCGGGCTCATCCTGCTTGGGGTGGATGCAGTCGGTGGGGCAAACATCGACGCAGAGGGAATCCTTTATGCAGGAATCGGTGATTACGTAGGCCATGATGAGGAATCTCCGAGATGAAGTTCAGCGTTTTGGTCCCGCTCGATTTTCAGTGTAGGGGCGGAGGGAGTGTGAGGCGGTGATGGGGATCACCGTTCGATGTGCGCGAGGGCGGGCGGGATGTGGAAAGGGAGGGCGCGACCCGAGGGCGGGGATGATGATGAGGATCACGTAGAACGGTGACGGCGGTCACGGAAATGGAAGAATTCATCATGGCAAAATGCGGACATTGAACTAGTCCTTACTAGTTAAAGATCGCCCGGCTCCAACCCACAGAACCCCACAGAGCCGTAACCCCAGACGGCAGGGGCCGGGCGCCTCAAAAACCAGCGGTGCCCCGACATTGTTGATTTTCCCGCGCGAACGTACGAGCGTGTGCGGGGATCTTGTGCCGTCCCTTTCGGGACCCGCTCCGTCTCCCCACTTTACCCCCCACTCCGTGCCGGGCCTTCACATGCCGCCGCTTCGCGGCTGGTTGATGGATCTCTGCCGCTTCGACTTCTCCGCCAAGCGGGGCGGGGGTGTGTTCGTCCGGACACACTGACCTCGGATAGCCACTCCTTGCGAGGGCTACAACACCCTGTAAGTCCTTGGTTTTCATTCTCCAGAAGGTTGGTATTCGTCCTGCGATAAAGGTCTGCGTGCGGCAAGCGGCAGCAGGGGGGACGGATATGAAACGGGCGAATGGCAAGGCTGGGGCGGGGCGGTTGGCGACGAGTTGGGTGGTTGCGGTTTTGATGTGGACGGCCGCAGTTCCCTGTTTCGCGCAAAGTACTGCGAAGGCTGCCGACCGGCAGCGCGTGCGGCGCGTCGTGCTGGTGAGTATTGCGGACCGCAGGCTGGCGGTGATCGAGGACGGGAATGTGCTGGCGTACTTTCCGGTTGCGGTGGGATCGGCGGTGAGTCCGAGTCCGACGGGCGAGTTTGAAATCGTGAACCGGGTGGCGAATCCGGTTTACTACCACGAGGGCGTAGTGATGGCGGCGGGCGAGAACAGTCCGGTGGGCACGCGCTGGATGGGGCTGGACGTGAAGGGCTACGGGATTCATGGAACGAATGCGCCGAAGTCGATTGGTCATGCGACGTCGCACGGATGATCCGGCTGAGGAATCGCGATGTGGAGCGGCTGTACGCAATGCTGCGCGTGGGCGATGTGGTGGAGATTCGCGAGGAGCGGGATGAGGAGATTGTGCAGGTGTTTGGCGGTGCGGTGGATGTGGCTACGGCGCAGGCGATGGCGGAGACGGTTGGGCAGTAGGAGTTGCGAGGACCGAGTCGCGTGTACCGAGTACGGAGTTTTAGGGTCGAAGTCGAGGACAGTTTATGGGAGGGCATCATGCAGATGGTGATCACATTCATGGCAGTGGTGGCGGGCCTGATTTTTTCGGTGGCGGTGGCGTTGCTGGCGGAGGAATTCATTTTCGGGCAAGTGTTCCGGCTGTTCTTTTTCCGACAGGGAGTACGGCAGATGGCACGGCAGACGGTACCGGTGAAAACCGGGCAGAGGCGCTGAGGCGCAAAGGAGAACGACGATGCTGGCATTGAAGTATTTGCTGATTACGTGCGGCGTGGGAATGATGATCGCGGCGGTGTGCATTCTCACCTATGATCTGTATCGCGAAATGTTGTACCGGCGGGCGCTGGAGACGCCGGGAGGGGCTGTGGGTGCGGCACCGGTTGTGATGCGGTGGCGGACGTCGCTGGCGCTGGCGATGCTGGCGTGGGGACCGCTGCTGGTGGCTTTCAGCATTGTAGTGGTGCCGAGCGGGATGGCGGGCGTACGAGTGAGCGAGATGAGCGGGACGGTGCCGGGGACGCTTTATCCCGGGGCACACATGGTTTTGCCGTTGATTGAGGATGTGGCGCTGTTCGATACGCGGGATCAGGTGTTTACTACTGGAGTTTCGGAAGACGGGAAGACTGCGGCGACGAATGTTTCCGCTAAGACGCAACTTCTGGATGTGCAGGCCAAGGAAGGCTTGACGCTGGGGCTGGCAATCACGGTGCGGTACCGGCTGGATGCGAAGAAGCTGGATTACATCCAGGGAAATTTGCCGCGTCCGGTGGAAAAGGAAATCGTACCGCCGACGGTGGCGAGTGTTTGGCGAGAGATCGTGCCGAACTATACAGTGCGGGATGTTTTTTCCGCGAAACGCGAGGAGGTGCGGGAGCGGGCGGCAGGATTAATTACGCAGAAACTCGCGGCGGATGGAATCGTAGTGAAAGAGGTGATGCTGCGGGACATCCAGTTGCCGGCAGAATATGCGGAGGGACTGGAGACGCTGTTGGTGAAGGAGCAGGAAAACGACCGCATGGGCGTGGAGACGGAATTAAAGAGTAAGGAAGTGCGCATTGCTGAATTGGAAGCCGAAGCCATGAAGGCGCGCCAGGTCAAAATGGCGGAAGGCGAGGCGCGGGTGCGTGTTCTGCGGGCCAAGGGCGAAGCGGACGCAATGCAATATACTCTGCCGCTTAAACAGAAGCAGATTGAACAGAGCCGCCTGGAGGCACAGGCGCGCAAGGAAGCGACCATTCAGAATGCGGAAGGCGACGCTCAGGCCAAAGTGATCGACAGCAAAGCCGAGGGCGAGCGGAGGAAGTTGCTGGCGGAGGCGGAGGCGGATCGCATCCGGGTGACTGCGGCAGCGGACGCTGAGCGCTTGCAAAGTGAAGCGGCAGTGCTGAAAGAAACTCCACTGCTGATTAATAAGATCGTAGCCGAGCGGCTCTCCGACAAGCTGCAGATCATGATGGTCCCGGCGGATGGGAAGTTCTTTTTCGCCAATGACGTACTACGCGGCATGAATTTGGCAAACCAGAGCGCGCAGGCGGAACAGCAGCAGCCAAGATAGCGAATTCGCATCGCGCACCGCCCAACTGGGGTCGTGAGATATGATGCGAAGGATTCGGTTGAACGAACCATGAGTCAAGTCCTCATGGCAAGTCTTCTGGAACGACAGGAGCGCCGATGTTTCGCCGCAAACTGCTGGCCGTGTTCGCGCTGACGGTGTTTCTGTCGGTGGCGGCGGTAGCTCTGCTGGTGTCGGCAGTGACGCGGCGGGCTTTCGATCGCAGCGAGGATGAAAGAACAGCAGCATTGGTGACGCAGTTCCGCCGCGAGTTCAACCGGCGGGGCGAGGACGTGGCGCGGCGGTTGGAGGCGATTGCCGCGTCGGAAGCCGCGAGCCGCATGGCGATAGCGTTGAACCGCGCACCGGCGGATTCGGGTCCGTATTTTGAGTTGGCGAAAGCGACCGCAGAGAATAGTCAACTCGACTTTCTGGAGTTTGTGGAAAGTGATGGAACCATCATTTCTTCCGCGCAGTGGCCGGCCAAGTTTGGATATCCCGAAAGTGCAATTGGCAGCTTTCCCGCAGCGGCTGACCAGGAAGCATTTCTGAAGCAGGAAGAACTGCAGGACGGAACGGCGCTGGGTTTGTTCGCGCTGCGCGCGACGCGCGTGGGGGAGCATCCGGTTTATGTGATTGGCGGACGCCGTCTGGATAAGACGTTTCTCGCTGGACTGGATATGCCGGTGGGAATGCGGGCTTTGCTGTATCAGAATCGGGGAGAGCGTTTCGCGGCGGAGCTGCTGGTGGACCCCTCTGTGTCTCCTACAGAGAACACGCGCCCGGCAGAGAAGCTGGAACCTCTGGTCGATGCGGTGCGGCAGTCCAAACAGGAAATGACCGGCTCGGTGCAGTGGTCGGGGGATCGGGCCGAGGATGAAGTGTTTCACGCGATCCCGCTGGAAGGCGCGGAGGCGGGCAAGGATCGTCCGCTGCTCGCCATCCTGCTGATCGGCAACTCGCGGCGGACGTATGTTGAGTTGCTGCGGCACATCCGCTCGGCGGCGTTGATAGTGGGAGGCGGAGGAATTCTGCTGGCGATTCTTCTGAGCAGTTGGGCAGCGGCGCGGGTGACGCGTCCGGTGGAACAACTGGCGCACGCCGCGCGGGAAGTGGCGGCGGGCAATTGGAATGTGCGGGTGGACGCGGCTGGGGAAGACGAACTGGCGCAACTGGCCGGGTCTTTCAACCGAATGACCGCGGAATTGCTGGGGCAAAAAGAGCGCCTGGTACAGGCGGAGCGGGTGGCGGCGTGGCGGGAGCTGGCGCGGCGGCTGGGGCATGAATTGAAGAACCCGCTGTTTCCGCTGCAGCTTACGGTAGAAAATCTGCTACGGGCGCGGCAGCAGAACCCGGAGCAGTTCGAGGAAGTATTCCGGGAGAGTTCGCAAACGCTGTTGGCGGAGATCGCGAATCTGAAGGGAATCATTGAGAGGTTCAGCGAGTTCTCGAAGATGCCGCAGCCGCAGTTGCAGCGTGTGCAGGTGAATGAGGTGATTCGGGGCGTGGTGCAGCTTTTTCAGGCGCAACTGGAGGCTCCGGGGCATGCGAAGATCGGTTGTGAGCTGCAACTGGACCCGCAGCTGGAACCGGTGGCGGCGGATGCGGAGTTGTTGCACCGGGCAATTTCAAATCTTATGTTGAACGCCATGGACGCGATGCCGCAAGGCGGGGAGCTGACGCTGCGCACGCGAGACGAAGGCGGGAAGGTGCTGATCGAGGTCGCGGATACGGGATCGGGGTTGACGCCGGAGGAGTGCGAGCGAATCTTTACTCCTTATTATACGAGCAAGCAGCACGGCACCGGTCTGGGGCTGGCCATCGTGCAGTCGGTGGTGAGCGATCACGGGGGGAGAATCCGGGTGCAGAGCCAGCCGGGACACGGGACAACATTTGTCATCGAGTTGCCGAGGAATGCTGATTTGGGGCAGGACGCGAGCTGAAGTACGTGAGAGATTGGGAGGGTGTTTGCCAACAAAAGCACATCTGCTGATTGTGGACGATGAAGCGAACACGCTGGCGTCGCTATCGCGGGCGTTCCGGCTGGCCGGGCACGAGGCTACGGTGTGCGACAACGCGGCCAAGGCGCTGGAACTGGCCAAGGCACAGAACTTCGACGTGATCCTTTCGGATGTGGTGATGCCCGGCAAAGGCGGACTGGCGCTGCTGGAAGAATTGAAGGGGCAGGGAGTGACGGCGCCAGTGGTGATGATGTCAGGGCAGGCGGACATTGAAATGGCGGTGCGAGCCACGCGGCTGGGCGCGCTGGATTTTCTGGAGAAGCCGATCTCCACGGAAAAACTTTTGCTGACGGTGGAGAATGCGCTGAAGCTGCGGCGGCTGGAAAGCGAGAACCGGCAACTCAAGCAGCGACTGGGCAAGCACGAGATTGTATGGCAGGGCGCGGCCATGCAACGCGTGATGGCGCAACTGGAACGCGTGGCGGCGAGTGAGACGCGAGTTTGCATCCTGGGAGAAACGGGTACGGGAAAAGAGCTGGTGGCGCGGACGATCCATGAACGCAGCACCCGCGCCGGGGGAGCGTTTGTAACGTTAAATTGCGCGGCCGTTCCGGCGGAGCTGATTGAGTCGGAACTTTTTGGGCACGAGAAAGGATCGTTCACCGGGGCGGCGGGACGGCACATTGGAAAGTTCGAGCAGGCGGACCACGGCACGATCTTTCTGGATGAGATTGGCGATATGCCGCTGGCCATGCAGGCCAAACTGCTGCGCGTGCTGGAAGAAGGAGAAGTGGAGCGCATTGGCGGCGACAAGCCGGTGAACGTGGATGTACGGGTGGTGGTGGCGACGCATCGCGATCTGGAAGCCCGGGTGCGCGCGGATAAGTTTCGTCAGGATTTGTTTCATCGGATTTATGTTTTTCCGCTGGTGCTGCCGCCGTTGCGAGAGCGGCGCGAGGACATTCCAGCGCTGGTCGGGCATTTTGCGGCGCAAGTAACTGCGCAGAATGGATGGAAGCCGGTTCCGTTTACTGCAGAGGCGATGGCGGCGTTGCAGTCGCACGCCTGGCCGGGTAATGTGCGGGAGTTGCGCAACATGGTGGAGCGGCTGATGCTGCTGGCGACCGACGATCAGGTTGATCTTGAGACGGTCCAGATGGCTCTGCCGAAAGGCGGGAGCAGTAGCGTTGCGGCTCCTTCTGCATTCTCGTCGGGAGCGCTGGCCGAGCGTATGAATGCTTTTGAGCGGGAAGTGATCCTGGCGGAGTTGAAGCGCAGCAACTCCAATGTGAGTCTGGCGGCCAAGTCGCTTGGGCTGGAGCGCAGTCATCTTTATAAGAAGGCGGAGCAGTTGGGAATCGATCTGCGTGCGATGCGGCGGGAACAAGGCTCGACGCAGGAGTAGTTTCGCATTCTACATAAGTGTTCAGGAGATTGCGTTGATCAGAACGGCTGGGCGTTTGATGGTCGGTGCTTTCCGCTTCGGTCTACTTACTTCTTTTTTCTTTCCATCTGCCGATTTTGCCAGCGAACCGCCTTCTCCACCCGCATATGGGGTTCGCATGGAGCAGGCATGGATTCCGATGAAAGATGGGGTGCGGCTGGCGGCAACGCTTTATGTGCCGGATGGAGCGAAGCCGGGGGAGAAGTTCCCTGCCCTGCTGGAGTATTTGCCGTATCGAAAAGATGATGACACGGCGGCCGGCGACTATCCCAAGCATGCCTATTTTGCGCGGCGCGGATATGTCAGCGTGCGGGTGGATATTCGAGGGTTTGGCGCGAGCGAGGGCGCGCCGCCGGAACGGGAGTATTCCGAGCAGGAGCAGGTGGATGGAGAGCAGGTGATTGCGTGGCTGGCTCATCAGGCGTGGTCGAACGGGAATGTGGGAATGTTCGGCATTTCTTGGGGCGGGTTCACCGCGCTGCAAATGGCAATGCGTCATGCGCCGGGGTTGAAGGCGATTCTGGCGACGGACGCGACGGCAGAGCTGTTTCACGACGACGTTCACTACGTGGATGGCATGGCGCACATCGATGAGTTCGAACTGAATATGGATATGGCGGAGGGATGGACGGGCGCGCCGGACTATACGCTCGACGAACAAGTTCTGGGCCCGCGATTTGAGACGCCTCCGTGGTCGCTGCTTTATCTGAAACATCAGCATGACGGGCCGTTCTGGCGGGAGCGGGTGCGACCGCTGAAGGACATCACAATTCCTAGTTTTCTGATTGGTGGATTGCTCGATGGATATCGCGACAACGTACCGGATATGCTGATGCAGGCGAGCGGCCCGGTGAAAGCCATTTTTGGGCCGTGGAACCATACGTTTCCGAATGATGCTGTTCCGGGTCCGTAGATTGAATGGCGGAACGAAGCCGTGCGCTGGTTTGATCGTTGGCTCAAAGGACGCGACACGGGCGTGGAACACGATCCGCGGCTGGTCATTTATATGCAGCACTGGCACGCACCGGATCAGAATCTGGAAAACGTGCCGGGCGAGTGGAGACGAGAAGATTCTTGGCCACCGAAGGATGCGAAGCCGTCGACTTTGTTTCTGCAATCCAATCACGGGCTGGCGGAGACTGCGGCGCAGCCTGATTCGCATCAGCTCAAGTACGTGCCGTCGGTGGGCGTGGAGGCGGGATTCTGGTGGGGCGAGTTGTTGAGCGATGTGCGGCCAGTGGACGCGTTCAGTCTGGTGTACGATTCAGTGCCGTTGCTGAATGACGTGGCAATCCTGGGACGTCCGCATGCTTTGCTAAAGGCCTCGGCCACAGCGCCGCTTGCGGACTGGTTTGTGCGGCTCTCGGATGTGGCACCGGATGGCACGGTTACACAAATTACTGGGGCGGGGATTAACGGCGCGCAGCGGGATTCGATGAGCGAGCCCCGCGATCTGGAGCCGGGCAAGGTCTATGCGCTCGATGTGGAAATGCACTTGACGTCATGGGTGTTTCCCAAGGGTCATCGCATTCGCGTGGCAATTTCGAATGCGTTGTGGCCGATGATGTTGCCTACGCCTTACTCTATGACGACTTCATTGGAACTCGATGGCAGCGATGGTTCGCGGATTGTGTTGCCGGTTGTGCCGGAGCATGGGGTTGCACCGCCCGCGTTTTCGCCGCCCGAACCTTCTGAAGAACGTGCTGACATCAATAGCGAAGGGTTTCCCTGGCCGGGTGAGTGGACGGTGGAGCGGGACGAAGCTCGCCATAAGACGACTGTGCACTGGAAAGGAAAAGAAAGGGCCAAATACCCGTGGGGGCAAGAAATGGACTACGAAAATCTTACGTATGAAGCCGATGACGCGCATCCGGAGACTTGCTCTGTGCGGGGTGAAGCGGAGAGTGTGTTTGCACTGAAGGGCCGCACGCTGACTTGGCGCGGACATTTGCTGGTAACGACCGACCAGAAGAACTTTTATTACAAGTACACGAGGGAGTTGCTAAAAGACGGGAAGGCAATTAGGTCGAAGACCTGGGAGGAGACGATTGCGCGAGATCATCAATGAGGAAGCAGCAAGCTGCGTCTCTGGGTTGTAACTTCCTAATCCGCGGCGGCGGACGAGAGTGCGAGGCCGCGCTTGAGATCGGCCGCGAGGAGACGGTGAAACAACTGTTCTCCGGCCTCGCGGCGCACGGAAAGACGTCCGGCGCGATAGGCGCGCGACTTGAGGCCACGCTGCACGTCTTCGCAGATGCCGAGATCTTCCTCCTGCACGCGATTGCCGACGTTCACCGACTGCTCGTTGTACTCCCGGCTTGCGCCGCTGATGTCCACGAAATAGAAATCGAAGATCACGGTGCAGTGATCCACGTCGACGGGGATCACGAGGTTTGTGTCCATATATCCCTCGTAGCAATTGATCATCAGGTTAGGATGCTGCCAGAAATACCAGGCGCGGTCGCCCTTGCGCGCAGCTCCGGTGGCCGCGTCCTCGCCGGAGGCGACCATCGGGCTGGACTGCAGGCAGTAACGGTCTTCGTTCTCGATGGTGTACTGCTTGTAGTCGAGGACAGAATTCAGGCCCTTGTGCAGATGAGGGACGTGGTAACCGCCGTCGAGGTAGTTGTCGACGAAGACTTTCCAGTTGCAATGGATGTCGAAGGTTCGGCGGTCGAAGTAGTGCAGTTTGCCGATGCCGAGAGGCGCAACGCGCTTGGCGAGGCCGCCGAGAAATTCGGCTAGTGGCGCGGCGTGGTTGTCGAGGTTGACGAAGACAAAGCACTCCCAGGTTTCGACTCGAATGGGGACGAGGCCGTTTTGCGCGCGGTCGAAATTCTCGACGCCTTCGAACTCGGGCATGCCGTTGAGGGAGCCATCGAGGCCGTAATTCCAGCCGTGATACGGACAATGCAAAAGAGAGGCCTGGCCGCACGGCTGAGTTACAACGGCAGCGGCGTGATGGCGGCAGACATTGTAGAAAGCGCGAAGAGTACCTTCGTTGCCGCGGACGACAACGATAGGCTCACCCGCAACGGCGGTGGCGACGAACTGCCCCGGCGTTTTCACTTGATCGGTGCGCGCTACGAGTTGCCAGGTCTTGCTGAACACGCTCAGACGTTCGAGTTCCGCGATGCGCGGATCGACATACCAGGCTGCGGAAATGGTTGAGGCTTGCGACAGTGGGGCGCGGTCGTCATAGCCGGACAGGATCTGCTCGATGGAAGGTTGCATGGTCTTAACTTTTCGAGTTCAATACTAATTCTGCTTTGCCTGCGGCTTTGCTACGACGTTCTTGGTTTTACGACAAGATCAGCGGCGGCGACCTTCGGCAGTTCATGTCGGCTGCGAACCGGAGATGCAGAAGCGACGCCGACCGCACGCTGTAAGAGCGCCAGGAATTGCCGAATGCGGGCTTCCTTCTTCTCCGGCATCTCGCCCTGCCGACGGAAAAGGCCGGGATCGAGTTCGGCAGTGAGCGCGTCCTGGAAGCGCTCGATGGTCCAGTCGAGGATGGAAACAATCATTTCCACATCCATGTCCTTGCGCAACTCGCCGCGCTCGATGCCGAAGCGCACTAAGGCGACGGTGCCGTAGGGATCTTCGCTGGTGAGAAAGCGATTGATTTCGCGCTTCAGCACCAGATCGGTGCCATAGTTGCCGAGGAGGGAAATGCGATAGGGGATCCAGTCCTCGCGCAGCAGATGTTCGGTGCGGACCAGCCAATAGTAGAGAACATCGAAAAAGCCGGCGGCGCGTACGTCGGCGGGCGCGTCCAGATATTTCGAGAAGGAGCGCACGGCGCGTTTGTAGACTTCGAAGAACAGGCCGTCTTTGCTGCCGAAGTGCTGGAAGATCGAGCCTTTGGCGATGCCCAGTGTGGCCGCGATGTCGCCGACGCGAGCGGCGTGGTAGCCGTTCTCCGCGAAGTGCTGCATGGCGGCGTCGATGATGCGGGAGCGCTTGGCATCGGACCGGGGCCGGGCTGCGTACTGGCGTATATAAGGTGGGGGTGCGACGGGATTGCTTGCGATTCCGCTCATGAATGACTCCAAGTCACGGAAGCATATAAGAGACGCTTCTTATTTTCAACTTCATTTTTGGTGGTTGGAGCAGTAATGTATGGTTCCGCGGCACATGGCTGCGTGACTTTGAGTCAGCGTTAGTGAAACCGGCCTCCAAATCCATCTACGATGCCATTGTAGTCGGCGGCGGTCACAACGGGTTGACCGCTGCTGCGTATCTGGCGCGCGCCGGCCTTTCCACGCTGGTGCTGGAGCGGCGCGAGATTGTGGGCGGATGTTGCGTCACGGAGGAGATCGCTCCCGGCTGCCGCGTTTCGACGACCTCTTACATTGCCAGCATGATGAGGCCAGAGGTGATTGCGGAACTGCGGCTGGCCGATCACGAATTGCGCATGATTCCCTGCGACCCAGCGATTCAGGTTCCCTTCCCCGATGGGCACGTGGTTCCGTGGTGGGTGGATCGGGAACGGGCGAAGGCGGAGTTTGGAAAGATATCCGCGAAAGATGCGGCACGGTTTGTTGGGGTCGACGATCAACTCAAGAAGTTGGCGCGTTACCTGCAACCGTTTTTTATGGAGCCTCCCCCGGAGATGGACACGTCGACGGTGGGCGGCTGGAGCGATTTGTTTCGCGTGGGCAAGCGGTTTCGCGGGATTTATATCGCGGAGATTGTGCAACTTATTTCGTTTCTCACCGGAAGCCTGGGGGAGTTTCTCGATCACAACTACGAAACCGAGAAGATGAAAGCGATGTTCCTGGCGAACAACGTGTATGGCAAGCACGGCGGGCCGTATCAGCCGGGAACGGCGATTGGACTGCTGTTTCACCTGCTGAGCGGCGGGGAGCACAAACTACAGGGCTTTTCCGGGCACGTGATGGGCGGGATGGGAGCGATCACGCAGGCGCTGGCAGCGGTTGGGGAGAAGTTGGGCGTGGAGATTCGAACATCCGCTTCGGTGGCGCAGATTGAGGTGCGCAACGGGCGAGCCTACAGCGTGGTGCTGGAGGACGGAAGCGAAGTTCGCGGGCGGATGATTCTTTCGAATGCCGACCCTAAGCGGACATTCTTGAAGATGGTTGCGGCGCGCGAACTGCCGGAAGATTTTCTGTTTGCCGTGCGCGGCATCAAGATGGATGGACCGTGTGCGAAGGTCAATCTGGTGCTGGCGAAAGAGCCACGGTTTACGGGAACGTCGCTGCAGGCATCGCCGCTGGAGCGCACGTTCTACACGCTGGTTCCGTCGCTGGAGTTCGCGGAGCGATGCTATGACATCGCGAAATTTGGCGAGATTCCGGAAGAGCTGTGGGTAGATTGCGTGGTTTCATCGAATGCGGATCGTTCGCTGGCGCCGCCGGGCAAGCACATCCTGACCTGCTTCGTACAGTACGTGCCGTACAAACTGCGCGAAGGCAACTGGGATGAGAAGCGGGAACTGCTGGGCGATTCGCGTAGTGAAGAAGATTGCCGAGTACGCGCCCAATGTGCCGGGCGCGATTGTGGCGCGGCAGGTGCTTACGCCTCTGGACTTGGAGCGGACCTACGGCTTGACCGAGAGCAATATCTTCCACGGCGATTTGCGGCTGGAACAGCTCTTCTTCATGCGCCCGGTGCCGGGCTGGGCCCAGTATCGCACACCGATTCGCGGGCTTTATCTGTGCGGAGCGGGAGCGCATCCCGGCGGCGGCGTTACGGGCGCGCCGGGGCGGAATGCGGCGCAGCAGGCGCTGCGGGACTGGAAGAAGGGGCGATTCAAGGAGGCGGCGAAGTAAGTTCGAGTTCAAATGCGAAGATCCCATCAAGGCCGAACTCGACGGTGTGAGTAATTGAGCAAATCAGGAGCGAGCATGAAAAAGAAAGGCATTCTGGAGAGGCTGAAGGAAGGGCCGGTATTAGGCGACGGCGGATATCTGCTGGAACTGGAGAAGCGCGGGTGGGTGCGCGCGGGTCCGTTCACTCCCGAGGTTGTGCTGACGCATCCGGAGGCCTTGCGTGAATTGCACATCGAGTTTCGCGAAGCGGGATCCGAAGTGCTGCAAGCGTTGACGTTCTATGCCAGCCGCGACAAGCTGGCAACCGTGGGACTTGAGGATCGCTTGCAGGATTTGAATCGAGCGGCCGTCCGCATTGCGCGCGAGGTTGCGGGCGATCGTTGTCTGGTTGCGGGAAACCTGAGTCTGACGTGGATGTACGAACCGGGCAGCGCGTCCGCCGCCGACCGGGTGCGAAAGACATTCGACGAGCAACTGGCCGTGCAAGTTGAGGAGGGCGTGGACTTCATCATCGGCGAAACGTTCTCCTGGCTGGGAGAAGCGCTGATTGCGGTAGAGCGTGGGAAGAAAACCGGCCTGCCCACGATGGTCACGATTTGTTTCGAGAACAAGGATGAGACCGCCGAAGGCAAGAGCGCTGCCGATGCCGCAAAAGCACTGTTCGATGCCGGCGCCGACATTGTTGGCATGAACTGCTTGCGGCCGCCGTAGCACATCCTGGGTCCGATGGAACAGATGCGCCAAGCAGTGTCAGGCTATCTGGCATGTCAGCCGGTCGCATACCGCACTCCGAAGGAGAAGCCTGACTTCACGAGCTTGCCTGAGTTTCCTTACGCGTTAGATCCACTGCAGCTTACGCGGAAGGAAATGGGGGACTACGCGGTGCAGGCACGCGATATCGACATCAACTTTATTGGCGCGTGCTGTGGCACGGTTGCAATGCACATCCGGGAAATGGCGCGGGTGCTGGGCAAGTTGCCCGAGGACTCGCGTACCTGGAAGAAGGGCGGGGAGAAACCGATGTCGGCCTACGAATATTACGACCACGACAACCTGAAGGCAGGCAGACGGACGTAGGCAGAAGTTACGAGAATAATCACGCGAGCAGGCTCTGGGGTAAGAGCCTGCTCGATTTGTTTTGCGGCTAGATTAGCCGGCGCTGCGCAGCCGCGGCGGTTGCGCGTGTACGAGCGGCTCATCTACAAGGTGTTCGCTGAGGAACCAGGCTTGCAATTCATTGGCGCGCAACACATCACTGACTACCAGATCGTTGGTGCCATCGTCTCCCAGTTCAGAGGCAAGGCGCGCCAAAGTGCGGCAATGACCGATGATGATCTGGTGCGCATCGAGCAGGCGGGAAATCTGTACCGGCGCTTCTTCCCTGCCCCGGGGCGGACGCTCAATGCGCGTGGTTTCGACCACGTCGGCAGCCATGGCAATTGAGACTCCCCCGAGAAGTTGTATCCGCTCGGCAATCGTGTCCACGATCTCCGACTGTTCTTCGTAGTGCTTATCGAACAAGAGATGGAGCTGATAAAACGTTGGTCCTGCGACTTGCCAATGCGATTTTTTGTAGAGGTCGCGCAGGGTCATCGTGTCGGCTAGCAACAGGTTGAGTTGCTCGGTCATTTCCAGGCGAACCGGCTCCTCAAGCTCCAGAGGCAACATGTGCGAAACCGTGCCGTAAGCTTGAATTTCGGCGGCGCTCTGGTGAAGACGAGGCTGCGCGCTCACTTTCTCGCGCTCGACGGTGGGTCCTTTCGCGTTGAGATCTTTCTTGGCCATAAATTAATGTTCTCCTTGCTGCGCACCTATCTTGAGATTCCTAGCTCATGGAACCTCGACCTCTGTTTGATGCCAAGAACGGGCCGCGGGATGCGGCGGGCCTTCCGGGAGACAGATTGAAACAGGAAATGAGGCACCGGCAGCGGGCGTAGAACGGCGTCCCGAGCGGTCGCAGCCGGAGGTGGAGTCCCGCTTCGCAGGTCACCGTGGGAGCTGGAGGCAAATCGAATAGCAGCTGAAAGTTTGACGATGTCGAAGCGATTGTTTATGATCGAAGTGCGGGGTGGAGCAGTCTGGTAGCTCGTTGGGCTCATAACCTCACGCTCCTTAGGATTCCCAAGACTTCCTTGGAATTCCTAATCGAGCTTTGCAAACTGGGCGTCCGGCGCAGCAATGCACCGGAAGATCACTCGTCAAAGTCGGTGGAACCTACGTCGCGCGAGCGATAAGGCAATACCGAACCAAGCCCCCGGAATGGTGGGGGAAGGCGTAGAGACTGGATGGCGAGCATCCCTCGTGGATGAAGGTACAGTCCGACTCTCATCGAAAGGTGAGTCAGATCGCATAACCCAAAGGTCGGCGGTTCAAATCCGCCCCCCGCAACCATGAACGCCACTGCTGAACAGCAGTGGCGTTCGCCTTCTCCACCTCGGAGGGATTCGGCCGGTGACGCTTTCCAATTCCTATGATGGGCCAGGGATGCTGCGCCCACCCAGCAAGCCACATCAAGACCCATACGAGCCTCCAGAATGCCGCAAGCAAGGCAAGGCCCCTATTGACCGGCTTGAGAATCACGTAGAGCGCTGTGAGAAGCACGACAACGCCTGC
>OBLU010001170.1_pt1 | contig 24497 bp, 14 predicted proteins | sample 1518681 | NCBI WGS metagenome assembly OBLU01 (sample SAMEA3539304, study PRJEB22396) | soil metagenome | biome: tundra; feature: field; material: soil | place: USA | collected 2010-05 | depth 0.15 m
CGGAAAAGTTGCAGCAAGCACGGATAAGGAACCGTTGAAAACTGGGACCACCCGCTGATCTCGTGCCCCCGTATGTCTTGCGTTGACTTGTTTTTGGACAGAACACAAGTCCTTGCGTGCCTTGGTAAATTGCGCGCCACACACCAAGGTCTGCCTCTTACTGTCAAAATCCCCGGGGTCACTGCCTTCGCGTTGGCCGCGGTGAGGTTGGGGATGAGAATGCTTTGCGAGCGGCGTGATCTGACGACGCCTCGAAAGCGGCGCCGGGCCCGTTGAAGCATATGAGAACAGTTGATTGGGAAATGAAATCATGGAAATGAAGACACTCGGTAACATTCTGACAAAGCAGCAGAAGAGAAATGGACTGACGTCGTTGAGAGCTCTCCTAGGTGTGCTTGCCGCCTGTGTGGCGGCGGCGGAGATGAGTGTCCAGGCGGCCAGCGCGCGCACGTGGAACGGCGGCGGCGCCGATAACAACTGGGGCACTTCCGCCAATTGGGGGTCCAGCGGAACCCCGATCACGGATGATGCGCTCACTTTCCAAGGCACGACCAAACTGACCCCCTACAACAACATCGTCAACGGCACCCTGTCGAGAATAGGCACCCTAACGATAAGCGCAACCGGGTTTAGCATCAGCGGCAATCCGCTGCAATTGGGAGGGAATTGGGCAGTCTCTCAAAATACAACCTGGGCGATCAATTCAACATTGAACCAAAACATCTCGATCACGGAATCAAGATCAGGAAGCACCTTGATATTCAGCGGCGTGTTGAACAACAACGCCAATACCGTGACCCTTCTCGGTTCCGGTAACTTTACGTTTTCTGGCGCCATCTCGGGCAGCGGCGGTTTGACCCTGAATGGTTCGGGCACGGTCTTGCTTTCGACGGCCAACTCCTTTAGTGGACTAACCACCATCGCTGCCGGAACGCTCAAGTTGGGCGTGGCCAGTGCCATCCCGCGCTTGACCGGTGACACTGTCAATTACATCAGTTGTAGCGGAGCTAGCGGGACACTGAACCTGAACGGCTACTCCCTGCCCTGTAACGCCCTCATCGGTTACGGTACAGTAACCAGCAGTTCGGGAAGCCCCGTGCTGACGGTTGGCAGCAGTGAAGCTGCCTATGATGGCTTAGGATTTTCAGGGCCGGTTGCTGGCTCGATCGCCTTGACGAAAGATGGAGCGGACCTGTTCTATCTGGATGGGGCCAGTGCTTACAGTGGCGATACGACGATTTCAGCGGGAACGCTGCAATTGCGCGCGACCGAATGCCTCCCGTTCGGCTCCGGAGTTGGCAACATCACTATCAACAGCGGCGCCACTCTGGACTTGCGTGGCTCCGATACCCAAGTCAATGGATTGACGGGCGCCGGCAAGGTGAGCAACAGTTCAGATGCAACTGATGCACTGTTCACGGTAGGCAACAACGACGCCATTAGCACGTTTTCGGGGGCCATCGATGACTCGGGGGGCACTTACAAGGTCGCGCTGACCAAGACAGGCGCCGGCATGCTGACGCTTTCCGGCGTCAATAACTACCGGGGGGACACCACATTGAATGAGGGAACGCTGGTGGTCAACGGGTCACTGGGCTCGGCTAGCTGGGTCGTGGTGAACGCAGGCGGTACTTTGAGTGGCAGCGGCACAGTTGGCGGGAACATTACAGTGGCCGACGACGCGACAGCCGCCCTTTATCCGCACAGCAGCAGCACGCTCACGGTTGGCGGCGATATTGTTGTGAACGCTAATTCTACTACGAAGTTTGACTTGAGCAGCAGCGCCACCTCTGGAAACGACACGGTGCTCATGGAAAACGCGGCTCTCACGATCACCGGCAGCCCCCAAATCACGATTAATCCGTTAGAAGCCTCTTTGTCCACCGCCGACTACGTGTTGTTTGGCGTGGGCGCTTCTGGCACCATCTCGGGCAGTTTCAATACCGTCCCGATTTGGACAACCGCACCCCCATTCTCCGCCGGCTACACGGTCATTACAGTCGGAAAGACGGTAGTGCTCCATTATACGGCCATCCTTCTCACAGTGACCGCCACGACGAACAGCAAGACGTATGATGGAGACACGAGTGCCTCGACGACACCCACAATCACCTCGGGCACGTTGGACTCCGGGGGCACTGGCTCCTTTACCCAAACCTATAACACTCGGAATCTTGGGTCGGGCAAGACGCTGACGCCCAGCGGGACGATCCGGGACTCCGGCAACAACGACGTGACCAGTCGTTACAACATCACCTGGGCCGCCGCCAATGTCGGTGCGATTACGGCGGCAACGCTGACCTACACGGCCGCCGGCGTCCACCGCAACTACGGTTCGGCTAATCCGGCATTCTCAGGAACGATTTCGGGGTTTGTAAGTGGTGACAACCAGGGCAACGCGACGACGGGAACGATGACGTTTACAAGTAGCTCGACTACCGGGACCAGCGCAGGCAACTACGCCATCAATGGCTCCGGGCTCACCGCCAACAACGGCAATTATACGTTTGTGCAGGCCGGCGGTAATGCCACCGCGCTGGCGATCGACCCTCTGGCGATAGCATTGTCGGCCAGCCGCACTTATAACGGGCTGGCGACGGCGACGGCGGCGATCCTAACGATCGGGAACAACCTCGACGGTGGGAACCTTACCCTGTCTGGCACGGCCAACCTGGCCAGCAAGAATGTCGGAGCGCGGGCAATTTCCGCCGGAACTCTGGCTCTGGGTGGGGCGGCGGCGGCCAACTACACGCTGGCCGGCTTAAGCGGTTCGGTGGCGATCACACTGAAGGATGCGAATCTGACCGGCCTCGCCGCCCCGGACAAGTTCTACGATGGCACAACCGCCGCCACGTTGACAGGCACTCCCGCCCTCAGGTCCGGCGATGTCGTGAGCGGAGATGATGTTTCACTTGTATCGGGTATGACCCCGACGGGGACCTTCGCGAACAGGGAACTTGGCAATGCAAAGTCGGTGCCGTATTCGAGTGCCTTTTCGCTGTCCGGGGCGGATGCGAGCAACTACCACCTGGTCCTTCCGTCCTTGAACGCCGCCATCCTGAACCACAAGGAAGACAGCGGCACGACGACCATCACCGCCACCAACGGTCTTACGTTTGGCCTCTTCCTCAACAACGGCAAAGTGCTGGCGGACAACAATCCGGCTGGCGGCAGCATCAACGGCGCTGGAACGATTGCGGTGAACACCAATGCCACCCTTGGTGGAACAGGCAAAGTTGGCGGCGTGTCCGTCAACAGCGGCGGCACCCTGGCTCCCGGAGATAACGTCGGCACTTTGAGCACCGGATCGGAAACCTGGGATACCAACGGTGCCTACGCCTTTCAGATGAGCAGCGCTACGGGCACGGCTGGCACCGACTGGGACCTGCTGAGCATTGCCGGGAATCTGAACATACCGGCGACGATCACTAATGCCTTTACCATCAAGCTATACACCCTCACCGGCGGCGCCCCGGGCCAGGCGGCCAATTTCGATCATACCCAGGACTACCAATGGCCGATCGCCACCGTCACCGGCAGCATTACCAATTTTGACGCCACCAAGTTCATCGTGGACGCCAGCCAGTTTCAAAACAGCACAGGGAGCGGCAAGTTTGGCGTCCAGCTTTCTTCGGATCAGAAATCGGTGAACCTGGTTTTCACCCACACCTGCGGGACGAATCTGACCACGTCTACCTATGTCATTGGCGCGGACGGCAAGGTGCATATGTATTTCTCCAATCCTTTCGGCATGCTCAACGCGGTCGCGCTGGCCCTCAACAACTGCATCGTTGCGACGGGGACAGCATACGGCCCGGGTTTCCAGTCGGGCCAAAGCGTCGGCAGCCTGCCTTTGAGCTCGGTTGGCGCCAGCGCGGCACTGCCGGCGGGCGCGACAAGGCTGGAACTGGTTGCCGCAAAAGTCGTCACCACCCAAACGGCTGTCGTCAACGTGCTGATCAATGACGCCTGCGGAGGCAAAGGAGGATTTGATCCCGTCGTTGCTCTGCTGGAGGTCAAGCAGGGCGGCGTGGCAAGACAGTCTTTCGGCAATATCCCCGCAGCGGAGCGCTATGTGCGGGTGGTCAATGGAATCCCCGGGTTGGATTGGCTGTGTCTTACAGTCAATGGCCATGTTTATGTATTGAATCCCCTGGCGGACGGCCAGGACCTGACGTTGGACATCGGCGCGGCGATGGAAGAGGGGGACGCGAACGTCGTGGCCGTGTGCGGACAGGGCGTGGCAGGTGCCAGCGCGTTGATAACGATCGGGGATACCTTCGAGGAGGATCTTGCGCTCGTCACGGAGCCCACTGGAAATCAGGCGCAGTACTGGGCCAGTCTGGCGGGGGCAGGCGAGAATCCTCTCCTGCAGATCACCCGCAACGGCAGCAGCATCGTGCTGTCCTGGTCTGCTATGTGGGATGGCTTCGGGGTCCAGACGCGAGCCGGTTTGTCGCCGGAGGCCAGTTGGGTGCCGCTTGAGGTGAACGCGGAGTTGGCCAATGGCCAGTTCACTGTCACCGTGCCGGCAAGCAGTGGAAGGGTCTTCCGGCTTTCCAACCCATAGTCCTGCGGCGCACTGGACCAGTAACGACCACGCATATGATACCAATAGATTCAAAGAGCGATTCGATTATGCAACACTCAAGCAAGACCCGCCTCAACCCACCAAAGGAGCCTGTTAAACAAGCCGCACAGGTTGCTTCAAAGAAGCTGTATCACAAACCCGTGTTGAAGCGGCTTGGGGTGTTGAAGTCGGTGGCGGGTAGCGGCATCGTGTGGTAGTCGAGCGTCTTGTTCCGGGTGAGACCAGTTCGGACGAGAGTGCGTGAAAGTCTGCCGGCGCGAGTCGTTGGAGCCGGAACGCAGTGACTTGCCCGGCAACAATCCGACGCATTCAGGCTGCCCCAGGAGCCTTAATTCCATAAGCCAAACCGATGCTGGATGACCGGGAGAGTCATGGGAGACTCCGGTTCTTCGCTGCTGGTTCTCGTTTATGCGAAAAACCAGGGCAGCCAAGTGGTCAAAAAGACACACTTGGGGTTCGCTTCCTCCAGATTTTGTCCATCTCCCCTCCGTCTCGGTACCATACCCCCATGCTTGGGAAGGAGGGGGGTATGGTACCGAGACGGAGTGCAGATGGAGGGACACAGCATTCTCAAACCTGAGAAAAGCGTCGCTGAAGGACGTTACCTGCCAGACCGGCGCCCTAACCAACAGCCGGTGGCCGACCTGCACCGCATGTTACGGTGTAGTTACAGCGTAGCAAACTGAGACATAGGGTGCTGACTCGGGACTCCCCCTGCGGTGACGCGGCGTCGGTGTCCTTTGGCCTCCTTGCCCAGGACGGCTTCGAACATGGCCAGGCTCCAAGCGACCCGGACGCGAGGTATTGTGGGCAGCCCCAAACATATCCTCCAGGTTGTGCCCTTTCCCTCGTCCGTCTGAATACGGAGCCGTCTCCGTATCCAGTCGTGTTGGCACCCCGAGAGTTTGAGGGCTTACTGGATGCACGAAAACACGACTAATCCTGTTGACCTGTCTTTGGAGTTTCGCCGTGGAACTCGGCGCAGTTGAACCTTACGAGGATCGCTTCGTTTGGCTTTCAAAGTGGGGGCTTGGCGCGGACAGCGACGTGGCCGAGGTTTCCCGCGTGGTCGAGACGGCCAGCCTCCATGGAATCAACGGGGTTGTCGGTTCCTTTGGGCTGGACACGCTCGGCAAGCGGAAAGCCGATTACTTCCGTCGCCTGAAGCAAGTGCAACAGGTCTGTGAACTGAATCATGTAGAGCTGATTCCAGCCATCTTTTCGGTTGGTTATGGAGACGCATTTCTTTCGCACGACCCCAACCTTGCCGAAGGGGTGCTCGTGGAGGACGCTCCCTTCCTCGTGAGAGGCAGTGAGGCGAAGCTCGATTCCAGCAACTCCGTTCAACTCGTCAATGGAGGGTTCGAAGACTACAGCGAAAATAAGCTCAGGGGGTTCAACTTTCGCGACCAGCCGGACAAAGTCAGTTTCATTGATAACAATGTCAGGCACAGCGGGAGGGCCTCGTTGCGGCTAGAGAATTTCACCTCTAACCCCTCTGGACACGGACGCATTGTGCAAGCGGTCAGTCTCCAGCCACATCGCTGTTATCGCGCCACTATCTGGGTGAAGACCGAAGGCTTGCAACCTTCCGGCGCTTTTCGGCTGCTAGCGCTGGCAGGCGCGCGGCAGCTTGCGCCGCGTGATTTCAAACTGTCGCCCACAACAGACTGGCAGAAGCTCACCATGCTCTTTAACAGCCTGAATTACGAGCAGGTCTCCCTTTATGCCGGGGTTTGGGGAGGCCGAGCCGGGAAAGTCTGGCTTGATGATTGGAGCCTGGAAGAAGTCGGCCCGATCAGAATCCTGCGCCGCCCCGGGACACCGGTGGTTGTTCGCAACGAGACTGGCACCGTCACCTACACCGAGGGCAAAGACTACGCGATGCTGCGAGAACCTCAGTTGCGCCTTTGGCGCGATGACGGCGAAGCGGTGCCGCTAAAGCTGCTCAGGGGCAGTCACATCCTCGACGGGGCGCGCCTCAGGGTCAGTTGGTATCACTCCATGATCATCAACAGCTCGCAGGTCCCCGTTTGTATGGCCGAGCCGGCGCTGTATGAAATCATGGACCGCGAGGTCAAGCTGCTGGCGGAACGGTTGCAACCGCGCCGTGTCATGCTGAGCATGGACGAGGTTCGGATGGCCGGCACCTGTGGTGCCTGCCAGGGACGCAACCCGGGTGAATTGCTCGGGGAATGCATTTCCCGGCAGGTAGCGATCATCCGTCGCCACTTGCTCAAGGCAGAAATCTACATCTGGTCAGATATGCTCGACCCCAATCACAATGCCCATGGCAATTATTACCTTGTGGAAGGAGATTTCACTGGCTCCTGGCAGCACGTCCCGAAGGACCTGGTGGTGGTGGTTTGGAGCGGTGAACCGCGCGAGAAGAGCGTGCGCTTCTTCGCCGAGCAAGGATTTCGCACCTTGCTGGCCGGCTACTACGATGCGCGCGACTTGAACCAGGTGAAGGCCTGGCTGCCAATGGCCCGGCGGACACCGGGCATGTGCGGCATGATGTACACGACCTGGCACCAGAACTATTCGCTCTTGCCCGACTTTGGAGATTTGCTGATGGAACCGGTCACGAGAACGAGGCTCGCTTTCGGGAGTGCCGCGCCGACCGCAGAGAGCTTGCTCCAGGACCGGTGGTTAAATATGGAGCGTCAGGGTTGGCTGGGGGCCAGCACCACCCGGAAGCCGGTGTCGTTGCCACGGTAGGAAGCCGAGCTGCGAAGCCGAAAGGCTGACCGGCAAAACTGTCCATCACTGTACCAGCCACCGCCGCGAATTACCCGATCCGAACCGGACGAAGTCCCGGGCGGGTCGGTCACGCTCCCGCCGGGCAGGTTGGAACTCCATCCATCCTGGCACCATTCCCAGACGTTTCCATGCAGGTCATACAAACCCCAGGCGTTGGGCGCATAACCGCCAACTGCCACCGGCGAGCCGGCAAATACCCCATTCATGTTGAGCGTCGTTCCGACTCCGGAATTATACTCATAATGCCCGTCGAAGTTAGCCACGCCCGACCTCAAAGTTGCGCCATAAGCAAAGGCCGTCGTAGTGCCAGCCCGGCAGGCGTACTCCCTCTCCGCCTCAGTCGGAAGCCGGTAGGCCCATCCTGCCGGCAGGAATCCGGCCAGTTGCTCCAATTGGGTCAACTGGAAGCAGTAGTTCGTGGCGTCATTCCAGCTCACTTGTTCCACTGGTCGGTTTGTGACCCCGGAGAAATAGCTCGGATTACTGCCCACGATGGATTTGTATTGTCCCTGCGTCACCGCGTATTTTCCCATCTTAAAGCAGTAACTGACGGTCACCAGGGTTTGCGGGCCTTCACAATCGAACCGCTCGGCTTCAGAGGCGGGACTGCCCATCACGAACGTCCCGGCAGGTATGTCAACCAGTGCGGGTGCATTCGAGGCCCGGCCCAGGAGTTGCACCACCCCTTGGCTGACTTCGTGCCGGAGATCCGGCGCCATCAGACTGGAAGCGCGCACAACCATGTTCGTTGCGCTCTCACCCGCCGGGATTTGGAAGAAGTAGTCAGCGGTGTCGAGGTGGTTGGAAAAGACTTTGCTGTAGTTGCCTGGGGCTGTTCCGCTCCACAGGACGCCCGGCATGGCGGTTTTATCCGCATGTAGAACCTCGAGCTTGTACTGGTCCGGTTGGGCGCACTGCGGCGCGAGGTTGGTTGAGCCGAGGTTCGCGACAATCGTGACCTTAAAACTGCCAGCGCCCAGTGGGGCCCATACATTGTTCTGGATCTTAGGGCCAAACGAAAGCGCATTTGTCACCGTAACTCCGCCATAGCTCTGGCCGATCACTTGAACTGTTCTCGGCCCGATCGGGTTGCTGGCGTAAGCGGCTGTGCTCCACGCCCACCAATACGGATACCAATTGAGGGGGTCGGGATTGATGGCATGCAGCAGATCATACATGGCAAATCCCATCGGGCTTCCGGTGCCTGGAATTCTAAGTTGGGCAATCGCTGTTTCGTTGCTGGGCTGGAGAGTCAGCGGCTGACCCATGCCATCTGCCTGGAAGGAAACTGAGCGAAGGCCAAGATGCGTCTCGCCCCCACCGCTACCCCCTCGGGTGTCGGCCAGGCGCGCAAAGAGATAGATCAGACCGCCGGTCCCATCAGCATCTGGAGGAGCTTTCACGAAGGGCTGTTGCCCAGGGTGGTTCCGGGTTAGGCCGACTTCTTCCAACGTGGGTATGGTGGCTCCTGGCGCCACCGAGAAAATGCCCGGGGTTTGCAACGGATCCTGGCTGCTGCCAGGTTGGGCCAACCCCCACTGAGCTTGGCCATCCCCAAGACGGATTTCGAAATGCAAATGCGCCGGCCAACCGGAGCCGGCGTAGAGTCCCGTAGCCAGTAACGCGCCGCGCGCAAGCACCTGCCCCGGAAGAACAAGCACAGCCGCGGGGTCCAGACCTGCGTAACAGGAGAACCAACCGTCCCCGTGATCAATGACAAGGCTGCTGCCTGCATCCGGAAGCGTTGCTAGATAAGAGACAATTCCGCCGCGTGACGCCAGCACGGGAGTATTTGGTGCGCTCACGAGGTCCAGTCCGGTGTGCACCTCCTGGTTGAACTTGCCTCGCCATTCACCAAAGGTTCCGCCCACGCTGTAACTCGCGCCGGGCGAAAGCGGACAACTCCACAAGCTATTCGGATCTGTCGCGGAACTGCGGTCACTCTGGAGGATTTGCAGCAGGGCCGCGGCGCTTGGCGTCGGCAGGGGGGCCGAGCCGAGATTGAACACCGCCGGTAACACTCCGACTGCGGTTCCACCATTGGTCACCGGTCCGATCCCGAGGGTATAGCCGTGGAGTGAAGTCGTGGATTGCAGATAGATTTGCGCCCGCAAATGTCCTCCCATCAACTGTTGCGTGGCCGGAAGGACTTGCGCGTCGGGATGCAGCGTGCCGTCAGCGCTTCGCACCACGAAAACTTGCACCGGCCCCGAGACATTGAGAAGTTGGCCGGTTGGGTCTGTCACGAAGGAATCGACCGTAAAGACCGGACCGGCCGCTAAGGTGTCCGGCAGGCCGCTGGTGATGAGAATCATCCCCGGCGGGGGTTGGTCGAGGATGTATTCAGGGCTGCCAAACTCGTCCACGGAGCGGCCGGGCCAAAGAACCGCGAAGAAGAAGCTTTGGCTGGCGGGACCACTGGCAGGCTTGGCGGGCAACCACACACTGCCAGGCGTGTTGGTCTGGAAAAATGTCGTGGTATTATTGGCAAGGATGGGGAGTGTCGGCGTCTGAAAGACGAAGAGCGCTCCAGGCTCGGAAACCCAATCAGCCGTTAGAAGAGGGCCGTTGGTACTCAGCACCATTCGCAGTTGAACCGAATCCGCAAGACAGGAACTCGCCAGGGCGCAGAACGCTAATGTGCCGAGGACGGCTTTATGGAGAATCCGCTTTCTCATTGGAGTTCAGGGCAGGATTGGGTTGGCTGGTCCATGACCGAGCGTAGCAGTGCAGGCAGACGGTCAAAGTCGCGCCCGGTTTGCAGCCGGAAGCACCTCGAATGCTTGACCAACCCAGCCAACGCATCCAGATGCGCTTGAGACGAACGCGGTTCGGTCCTCAATACGTTACAGACCAACTCCATGAGCGCTTCCGATTTTGGCATGCGGGTGATCACGCTCTGGGGCAGCCCCGTGGGTTGAGGGAAAATGATCACTTCCGGTGCGCAGTACCAGCAGGGTGTTACGCCGTAAGCATCAATTGAGCAAAGCGCGTGCTTGGCGCGCTCCGTCGGCTTGGGCGAATGTGTCAGCCAGTGCAATTCCGGAAAAAACCCCAGGGTTTGGGAGGTGACATCCGCCTCGTCAGGGAAAGCCAGAATGCGCAAATCGTTCATTCCACCGGTCAGGAAAACGGTGTCATCAGCCAGGAAATCGAACCCGGCGCGCAGCAGGGCGAGAGCGAGCGTCGTTTTGCCCGCCCCGCTTTGGCCCGCAATGAGCAGCCCTTTTCCTGAGATCCCCAGGCCAGCCGCATGCACCATATAAAGCCCCCGCCGTTTTAGCAATTCAGCCATCGGGATCGTGAACAGCGGATGCGAGAGAAGCCACAGCCCCTTTCCCGCCGCTTCGGGATAGGACACCTGGACCCGGCCCGATTGGGCATCACAAAGGGCTCGCCCATGCCCGGGGATTTCCAGGTAGAGCTGCTGCGACTCCTCGAAATAGACCGGCCCACCCAAGCTTGGCTCCAGCACCGAACGTCCCTTGCCAGAGGGCCGGGGGACCCCATACTGGCGGGCCTCTCCAACATTGTGAAACTCAAACCTAAAATCGGCTGCGCCTTGGGCCGGTGGCGCTGGGAAACGCCCGAGCCGGGCGTGCAGGGCGGTCAACACTGCCTCCTCTCCCAAGAGGCTCAGGTGCAAACCGTGGAACAAATAGGCCCGCGTGGTCATGCTGCTTTTATTTTGGGCTTGAGGTCCTTGGCGCCGGGCCGGGAGCCCGGTAGCCAGTAGATTGGGAGAAAGCTCGCGCGAGGGTCGCGCTCCTCAAGAAAAGGTTCGCCATCCTTTGTCAGCCAACAATGACCGGCCGCCTCAACCAACTGGCCATCCTTCGACGCAGCTCCGAAACAAAGGTTCAAATCCATGCCCGTGCGCCTGAGAAAATAATAGAGCGTCACCGCACGAATCAGACATCGGGGACGGACCAGTGGTTGGCCGACGGTCATTGCGATTTCCACACATTGGAGGATATGGTCGTTTTTGATGAAACTCTTTTCCTGCTGGCGAGCGGACCTTATGCGGCGTTCCAGCACCCGGCTTAATACCGAGAGCCTTAGGTTGAAGAGAAGCGGCACGGCTGTTGCGAAGGTCAACACCCGTAGAAACAGACACCACTGGCCGGGGCTGCGAAGCCGGCTGAGCATGGCGAATTTCCTAAGCAATAACGTCCACCAGGTTTTCATTGGCCAATTCGGTGAACAGTTCGAGCAGGTCGTGTGCGATGTTTTCGGCGGAAACGTCGTACTCGTCACCGATGAGGCGGCTTATTTCGGAGACCTTCCGATGGCCGTCGCAGAGTTCCCAGGCGCGGCCACCGGCGCCCTCCAGCGCGTAATAGTGGCCTCCATCCAACTCGAGCAACACAACGGTGGCGGCGGCCTCTTGCTTGAGAATTCGCTCCCGGTGCTTCAGACAGGACGTTAAGGTGATATTCTTCATTGGCTTGTGTAACAAGAAAGGGGCCCGGTGAAATCTGTCCCTGGCGGATAACGATCAAAGGGGGGAATGGCAAGGCGCATAATCAGGTGCCACGGCAAACCAGGTCATGAGGAGACGGCTTCATCGAGCCAACCGTTCCAACGCAGCCGCCGCGCGCTGTCGGACGATGCGCCTCGGGCGGCCTGGTCCCTGGCCAGGCGGACGCCCACGCTCAGGAGATCCAGAGCACGGGTGATGTAGCAGCTGTAGTTGCGCAGCGGGCTAAGCGGAAGCGCATGTTTCTCAGCCATGTATCTCGACATGTGGTCTCGGGGCGGAAAGATCTTCCGTAGAAGAAACGTCGCTTTGCCTGATCGAGAAGCCGTTCCCCCCCACCAGAGACGAGGATCCACTAGCTGCAAGGCGTATTCGGTCTCAGACGGCGCTTTGGCTCCAGAGAGGACTGTTTCCACTGCTAACGCGGCCCAGCGAGCTTCCAGGCCATTGGGCAGGAGCGCCGTTAAGACGCATTCGGGTACTGGCGCTTCCGTCAGTTTCTTCCCCAGCCAAAGCCCAAGATAAACGCATTGCTCGGCCCGCCACGCCTTGGCCCGGCAGATAACTTTATTCCAGTCCAACTCCCATTGGTAGTGCCGGATTGCGGCGGAGAGATCACAAACTGGCCGCAACCCCTGGCTGAACCGATGGAGCCGGGAGTGAAGGCAAAGGTGAAGGAGCAAATCCTCCGGAGACAGGACCCGCGCCTCAACGCCGGCGATGCTGGCTAAACGCACATCTTCCCATACGTCTGGGACCTCTGCGGGGTTGGGTGGGGGACTGACCGCCCAATGAAGTTCCAGCCTTGGACGAAGCGGCTTGGTAAAGGATGGCAGATGATGCGAACCGGGATGCTGTTCACGCCATCTCTCAATATCATGTGGTTCGATCTCGCAGGCATAGTCGTTTTCCAGCAGCGTCACGGCCGCGTGCTCCAAGTCGTTCGGTTTGACCAGCAAGTCTATGTCCGCCATTTGCCTGCTGGCCATGGTTCGGTAAACCAACTGGGCGAGGTGCGCCCCTTTGAGCACGATAACAGCGACGCCTTTCTGCCGGAAGGCCCCCAGAACCCTCCCCAAATCCCGGTATAGAAGCGTATTCCTGAGGCCGTTTACCAGAAACGCCTCACGCAAAGGTTCCAGCACTGTATTTGGGACGTTCACCTTTGAGGTGTCGGACGTGAGGCGCTCGTAAAGCAAGGGACGAAGGCCATGCTTGAGGGCTGATTCCGCCACGCCCTGCCAATCAGACTCCAGCAATTGGGTGCGGCGCCTGTCTCTTACCTGCCCGGACACTCCCCCGAGACACTCCAAGAGCTGTTGGTCGCTCTTCGAAGCCTCCACCTCAGGCTGGTGAACAGGATCATCCATGCGATAAATAGTATTTTCTTGCGATTTGTGGCGCACGCGGAACCAGTATGTTTCACTATATGCCGGGAATCTCTTAGCAGAAGACGGGGCACATGCAGGTGTATAGCAGGCAGCCCAACGACAATTGCAGTAAACGCAGGGTCGGCCCTCATGCAGCCATCAACCCGCTCCCGCACGTTGGAAATCCTTTCCAGTTTTTGGACACTCGGGGCAACTACGCTGCGCTGTCTGCTCCACTGACTCAATCTCGGGGCTCTCGTTCACGGAAAAAACGGGCGCGCTCACTGCGCGGAGGTTGTTACCAGCGAGCTTGGGGCTAAGAGTGCTCTGGTCGGGATGAAAGCAAATCCTGACCTTGAGAATTGAATGTCATGCTGAAGCCAAGCCTGTTTCTTTTGCCGTGCTTATCTATGAAACCGGGAAGCGGTCAACCCGGCCGCAGGATGCGGTCCTCTTTTGGAGCAGTCCTGCTGACCGTGGTGGCGTGCTGCGGCATCAACGGACCCGTGGCGAGTTGGTCCGCGGAACCTCAGCCAGGTATCGCGCCCGCACAGAAAACGAGTCTGCTGAAACAAAACGATGTCATCCTGGTGAAAGTGTACCAGGAGGAGGACCTGGAGACAAAAGCCACAATTGACCGGGACGGCTGGATTACCCTGCCACTGCTGGGGGCCCTTCAAGTCGGGCAGAAGACGCCGGAGCAAGCGACCACGCTCATCCGGGAGTTGTACGCCAGGGATTACCTTGTCAATCCGCGGGTCAGCCTGAGCATCGTGGAACATGCCAAGCTCCGTTTCACCGTCATGGGACAAGTGCAACGGCCCGGCACTTACGAATTTCCCTCAGACGAGCCACTGAATTTGCTTCAGGGCATCGCGATGGCCGGGGGCTACACACGCATGGGCGCCCCCTCCAAGGTTAGCCTCCAACGGATAATCAATGCCCAATTAGTAATCTACCCCTTGAATGCAGACCAGATGAGCAAGGATAAGAAAGCGAAACCGTTTGAGATTATGCCTGACGACATCATCACCATAGGCGAACGGATATTCTGAGCACTACTATGCACCATCCTGAGTCAGCTCGTTCCGAAGTTCCCGTGAACCAGCAATTCGAACCGCCCACCGATTGGGGCGCATTATACAGTGTGTTGACCGAGCGGGCCTGGATCATTGGGCTTTGCGTTGCCCTCGCGCTGTTGGGGGCAGCCTATTATGCGAAACGTGCCCCCCGCATTTACGAAGCCACCGCCACGGTGCAGGTGGAGCAGGAGGAGCAGCGTCCCGTCAAGATCGAGCAGGGCAAGGAGGACTTGCGCACGCTCGAAGTCATGAACACCATCGTGCAGAAACTGTGCAGTCAGCCCTTGTTGGAGCGGGTGCTGGCGACCAACGGCCTGGCAATTATCCCGCCATTAGCCGGGGCGGACGGAAAACCGCCGGCCAGCCGCGAACAGTTGCTGGCACGATTGGCAGCCATGGTGAAAGCCAGCCTGCGCCGTAATACCCGGCTCATTGATGTCAAGGCGGCCCATCCCAATCCCCTCCTGGCGGCTCAAATCGCCAATTCTGTCGTGGAACAATACCTGAGCCAGGACTTTGACTTTCGGTCTGCTTCGACTCGGGGCGACTTCGCTTACCTGCATGCCGAATCGGAGCGGCTCAAGAAGAAGCTGGAAACCTCCGAACAAGCTCTGCAAGCCTACCGCGAAGAGGTCGGCTCCGTTTCGATGCTGAAAGGAGATGATCTTTTGCTGCCCCAGCTTCGGGAATTAAACCTTCGGATGGCCCAGGCCAAAGGGGAATCGATTCGGTTCAAGACGGCCTATGAACAGGTCCAGCATAGCCGAACCAACGTGTCGGAGATGCTCATGTCGCCTCAAATCGGGGGGGACTCGGCCGTTATTGAAGCCCGCTCCATCCTGGGGAAACTCGAAAGCGACTTCGCGCTGATCCAGCAGCGCTATAAGGAGAAGCATCCGAAGTACATCCAGGCCGCCAGTCAGCTTGAGGAAGCCCGTCGGGCCTTGTCGAATGCCGCCCTCAAAGCGGTCGAATCATTGCGGGTCGCCTGCGAGAATGCTCAAGGTGCTGAGAAAGGCATGGGCCAAACCATGCACGAGGCCGAGGATGCCGCCCTCAAGCTTAGCCAGAAGGCTATCCGCTATAATCTCCTGGCGCGCGAGGTGGAGTCCGACCGGGCGCTGTTTGACAATGTGTTGAGCCGCTTGAAAGAAACCTCTCTGGCGACGGACATGCAGTCAGAGAAGATTCGGCTGATCGCGCCGGCTACCCCGTCAACAGTTCCCGCTTCACCAAAGCTAGCGGTTGTTTTCGGCGCGGCGCTGCTGGCCGGATTGCTTCTGGGAGGGGTCCTTGCCTTCGCCTGGGGGACCCTCGACACTTCCTTCAAAACGGTGGACGACGCCGAGCAATACCTGCGCTTGCCCGTTCTGACCACCGTGCTCCGCCTCCGGGAAGTTAGGAAATCCGGACGACCGTTGCTCAAAACCAAAGACGCCTATTCGCCGGCGACCGAGGTCTTTCGCACTCTGCGCACCTCCCTGACGATGCTGGGGCGGAAAGAGGAAAGCCGGACCTTCCTGTTTACCAGCGCCCTGCCCCAGGAAGGCAAAACGTTCAGCTCAATGAATTTCGCGGCCAGCCTGGCTCAGCAGGGCCTGCGCACGCTGTTGATCGACGCCGATCTGCGGCGTCCCAGTATCGCGGGCCACCTTGCCCCTGACTCCGGGCAGGAACTGACCGGCGTTGCCGACTACCTGGTCGGGAGCAAAAGCCTGCCGGAACTGGTTCGCCCCAAAGAAGGATTGGAGCATTTCTTCTGGATCGCCGCAGGTTCCCCATCTGCCAACCCCGCCGATTTGCTGGCTCATGGGAAGTTTAAGGATTTGATCGCCGAGGCCCTCAAGGAGTTCGACCGGGTCGTGGTTGACTCGGCCCCGGTCAATGTCGTCAGCGACACGTTGCTCATCGCGGGCCACCTCCACACCACGGTCCTGGTGATTCATGGAAGGAATACCCCGCGAAATGCGGTGCTCCGCTCTGTCCAACTGCTTCACAAAGCGGGTGCCCGCGTGGAAGGCATCGTGCTGAACCTGCTGCCTCAGCGGCGCAGTCGGGGCTACAATTACTACCCCGGATACTACTCCCCCCGCCATGCCGCCCAAAAGATGAACCCTCAGCCGGAGAGCGCCATCGTATGACCAGTCCAATAGCTCGGCAAATCCACTTGAACGGATTGCTAAGGCGAGCCGTGGACATCGTAGGCGCGGCAATCGGCCTGGTCCTCGGGTTTCCGCTCATTTGCGTTTTTGGCTGGCTGGTCCGCCGCGAATCACCTGGGCCAGTATTCTTCTGCCAAACCCGGGTCGGCCGGGGCGGACGTCCCTTTCGAATGTGCAAGCTGCGCACGATGAAGAACGGCGCCGAGCGCGAGGACCATCTCCACCAGTCAACTACCGGCGACGACCCGCGGCTCCTCCAGATTGGAAAGCTGATGCGGCGCTTCAACGTGGATGAGGTGCCGCAGTTTTGGAACGTGCTCCGCGGGGAAATGAGCCTGGTCGGCCCGCGCCCGGAACGCCCCATCCACGCGGCCAACCTCCAGCAGCAGATTCCAGAATACACCAAACGTTGCGCGGTAAAGCCGGGCATGACGGGCTGGGCGCAGATTCACGGGTTTCGGGGGGCCACGAGTCTGAAGGCACGGGTCCGCTGCGATCTGTTCTACTTGGAGAATTGGAGTTTGGCGCTGGACATGAATATCCTCATCCGTACGCTCTTTGTGCCAGACCCGGCTTTCCACTGAGATCTCCAGAGGCCCCCAGTCGCTTTCACGTCGCGGGGACGGGTTCCGAACGGCGCGCTTTGCCTGGACCCACCGGAGCACCGATTTCAAAACCGGCTTAGGTCAACTCGGGCCTAGCCGCGCCGCTCCCGGAAAATGCGCGCTTATTCCCTTGCTAAGCATGGTCACAAGGCTAATCTCAGCTTAACTCTTCACACAGGTGATTATGAAACCTCAGCGTTCCAAGAAACGCACCGCGTTGCGTCGCGTGGCCGAATCGCGACTGAAGGCAAGGCCCGCTGCCAGCCGGCCTGCGGCCGAGGCCGACCCCGGCGGCTAACGCGTGCGCTCGAGTTGTAGACGCGGAACTTAAGAGCGAGCCATGAACGAAGGGGCAAGACCTGCTGACCGCGTCGCCCCAAACGACATACGACGACTTATCCTGGCCGCCCTGTTTCCGTTGGTAGCCTGTGGGCTGCAATTGCTCTTTTGGTCGGCCATCCAACCGTTCGTCTGGTTTCTGTTTTATCCTGCCGTCTTCTTCAGCTCTTGGGTTGGCGGCCTGAGCGGCGGCCTGGTGGCGACGGTGCTCTCTACAGTGCTGGTCTGGTATTGCTTCATTCCGCCGCAATTCTCATTCGCGGTGCAATGCCCCATGACCTTTTTGTCGATTGTGACTTTCATGGGCATGGGCGTCCTTTTCAGCCTCTTTCATGGCCGCTTGCGAAAAGCCAACCAGCAGGCGGCTGAGGCGCTGGCTGCCGCCCGGCTCGCCAGGGACGAATTTGAAGCCCAGATCCTAAAGCGCACGGCGGAGGAACTGCGGGAGAGCCGGGCAAAGCTGGAGTCGGCCTTGGCCAGCATGACCGACGCCGTATTCATTTCCGATGCCCAAGGCCAGTTCATTAATTTCAATGATGCTTTTGCGACCTTTCACAGGTTCAAGAACAAGGACCAGTGCGCCAAGCGCTTCGCCGAGTACCCTGACATTCTGGATGTTTTCCTGCCCAACGGGGAACCGGCGCCCGTGGAACTGTGGGCGGTCTCTCGGGCGCTGCGGGGTGAGACGGCCACCAACGTTGAGTACACGCTGCGACGCAAGGACTCGGGCGAAACCTGGGTGGGAAGTTACAGCTTCGCTCCCATTCGCGACAAAGACGGCACGATCGTCGGCTCAGTTGTGACCGGCCGCGACATCACCGAGCGCAAGCGGGCCGAGGAGGCGTTGCAGAAACAGAACCGGTTTATCCAAACGATTCTGGACCATGCCCCGATAGGTTTCGCGGTGAACACCATCAATGACGGTGCCTTCCAGTATGTAAACGCCCGCTTCGAGGAAATTTACGGGGTGCCGCGCGGCGCGTTGCGTTCGGTGGAGAACTTCTTCGATCTGGTCTATCCCGACCCGGTTTACCGCGAGGAACTCCGCGGCCGGATCATGGCCGACATCGCCAGCGGCGACCCGGCCAGGATGTGTTGGGAGGACGTTCCCTTCACTACCCGCACGGGTGAAAGCAAGGTGGTCACGGCAGTTAACATCCCGGTCTTGGACCAGAACCTCATGGTGTCCACGGTTATGGACGTGACCCGTCGTAAGCGGGCGGAGGCGGCACTGCGAGAGAGCGAGGCGCGGCTGCGCTCGCTCGGGGACAACCTGCCCGACAGCTATGTTTACCAATACATCCACGAGGCGGACGGCAGCCCGCGGTTTCTCTACCTCAGCGCCGGGGTGGAAAAGCTGCATGGGGTGAAGGTGTCCGATGTGCTGCGCGACGCTGGCGTGCTACAGCGCCAAACCGCATCGGAGCAGTTGCCCGCGGTGGCGGCCGGCGAGGCGGCCAGCCGCCAGACTCTGACCGACTTCGAGATGGAGTTGCGCATGAGAGGTTCCGCCGGGCAATGGCGCTGGTTCCATGTGCGCTCCCGCCCGCGACGGCAGCCGGACGGCCAGGTTCTGTGGGACGGCGTGGCTACCGACATCACGGCGCGCAAGGCAGCGGAGGAAACCATCCGCCAGTTGAATGTCGAACTGGAGCAGCGCGTAATTGAGCGCACCGCCCAGCTCGAAAACGCCAACACCGACTTGCGCCACAGCCAGGCCGAACTCCAGAGCCTCTTCGAGTCACTGCCTGGGCTTTACCTGGTCCTCACACCTGACCTCAAGATCGTTGCCGCGAGCGACGCCTACCTGAAGGCCACCTTGACCACGCGCGAAGGCATCCTTGGCCATAGTCTTTTTGACGTGTTTCCGGACAACCCGGACGACGCCGGCACAAAGGCTGTCGCAAACATGCAGGCATCCATTGACCGTGTGATGCGAAATGCCGCGCCCGATACCATGGCTATTGCGAGACATGATATCCGCGGGCCCGACGGTGTTTTCGTGGAACGTTACTGGAGTCCCATCAACTCGCCCATGTTCGGAACGGATCGGGAGATCAAGTATATCATCCATCGCGTGGAGGAAGTAACTGAGTATGTAAGGCAGAAGTCGCGGTCGGTGGACAAAAGCTCTGCGTTCGACGCCCGGATTGAGCAAATGGAGGCCGAGGTCTTCCAAGGCGCACAAAAGGTGCGCGCGGCCAACCAGCAGCTCGAAATCGCCAACAAGGAACTCGAAGCCTTCAGCTATTCTGTCTCGCACGACCTGCGCGCGCCGCTGCGCCACGTGCTCGGTTACGTGGAGATGCTGGCGCAGGAGGTTGGCGACCAGCTTTCACAAGAGGGCCGACGGTATCTTAAGACCATTACGGACGCCAGCAAGGAGATGGGCGAGTTGATTGACGACCTGCTGGCGTTTTCACGTATGGGCCGGGCGGAAATGCGGGAGGTCAGCGTTGAGCTTGGCACGCTGGTGCAGAAGACGCTGCGTGACCTGGAGAGCGCCATGTCGGGGCGCAACATCGTTTGGACAATCCCGCCATTGCCCGCGGTGCACGGCGATCCCGCGATGCTCAAGCAGGTCTTGGCCAACCTGCTCGGCAACGCCGTGAAATACAGCCGCCCGCGCGACCCGGCGCAGATCGAGGTCGGCTGCGCGGGCGAGGAGGACGGACGCATCATCCTGTTTGTGCGCGACAACGGCGTCGGATTCGATCCTCAGTATGCTCACAAACTCTTCGGCGTGTTCCAGCGGCTGCACCGGGCGGATCAATTCGAAGGCACCGGCATCGGCCTGGCCAACGTCCACCGCATCGTTGCCCGGCACGGCGGACGCACCTGGGCCGAGAGCAAGGTGAACGAAGGCGCGACCTTTTACTTCACGTTGAAACCAGCTTCAGATCCAGTCAAAGGAAAGGAACAAATACCATGATCATCACAGTCAAACGAATCCTGCTGGCGGAAGACAGCGACCGGGATGCCGAGTTGACGCTTAACGCGCTGGCCCAGCACAAACTCGTCAACGAAATCGAGCGCGTCCGGGACGGCGCCGAGGCGCTCGATTACCTCTACCGGCGCGGCCCGTTTGCCGGCCGGCCGGAGGGGAACCCCGCCGTAATTCTGCTCGACTTGAAGATGCCCAAGGTGGACGGCTTGGAGGTGCTACGCCAAATCAAGAGCGACCCGCACCTCAAATTGATCCCGGTGGTGGTGATGACTTCCTCCTGTGAGGAGCAAGATGCGATGAGGAGTTACAAGCTGGGCGTCAATGCCTATGTGGTTAAGCCGGTCAAATTCAGCGAGTTCGTCAACGCGGTCAAGCTGGTCGGCGCCTTCTGGGCCATCGTGAACACCCCGCCGCCGGGCGGTCCGCCCCGAGCGAAATCCGACCCGAGCTAAGCCTGATCGCAAAAGAGAGTCACAGATGAACACAGATTCTGAGGGTCGAACAGCAGCGTTGCCTCGTTTTGCTTTGGGTCACTGTCCCGGGAACGGTCTCCCGGCATGGAACGGCGCGGCTCTGGGCAATTCTTATCTGTGTCAACTTATGTCCATCTGTGGTTGTATTGATTGGTTACGGCTAAGGCCATCCCACCGCCGAAAAGAAACGCGAACATGAAGAGTCTAACTCGGGTCCTGCATCTGGAGGACAGCCCGCGCGATGCGGAGCTGGTCCAGGTGAAGTTGGAAGCCGGGGGCCTGGCCTGCGACGTCGTCTTGGTGAGCGACAAGGAAGGCTTTGAGTCTGCGTTGGCAAGGGATTCATTTGACATCATTTTGTGCGACCATAACCTGCCGGGCTACGATGGGAGGTCCGCGATCAAATTGGCCCAGGAAAGGCTCCCCTGGGTGCCCGTCATTTCCCTCTCCGGCATGTTGGGGGAGGAGGAGGCGGTAGAGTGCCTGAAACTGGGCGCGATGGACTACGTCCTCAAGCAGCGGTTGGAGCGACTGGTGCCAGCCGTGTTGCGCTCCTTGGCCGAGGCGACAGAGCGTCGGATACGTCGAGAGGCGGAGGAGCAGTTGCGCCAGAGCGAGGAGCGCCTGCGGTTGGCGCTGGACGCTTCCAACGCCGGCGCTTGGTCGTGGGAGGTTGCCAGCAACGTCTCGACGTGGGACGAGCGCTACCAAGCCATGTATGGATTCGGGCCGCAAGAACCGGCCAGCCACGAAGCGTGGCTGGCGCGCGTGCATCCTGAGGATCGGCAGCGGTTGCAAGCTCGCCTCAGGACCTTGCTGGAACCTGGAGCCGCAGTTCTCTGGGACGAGGAATTCCGTGCTCTGCACCCTCTCAAAGGCGAGCGATGGATGTCCGGGGTGGGGCGGGTGGAGCGCGACCCCTCCGGCCGCGCTGTGCGCATCGCGGGCCTCAATCTGGACATCACCGAGCGTAAGCGGACCCAGGAGGCGTTAAAGCTGGCAGATGCTCGCCTTAGGCACTTTGTCGATTCGAATATCATCGGAATCGTCATCGCCAACGCAGCCGGAGTGGTCCTCGAAGCGAACAACTATTACCTGCGACTGATCGGGTTCACTCGCGAAGAACTTGAGCAGGGGAAAGTTGACCTGCGCATTATCACGCCCCCCCAATGGTTTCCGGCTGACGAGCAGGCCATCCGGGAGTTGCGCGAGCGAGGCACGTGCACACCTTACGAGAAGGAGTATGTTCGGCGGGACGGCACGCGGGTGCCGATATTGATTGCCAACACGCTGTTGCCGGAGCCTGACGAAAAGCTAGCCGCCTTTGTGCTGGACCTGACCAGGCGCAAGCAGGCCGAAGCGGCGCAGCGCGCAAGTGATGAACAATTCCGGGCGATGTTCGACATGGCGGCCATCGGCATCGCCCAGGCGGATCCACGCACCGGGCGATGGCTAAGCGTGAACCCGAAAATGTGTGAGATCACCGGTTACTCCGCCGGCGAATTGCTGCAGATGCGCGTTCCTGACCTCACCCACGCGGAGGACCGGCAGCGCGACTGGGATGCCTTCCAGCGCGTGGTGCGGGGCGAAGCGCCCGATTACCGGCTGGAGAAGCGCTATGTGCGCAAGGACGGCTCGCTGGCCTGGGTAAACGTTAACATGACCATGCTTCGGGACACCGCCGGCCGGCTGACGCGCACCATGGCGACGATCGAGGACATTACCGAGCGCAGGCAGGCCCAACAACGCCTCCATGAATTGAACCTAGTGCGGCAGGCTGCCGGCGCCATTAACGCGCTGATGGTGCGGGAACGCGATCCCCAGCGGCTGCTGGCCGAGGCCTGCAAAATCCTGGTGGAGACCCGCGGCTACCGGTTTGTGTGGATCGGCCAGGTTGAACCGGGTTCCAAACGGGTGGTGCCGGCGGCCCAAGCCGGGAAGGACGCAGGCTACCTCGACGCGGTGACCATAACGTGGGACGAGGCTCCGACGGGGCAGGGACCAATCGGCACCGCTCTTCGGACCGGGCAGCCGATGGCCTGTCAGAATACGGCCACCGAGCCACGATTTGCCCCTTGGAAAGAAGAGGCGATGGCCCGCGGTTTCGCTTCCCTGGCTGCGATTCCGATGACTCACAGTTCGCGAGTGCTGGGAGCGGTGGCGGTCTATTCGGAGCGCACCGAAGTGTTCAACGCGGACGAACTCGAACTGCTGAATGAGTTAGCGAGCGACCTGGCCTTTGCGCTGCAGAGCATCGAACATGAGCGGGAGCGCCGCCGAGCCGAAGAGTCGGTGCGCGCGAACGAGCAGCGCTACCGGTTGCTTTTCAACAGTGGCTACGACGCGGTGTTCGTCCACCAGGGAGGCAGTGATGGGAATGCCTCGGGCAAGTTCATCGAGGTGAACGACATCGCCTGCCAGCGGCTGGGCTATACCCGGGAGGAGTTGCTCCAAATGACCCCCCTCGACATCAGCGCTCCGGAGACCCTGGCGGACATTCCTGGGATTCGAACAAAGCTCGCGGTGGAGAAATCAGCGGTGTCCGAAGGGGTGCATCTCACCAAGGACGGGCGGCGAATCCCCGTGGAAATCAGCACCCACGTATTCGAACTGAACGGCAAACCCACCCGCCTCTCCACGGTCAGAGACATTACTGAGCGCAAGCGTGCCGAGTTGCGGATCGCGGCCTTTGCGAACCTGGGGCGCCGACTGAACACCGCCCAGAGCCCACGCGAGGCGGGCGAGATTATTGTGGAGCTGGCCGATGTGCTGCTCGGATGGGACGCGTGCATGTTCGTCCTCTATTCCCAGGCTGAGGATAAGATTTCGCATGTCCTGACCATGGACCTGATCGATGGCCGACGCGTGGAATGCCCAGCCGAATCTCAAAGCCAGCAACCCTCACCACTGATCAGGCAGGCGATCGAAGCCGAGGGGCAATTGCTCAGGGGCGAGGATCCCGCGGTGAGATCTATCGCGGTGCCCTTCGGCGATAAGTCCCGCCCCTCAGTCTCGATATTGTTCGTGCCGATCCGGCACGGGATAGAGGTCGTCGGCGTCTTGTCGATCCAAAGTTACAAGACCGGGGCCTACGATGCCGATAGCCTGGAGACGCTGCAGGCGCTGGCTGATCATGCTGGTGGGGCGCTGAAGCGGTTGCGGGCGCAGGAGGCGTTGGGCGAGAGCGAAGCGAACTTCCGATCAGTCTGGGAACGCTCGATTGACGGCATGAGACTGGCCGATAAAGAAGGGAGTATCGTCGCGGTCAATGAGGCCTTTTGCCGGCTTGTCAAATTGCCGCGGGAGAAGCTGGAGGGGCAGCTTTTCTCGGTCGCTTACAAGGGTCACGGACCCAATGATGGCATCGAGTTCTACCAGAAACGCTTTGCGACCGGAGAGATTGTTCCCCGTTACACGCCGCGGGCGCAACTATGGAATTCCGAGGTGGTGGATTTGGACATCTCCAACTCGTTCATCGAACACGGTCAGCGCGGCAAGATGCTGCTGAGCATTTTCCGGGATGTCTCGGAGCGCAAGCGCGCCGAGTCGCGGATCGAGGCTCTGGCGGACCTGGGGCAGCGGCTAAGCACGGCCAGGAGCCCGGCAGAGGCGGCCCGGGCGATCTATGCCAGTGCCGATCAGTTCTGGAAATGGGATTGCGGCGTGCTGGACCTCCAAGTGCCAG
>OBLU010001171.1_pt1 | contig 24496 bp, 10 predicted proteins | sample 1518681 | NCBI WGS metagenome assembly OBLU01 (sample SAMEA3539304, study PRJEB22396) | soil metagenome | biome: tundra; feature: field; material: soil | place: USA | collected 2010-05 | depth 0.15 m
CAGTCTCTGGCTCGATGACATAGACCTCGTTCAGCACGCCCTTGGCTCCCATCTCCGCCAACCAACGGGCATCGCAACGGTCGGTCTTCGGAAGCCCGGCAGCCATAGCGCGCGAGCGGGTTGGATCGATGACGTGCGCCTGATGCCCTTGTTCCTGCACCCAGCGCGCAAACCACCAAGTGGTTCGGCTCATCTCGACGAATACATCTGTACCTGCCGGAATTGTCTTCCAGTAAGCCTGCCACTCCGACGAATGCAACTCCAGCGTGCGCAGACTGCGCTCCTCGCCCCCGACCCGATGACACAGTGTCGCATTTCGTAAATGCAGATCCACTCCAATGCAACTGTTCATGGCGTCCTCCTCCTTCTACTCCTATTATTCCGCCGCCCAAAGGAGTTCCTCATCGAATCAAAATTCCATCCGGGCTCTGGCCGGCACAACCAGGAATTCGCGCGATTAATGGGTTACAGGCTTGTCTGTCATCGCAAAAACAAGGGTGGAGCCGTCAGCGATCGTCCCATGCGAGATCTCAGCTTCGTTGTGACTTGAGCCGTTTAGAGTCACGCTCTGCACATAAACGCGATCGTTGCCGTTGTTCCGTCCTTCAATTGTCGTTTGCTTACCATTGCCTAGCGTTAACACCACCCGGTCAAACAACGGGCTGCCGAGAACATACGATGGACGGCCGGGACAGACTGGATAGAAACCCAGTGCGCTCAGGACAAACCAGGCGCTCATCGAACCGGTGTCTTCGTCGCCGGGAAAGCTGTCACGGGTGAACAGTTCGTTGAGGACGCGCCGCACCCAATACTGTGTCCGGTCGGGACGACCGGCCAAAGCGAACAGATAAAGTACATGATGAACGGGCTGATTGCTCTGCGCATATTGACCGAAATTCACCGCGGCCATCTCAGACATTTCGTGGATTTCCTGGCGGTATACTCCCACTTTGAACCGGGGCTCAGTCTCAAGCATTTTCTCCAGAGTGTCCGCTAGCCCGGAATTGCCGCCAAGAGCCATCGCCAGACCATTCACGTCATGCGGGACGGAAAATCTATGTTGCCAAGCTGATCCCTCAACATAAGGACTGCCCCACACAAGAGGATCGAACGGCTCAAGCCAGGACCCATCGCGATGCTTGCCCCGCATGAAACCAGTCTTTGCGTCGAAGACGTTTCGCCAGTTCTGCGAACGCTGTTCAAACACTTTTGCGTCATCAAGCTTGCCCGCTGCCCGGGCCACTTGCGCAATGCAGAAGTCTCCGTAGGCCGCGTCGAGCGTTTCCACCACGGACTGTTCCACGTCCTCGACGGGAAGGTAGCCGAGCTCGAGGTAGGGCGCGATTCCGCGCCTCCCATAGCCTTTCTCCGGAGCGCCCATCTGCATACTGTGCCTACGAAGAGCGGCATAAGCAGCTTGCACGTCGTAGCCGGCTATACTCTTCACTGCGGCATCCCCAAAGACCGAGTCTATGAGACTCCCCGTCATGCAGGACCGGTACCCTGGGCATGGGAACTGTGGCATCCAGCCGCCTTCCTGGGAAGCGTTGACCCACGCTTGAAGAATCTCTCCCAGACGCACGGGGTCCAGAATTGACATCAGCGGGTACCACGCACGATACACGTCCCAATAACCGTGGTCCGCATACATAACGCCCGGTAGGACCTTGCCGTTGTACGGACTGAAGTGATGGTAGCCGCCCGCGCCATCGGGCTCATGCCAAACACGCGGGAAGAGCGCAATTCTGTAAAGTGATGAATAGAAGATTTGCCGCTGATCTTTCGTACCGCCTTCCACCCGCACCCGGTCTAGCGTGTAGGCCCATGCGTCGCGAGCTTCGCTGGCTACCTGATCGAATGGTTTCGAAGCTAGCTCCATGTCCAGATTTTGAGCTGCCTGGTCCGCTGAGATAAAGGATGTCCCGATTCGAACGATAATCGTTCGGCTAGCGGAGCGCTGGAACGAGACAACGCCGACCCTCCTATCTTGCAGTTGTTTCACCTCAAATTGAGACAGAGCGGAATCGAAGCTGAAGAAATAATAAGTCGTGAAGTTGTCTGGAACTCCCCCGGAATTGGCTCTCGTTACCCCAGTCAGCACTCGGCTTTCGCGGTCCAGGTGAAATTCCGCATCTTGCCCTGGTAAATCGATCATCAGGCCGCAAGCATCCTCTTCTGCGAAGGTGAGCCGCATGATGGCGCCACGTTCCGTAGGAGCCATGTCTACCACGCAACCATAACGAAGCAACCTGATCTTGATTTCGCACGGTTTGAAGACGATCTCAGAGTGTCGATAAGACGATGCGCGTCTTGCTGGCTCGGGAGAAGGACTGCCGCTAAACGGCAGCAGCGTGGCGTAGCCATAGTCGCCCAGCCAACAACTGAGCTGGTGTGTGCAACGGATGCCTTCAATGCGCTGGTCTGACGGATCAAAGAACCAGCGACCATTCTCAATGGCAGTCTGAATGGTCCAATGCGCCATTCCGAATGGCAAGGCAGAGATAGGTAGAGTGTTTCCCCGGGAAAAAAGACGGCTGGAGTTAGTGCCTTGAAAGCAATTTACCTGATCAACGGGCTCAGTTAATGGCGCCTTCTGCAGGTGAGGCGATCCCTCGGATGCGACCTGCTCCTTACTCGGGGGCTCCACGGCCGCAGCGGCCACACCGGCGCTCAAAATCTTGAGAAAGGTTCTGCGGCTGGCCTGTGGCAAGGGCGCCGTCAACTGGTCCTGATTCTGAACCGCTTTATCCATTTCGTCGGCAGTCATGTTGGCCTTTCCGATCTCTTGTGTCAGAGAGAGGTTAGTGTCGCACGAAGAGCGATTGACTTATCTCGCCGTTGTAGTTGAAGGTGTGGAAAATTGGTAAGCGTCTTTTGCTTTCCACTTTTCGATGCCGATTGGTTCTGCGCGCCCAGCACCTGCAGCCGCCATGGTTGGGCCATCAGTTGCTAGCATCACGAAAAGAATCCCATACTGGACCACCGTCAACTTGATGATGGAGAGCTTCTCGCCGCGGCTGCTGTTGTCGGAAACCATACTTCTATGCCATAGGCTACTGCCAGTTTCGTTACCTTCCCATTTCTTTCATCCCGGTACTCATCCCTTTAATCCCTGATCTGCAGACGATCGAGCAGCAGGAGTGCTCTTACTGCAACTGGCACCAAAGTTGCCAGCGCCAATCACCTGAGAATGCTGCCAACGTTTGAACTCCCGGTACCGGACAAACACGAACGCTCGAACACAGTGAAGTCTTATGCGTGAGCGATGGAAACTCCTGTGGAGCTTGGATACGACACCTCTCACTTACAGCCATTTCTCACCAGCATCATTTAAAGCCACGTATGGACAATACGACGCAGCCAGCACGCTCCCATTCACTAGCGATCGGCACGAACGGTAACCAAATCCCAACCTGCCACTGCGATCTCTCCCTCTACAGGCTCGATTGGCTTCTCACTCAAATCGCTGAGCCAAAGGCGGGGTGGCGCGGGCGTTGACCAATGCAATCTTGCCTTCCGTTCTTCTCCAGACGCGCCAAAGAGTCTTACAATCCAGGCCTTGCCGTCCTCACTTGGCTTGAGCGCCAACGCAAGCACGTCAGACGGTTCAATCTGCAGGAAAGGCTCGGATGGCGGATTCGCACTCGAAGCGGAAGCAAGCAGCGGCTGAGACATGCCAATGGCAAGCCGGCTGGCAGCCGCGGGATCGTAGCCACCATGAGCGCGAATTGCATACCGGAATTCCACGGGCCCTTCCTGATAGGCGCGATAGTTTGTGCCCCAATGATTATTCATGATCCACGAGTAGAACTTCTGCGTGGGCTCAATGTGCTCGCGCCAAATGTCCGGATTGCGTTGCGATCCGAGCATCGTCGCAGTGATGCCGCCGACTTCAACAAGCGGGGCGTCAAGCGTCACCCAGGTTACGCCCTCGCCCTCATTCGCTACATCGATCCAACGCCCAACCGGCAGCCAGTTCTTGCACGATCCTGGTATCTGGTCCGCCTCCGGGCGCATGGCCGCTAGAGGAATATCGATGTGCATCTTGCCGCCGGGAATCGCGAATGGAAAGGCAAATTGCGCGCTCTCCTTTCCTCCGTGCTGCGAAAACTCGCGAGCGATGGCGGCATTCTCAGGATGCGGATCGATGGCCGCGCGCTTCTTGTCGACAATATTCGAGAACTCGATCCAATCTGCCTCGGCAGTCAGGCGCACTCTGCGCACCAGGCTGTTGCAGCCCGGAGCCGCTGACTCGATGCGCAACGAAGCGACCAATGGTCCCGGTTCTTCGATGGTGATTCTGACCGGGCCGCTCTTCTCAATCTTCGTCAGGTCGCTGCCTTCGAGGAACAGGAACTCATTCGCCGCTTCGCCGCCGCCAGTGTCGACGAGGTTCGCCGTCTTGCCGCGCAGAGCAAGCTCGACAAGATTACCGGTTGCTGCATCGATCCTTGCACGGACGATTCCGTTCTCGAGTAATCCGTCCGCTAAGGAAGCAGCCTTTGCCGGGCGGTGAGGTTTCTCCTTCGACAAATGAAACCGTGCAGAGCCGAAGGCCGGAACGCTTCGGACCAGGAACGCTAACTCACCTGTCGAGAGCCTTTGCGACGCCAAAGGCGCGCCGCGTTGATCCTTCACATAATCTCCCGCCGCCGACATTTCCGCGGAGACCACGACTACTTCAGTCCGGGGCCAGGACGTGGAATTATGCACATCGATGCCTGCGACCGCGGCGCCGGTCGCATAGGTGCGCAGTGCCTTGTCAAGTAAGTCCGCGGACTGCTTTTCGGCATCCACGGCGAACTGGCGTTTCACGTCCCACTGTTTCGTGGTCATTGGAGCCTCGGGATTGGATACGCTGCCCCCCGCGCCCCAAGTGTGCTCCGAATACAAAAGAATATTTCTCCATGCTTCATTGAAGTCCGCGGCTTTATAAGTGTCATGAAATGTGCCCGCGGCTAACATCGCCTGCAATGATTCCGCTTGAATCAGCCGGTCCACAGCATTTCGATTTAGACGGGTCTCCAGCGCAGATGATCCGGCTCCATCTTCCCAATAAGGTGTCAAGTCGCCTTTGAACTGCGGTATCTCACCGCCGTATCGCTTCTCGAAAGCGGCAAATGCGTTACTCGTCGAAGAAATCTGGAACTTGGGCCACTCGTACTCCTGGCTCCACGTCTTGATAAACTCGCAAATCTGCCCATCGGGGACTGCATTGTCACCATGACCGGACCAGCGATTGTAGGTAATGTCGAACGGATACTTGACGGCGTCGAGCCGATCCTGGTACCTCGCCACCAGTTCAGTATTCATCGCCTGCTCCACGTGCGAGAAGGCGTAACCCGACCATGGAATCCAGACAAGTACTTTCTCCTTGCCAGACGGCGAGATCGCCCAGAATGGCTTGTCCTGCCACTCAACCATGATTCTTCCAATGCGGTCAAACCAGTTTGGAGCAACCGAGAAATAGCGGACTCCCGCCTGCGCCATCGCCGTGACGGTTCCCCACGTATAGCCCGGAACATCGCTGATCATTGCGGAATCAACGGCAACTCCACACTGCCGCCCTAACTCAACTCCATAGCGGAATAACTGCACAAGCTCTTCAGGCCGGCACAACCCCGTAAGTTCATTGGCGTACATGCCATTCAAGCTCACCCAACCCTTTTTCACAGCATCGATGAACTCATCCTTTTCCTCATGCGACTTGCGGCGCATGAACAAGTCAGCGCCCCAAAGCACCTCCAGATTCCACACAAAGCGGGCGCCTTCGGGATAACTCGTGGTCTTACGCGCCAGTTCTATACCCTTGGTTATATTGTCCATCTGCTTTTCTTCGATGTTGGCCTGAAGATCGGTGTAGCCAAGATCATGATGCGAGTGGGGCAGAATATAGACAGTCATCTTACGGACCGGTTGGAGCCTCACAACCGCGGATGCCGTGTTATCGCCGATAGTCACAGTCAGGCTCGCATCCCGCGGCGCACTTACAGGTGTGATAAGCACCTGGAACGTCTGCTTTCCCTCGGAAAGAACTCTCCTATCCACCTCGGCGCCATCCAGTGCTGTCACCGCGGCCGCATCTGCTCCGGAGTGATGGAGAGTGATCTGAACCGGCTGCAGAAGCTTCCCGCCTCGCCTGACCAGTCCACGAATAGGCACGGCCAGCAGTGGGGTTGCCTCAGCATTCTGTTCTAACGCAATCATCGACCAAGCTGGCCCCGAACACAATGCGCTGCCCGTTGCAATCGTCAACCCCTTCAAAACCTCGCGTCGCTTCATCCTTCTTATCTCCGTCCGAGTGTCGGTTCCGAATCAACTATTGAACGGTCAGTGAAATTTGCGCAGCAGCCGGGTTCAAGCCTGACGCAGTGCCGGTGACATTGATTGTGTAGGCGCCGGGAGTAGTGGTTACCGGCTTGGAACTGCTTCCTCCTCCGCATGCAGAGTGCGAAAGAACGGCTACGATTGCTATCAGGAAAAGCTGCAACCGCTTGCGTTGGCGCCTTAGATTTGCGATGAGTAGGAATGTACAGGCCAAAGCAGCGCCACCGGATTGATACGAGAAGATGCGTGATGGACCGGGCCATGGGATATGGCTCGCTACCGCTCCCGTGGTACTGATTGAAACCGTGGCACTCACGGCGGAAGGGGCAAAGACGCTTTCGGAGGACGGCACTGAGCAGGTTGACGGATCGATTGCACCGGTGGGACCGCCTACGCTGCAACCCAGACTCACTGTTCCGGTAAAACCGTTCTGCGGCACGATTGAGATCGTCGAAGCTCCATTTCCCCCGCGCGCAACAGTAATGGTGTTACCGACCGGGATCAATGCGATGTTTGGAGTCGCAGCCACGGCCATCATGCTGGTCATGCGCGAAGTGAGCGATGAGAGAGCGTTGCCATTCCACGACGGATTCAGAACTCCGTACGTTTCCGCGGCGCCATACGTGCGGCTGGCTCCAGTCGATTGAGTCCCATTGATCGCCCAGTAGGACCAGCTAACGCCAAATTCTCGAACATAAGTCGTAATAAGCTTGAACCAATAACCGCCGTCACTGCTGTTATTGCTGTCCACGCAGGTCTCGGTGGTATCGCAGGTGCCAAATTCACCTATCCATAAGGGTTGCGGGTTGCTTCCTGAAACCAGATAACCCCACTTCGGAGTAATCGTGTTGAGGTAACTGAGATATGAGGTCAACCCCGTATACCAAAAGCCATAATCGTGTGCTTCATAGACCAGCTGGTTGGCTACATTCAATTGGATGGGTACGTTAGAAACGCCGGAAAGATCCCCTGCATAGTTAATGCCCTCCACAAAAATCAGTAGGTTGGGGTTAACGCTGAGCACCGCGTTGCCTCCGAGCTCCGCAGCGGCATGCCAGTCGGTGCTGGAGCTTCCGCCCCAGGTAGCACTTCCCCGCGGCTCGTTCCGCAGATCGGCACCAATGACCCATGGATTGCCCTGATAGCGCTGCACGATTCCCTGCCAATCGGCGACCCAATTCGCCTGAGGGTACTGGCTGTTGTACCAAAGCGAATTGCCGTCAGTAGTGCTGCAGCACCACTCTGCATTGCTGTTATGGTTGTCGAGGATCACCATGATGCCCGCACTCGTCAGGGCATTGACCACCTGATCGAGGATTGTCAGAGCGTTCTCGCCTTCCATGCTGGGGTTGGCAGTGAGCGCATAATTCTGGACGACGGGATTGCTCTCATACATCTGGTTCGACCATGGAAGGCGAACAGCGTTAAAGCCGAGGCTCTTGATCTCATTCGCGATGCTTTGAAGCGGGGCGATTTCCAGGCCGGCAACAACGTAATCGCTGGATTCGGTTCCATACCAGTTAAACGCGTTCAGGCGCACTCGATTTCCATTACTGTCAACGATGTTGGCTCCCGAAGTGTGAAGCGGAACAGCGATCGGCGCAGCAGCTGAACGTGCGCTGTAACAAAGCACGAGAGCTACCATGCTCGTGAACGCCAGGCGTGGTATTTGACGGCAATGCAACATGGTTTTCCCGCGATTCAGGAACGGCGATAGATACATTCCATCCTCCGCTAAGTTAAATGAGTCCAATTGAGATCAAGATCGCCCCTGAAGGATCACCTTGATTTGCTCGCAACATGCACAGGCGAGTCACACTCAGACTTTCAATCCTGACACCGGCCGGTCAGCTGCGTTCTGACCGAACGCTGAGCCTGGATCCTTCCGCATTCGCAGGACAAACCGGCCGCCCCGCGTTACATCTGCGTGGTGGAACCAGGATGATGCATGGGGCTTTCCATTCAGCTCAACTGAGTCTATGTAGAAGCTGTCTGGTGTGTCGCGATGAGCTTCGATAGTCAGGTCAGCCCCGCTCGACATGTGTACCGTAACCTTGTCGAAGAGTGGAGTCCCAAAGATGTACTTCGCGCTCACTGGGTCAACCGAGTAAAAGCCCATGGCACTGAGAACGTACCACGCTGACATTTGTCCACAGTCCTCGTTACCTGCGATGCCACCAAGAGTATCTGAATACATGGTGGTCATCAGCTTGCGCACCATTTGCTGCGTCTTGTGCGGCTGGCCGGCGAAGCTGTAGAGGTAGGCGATGTGGTGACTCGGTTCGTTGCCGTGGGCGTACTGGCCCACCATTCCGGCGATGTCCGGCGGGGCATTGTGAGGCAGCGTGGGAGGAGCATTGAAGAGCCCATCGAGCTTGGCCAGGAATGCTTTGTCTCCGCCGAAGAATGAAATGTAGCCGGTCACATCGTGCTGAACGCCAAAGGTCGTCTCCCACGAGTTGGACTCCGTGTAGTCTCGCCACTTTTTGGAGTAGCCCAGCTCGATCGGATCAAAAGGCTTGGCCCATTGGCCGTCGGAAAGTTTGGCTTGCAGAAACTCCGTTTGCGGATTGAAGTAGTTGCGGTAGTTGCGCGACCGCTTGAGCAGTTGCTCAGCTTCTTCGGCGTGACCCAGCGCCTGAGCTACATGCGCAACCGCCCAGTCGTCGTAGCAGTACTCAAGCGACTTCGACACCGACTCTGCCTCTTTATCGGCGGGAATGTAGCCCATTTCTCGATACCACTTCAGGCCTCGGTAGTCGTCGATGAAGGCGCGCTTTTTCATCGCCTGATATGCGGCTTCCAAGTCCATTCCCTTGAAGCCTTTCACGCATGCCTCGGCAAGAACGGCCGCCGAGTGATAGCCGGGCATGGTCCCCGTCTCCTTGCCCTGCAGGGGCCATACCGGCATGCCTGCTGGACTCTGAACGGCCATGCGGATGAGACTGTTCATCATGTCTGGTATCCGGTCGCCGTGGATCAATGTGATCAGCGGATGTTCCGCACGATAGGTATCCCAGAGAGAAAACGTAGTGTAATTATGCTCGCCTTGCTCCAGCTTGTGTATCGCACCATCCATCCCGCGATAGCGCCCGTCTGTGTCGTCAAAGAGTGTAGGAGCAAGCATGGAATGGTAAAGCGACGTATAGAAAGTTCGCTTCCATTCTTTGTTGTCGGTTTCAATGCGGATCTTTGCCAACTGGCGCCGCCATTGGTCGCTGGTTTGGCGAGACACTTCGTCGAAATCCCATCCCGGAATTTCAGCGGTTAGATTCTTGAGACAACCTTGCGTATCCACCCCGGAGAGGCCGGCCTTAACCTGAATCATTTCATCAGCATGTGTAGAAAAATGCACGGCTACCTTCACGTCCTTGCCGCGCAGTTCGCCAGCGGCTGGGTCAACCCGCGTTCCGTCAAGATAAAAGTCCACACGGTCGAAGGGCCGCGAAAACTCGAACACGGCATTCATCTGTCTACCGGGGGCCCATGCATTGGTCGCGTGGGCAGCGGCCAAGGTGCTCTGGCCCTTTTGAAGCACACTGGCCCATTGAATGCGGTCAGGGAATCTGCCTATTGCATGTGTAAGATCGAGCACAAAATGGCTGCTCGCTGAGGCAGGAAAGGTGTAGCGGTGGAATCCAACGCGCTCTGTCGCTGTAAGTTCCGCGAGAATACCGGTGTCCTCAAGAAAGACGGAATAGTAGCCTGGGTGGGCCTTCTCCGACGTGTGCGAGAACCGCGAACGATAACCCTCCTCTGGATTTTCACGGCTACCAGGCTCCAGATGCACGTCGCCGGTTCGCGGCATCAATAGAAAATCCAGTAGGTCGCCGCATCCTGTGCCGCTCAGGTGCGTGTGACTAAAGCCTTGTATCGAGGTGTCTGAGGCGTGATAGCCTGCACACCAATCCCAGCCGACGTTATAAGTGTCAGGACTTAGCTGTACCATCCCAAACGGTGCTGATGCGCCCGGATACAGATGGCCGTGGCCACCAGTTCCCAGGAAGACGTCGACAGATTCAAGCGCATCTTCGTCCTGTGAGACATTGCCGCCTGAAACCGGCTTGGCGAATATCCCGGGCACCTCCAATGCCGTGACTACACCAGCAGCCGCAAACCCGCGCAATACATCTCGGCGCGTCACCCGGACCTTTTTCTGATCTCTCATAACAAGCAGCCCCTCTCACTTTGATGAAAAGTTAATTCAATCGTGGTAAAAGCAGGTCTGAACCGCATCGATAGCGCACATAACTTCTGACTAGATAAAGCTTCGAGGACCCCGGATCCCTGCACTTCATACCTCAGACGCCTCGGGTCCCTATCTAGTGAACCAATCCACCCTGCTGTCTAGGTGGTTCATCGGGTGCCTGTCTTCTTCCCTTTCGCCAGTACAGCCACTTCTAGCGGTCCTAGAGATATCTTCGTCACTCCGTTTTGTTCGCCAATCAAGTCGTCCATTGGAACGGGCAATTCGATGCTCGCGTGCGCAGTTTCGGTAAGGTTCAGAATGAAGTAGTATGTGGTATCGGTGTCCTGCCGGCTGGTTACTTCCACACCATAAGGCGCGGTAATGAGAGGCACGAGCCTCGTCGTCTTACTCACCCTTCTCGCCAATGCCTCGTAAAACTCATTTTCTATGCAATCGACACCAACGTAGAAAACCCAGCCCTGCTGATAGCCATTGCACGTAACCGCCGGTCGGCCGGCCATTCGCCCACCGTGAACCTCCGCGATGGGCTCCGCGCCATGAAGGACGAGCGATTCAATGATTGAGCGCGGAGTGAACCTGGCTTGCTCACCGGTAAAGCCAATTCCGAGCGCACCTTCATGGTCCTTGTCGAATGAGCCGTTCTGGGGCGTGTATTCCGTTAGATCGAGCATGGCCTCGGACTTTACGCCTGCCATATCGGTGAACGGACCGGGTGCCAGCATGCGCCTCATGCTGTTGTCCGTATTCTGTGTCCCGGAGCGATAGTTCAGCACAAGAGTCCCGCCAGCGGCCACAAACGCGCGCAGACGGGCTGCGGTTACGTCGTCAATCAAACGCAGGTTGGACGCAATAATTACCTTGTAAGGCGAGTAGTCCGTTGCCAGCGAAGTGACATCGATATCCCTTTGGAGGACTTTAAAGCCGTTGTAGAAAGACATCGCTTCCCCGGTGTAGCGGGGATGAGGATCTCCCACTCCCCCCATTCCCTGCGCCCATTCATTCGTGAAATCGTAGAGAATCGCAATATCCGCATGGGTCGTGGCACCAGCCAGGCGCGGCCCTAGGCGCGCAAACTCCTCGCCCACCTGTTCCAGTTTCTGCTTCGCAGGATTAATGGCGCCGTCGAATCCTTTAATAAAGGACGGCCGGTGTTCCTCGTTGCCAGCAAGCGGGCGACGCCACTCGAAATAGAGATTGCCGTAACACCCGTGTGCCAGATCAATGTAAGCTTGCAGGCGCAGTCCTTCGTTGGGCGCATTGGGAGGGACATAGGCCGTCTGCTCGGCGCAGAGAAACCGCTGATGCGGGCCGGAGCACCGACAGAAGTCGTTAAAGAATCCTGCAGTGTACTGGCGGTGGAACTTGCTCAGGCCGGGCGCACTGACATAGTTATCCCACGCCGTCGCATCAAGAAACTCCGAGGCCGCAGCAAAAACGTCCACCGACCAGGCCGGGCTCGGCCAGTTCGTGAAAACAAACTGGTCTCTGGTTCGCTCATGCAGAATCGCGGCCTGGCGGCGAAGATGATTGAGGAAGGAATCCGAATAGAAGCGGCGAAAGTCGAGGCTGATCGCCGGCTGCCAGCCGCCTTCGGCGGAATTACGCGGGAAGTGAATCTGCGACCACTCCGAATACTGATTGCTCCAGAATGCGCCATTCCAGGCACGGTTCAACTCTTTCAGCGTTCCATAACGCTTCTGTAGCCACGCCTGAAACGCCTTTTCCGAAACAGAATCGTAACTCTGGAAGGGAAACCCTGGCTCATTGTCGAGCTGCCAGCCGATCACTCCCGGATTCTGGCCGTAATGTTCCGCCAATGCAGTGACGATGCGTGCGCATGCGTCAAGATAATTTTGACTGCTGGTACAGTAGCCCTTCCGCCCGCCGTAGGTGTACAGGCCAAGGTCATTGCCAGTTAGTACATCCGGATGCAATTGATAGAGCCAGGGAGGAACCGAAGCCGTTGGAGTGGCAAGGATGACATCGACGCCATAATGATTTGCAATCTCAATGGCCTTGTCCATCCAAGAAAAATCGAATTTTCCAGGAGCGGGCTCGAAGATAGCCCACGCAAACTCCCCCATTCGAGTCGAATTGATGCCGAGTTCCTCCATCTGGCGGAAGTCTGTTTCCCATTCTGCCTCGTCCCACCACTCCGGGTAGTATGCCGCTCCGAGATAATATTTGCTCCAAAGCTTGCTTCTGGTTGAAGTTTTCGTGTCTGCCCAAACTGAGCTATTCCCGCGACTCAGAGCAACACTCGTCCACGCCAAGCTAGCAAGCTTGTTGAAGGTTCTTCTGTCCATTCTTAACTCCGCCCAGTGAGGATAGAGCGTTGATGCAGGCCGGGTCCGCTCTCGTATGAGAACGGGGCCGGCCTGCTATGCCTTATGAGATAGGCACGCTCGAATTAAAACACATACTTCGCCGATAACTGGAAGAACCGGGCATCGGGCACATTGCTTTGCAGGCCAAGCGGTGATGTGATCAGGCCTGCTGTTGCCGACAACCCTGTGTTGCTTGGGTTGGCCCAGGTTGGATGGTTGAAGAGGTTGAACGCGTCGGCGCGGAACTGCACGTACTGTTCGCGGAAAGTTGTAAATTGCTTGCCAAGGCCCATGTTGATGCGTTGGTATCCGGGCCCGTAGACGTTGTTTGACTTGCCACCGAGATAAAGCAGTGCGGTAGGCTCGTCGCTGACAGGAATAGGAACTGTCACACCGTTAACAACACCGGTCGGGAAGCTACCGATGCCGTTGTTCAGGTTGGCAGTTGCTGCGCCGTTCAGCGGATTGTTGAAGGCACAGGCGTTATACCAGTGCGTCTTGTTCTTTACCGCTGTCGGGCAACTTGTGAGTTGCGGGTTGGTCGCGTTCGGAGATCCGCCCGCTGCATAAGGATTGCCTGAAATGATCGACCGTGCCTGCCCCTGACCACTCGGAGTGTTGATGCCATTTGTGGTGACAGTAAAGGGCAGACCGCTCTGGGCGACGTACGTCAGGTCGCCACGCCATCCGCCAGCGATTTCATCCAGCCACAACGGCGCCTTGTTCATCAGTGCACGGCCCCTGCCAAACGGAAGTTCGTACGAGCCGTTGAAAGTGAAACGCTGACGCACATCGTAGTTGGAGTTAGTGATTTCATGGGTGATCGGAATGATCTGCCACATGCGGTATGAGGTACCTCCGCCAAGCGGATCGACAGAGTTATCCAGGTTATGCGCCCAGGTATAACTCGCCAGAAAGCTTACGCCACTTGAATAGCGCTTCTCCAGCTTTGCTTGAAGCGAGTTGTAGCCGCTCTCGGCTCCATAGTTCAGCCAGGGGTTACCCGTTCCGAGAGATGGGAACCACGACGCAGCGGTGGAATTCTTTCCGCTCGCCTGGAGTGCAGCTGCGGCGTTGGTGTTGGTCAAAGTGGCCAGGTGCCGCGCGACATTGCCGACATACATAATTGTCGCGGAAAGATCGTTGCCAAAGGAGTGTTGAATGGCAAGGTCGTAGTTTATAACGTATGGAGTTTTGATTGAAGTGTCTCTACCGTTGATAACTGTGCTGTTAATGAATCCTTTGATCCCGCTTGGCCCGTTGATCTGATTGCTCATGCCAAGCTCCAGCGTGTCACCTGGATTTTGATACAGGCCTGTGGTTGGATAGTTCTGCGCCGAGCCAGGCAATCCTGCTCCAAGGGGGCTTGCTGCCGTGGTGGGGCTCAGTGACGGGCAATAGGTCGTAATGCCCGATTGGTTCTTAGCATTGCCGTTGACGCAGGTGGTGGCGCCTAAACCGGAACGCACCATAAACGGATAGTTCCCACCGATATTCGGGTTGGAACCGAGGCCGAAGATCGCCCCAAAGAAGAGGCCGGCGCCGCCGCGTACTACAGTCTTCGGATCGAGTTGAAGGGCAACGGCAACGCGCGGTGCAAAATTGGCCTTTTGGCCAGTGGACATCCGGGCGTTGGAATCGTACTTCAAATTGACGTTATTCGCAGCTAGCAGATTGGTAAAGGAGGGGGCCAACAGCGTTGAGTTTCCCTGCCATTTGGCCGGGAGCACATAGTTCGCCGTTCCCGTGCCGATCGCGTTTCCATTGCTGTCTACGCTGAATCCTCTGGTAAGGGCCACAAAGTTGGCGAACTCTCCCGCCTGTTCTCCGGTGGGCTGGTTATAGTCGTAGCGCAGTCCGTAGGTAAGCGTCAGATTCGGCAGAATCTTCCAGGTATCCTCAGCATACGCTGAGTGGTACCAGTTCTGAATGTTGTCGATGGGCTCAGTCGTAATGCTGTTGTTGTTCATCTGATTTAAGAGAAAATCAGCGACGCCGAACCCTGTATTTCCAACCGATGTAACTCCGGTATAGGCTCCGTTGTATCCATAGGTGCCGCGAGGATTCGGTGGCTGCAGGAAATAGACTCGGAAATTCTGAGTGCTGAAACCGGCCTTGATCGAATGGCTGCCCCAATCCATCGTGACGTTGTCGAGCAGTTGGTAGATATTCTGGAGTTCAACCGACGGATCGTTGCCATGCGAGCCAAGAGCTTGAACGCCGCTGATGTTTATGACGGGCAGGCCGCCATTCTTGTAGAATCCAGGGCCGAACGGCATACCGCCGAGTCCAAGCGTAGCCGCGATATTGACATTCGAGTTCGGCTGGACGTTCTCATAGTCGCCCCAGTTGTAACCGAGCCGGAATGCATTCGCCAGTTTTGCACTGAACACGTGAGTTTCGCTGAGCATGAAATTCTCCGACATATAGTGCTGCCGGCTGCCCGCGAAATTCGTCGTTCCGTCGAGGATGGACCCCAGCGGAGGCGTCAAAGTGTTGTACATGTAGCTATAGCTATACCGGGCATAGGCGCGATCCTTCGCGCTAATATCCCAGTCCAGACGCTGATCCCACTGTACAGTGTTGTTCCAGGTGGGCAGGACTTCGAGCAGGTTGTTGAATGTTTGCCCAGAGGTCGTAGATGTGTTCGAGTTGTTTGTGGAATTCCACCCGCCGTAATTCGGGAGTGGATACATTTTCAGAATGTTCACCGCAACCGGGTCGAGAACGGCGGGGTTGAACACATTCTGGCCCGGCGCAAAAGTATATCCATTGGCCGATATCACCTGAGTGCCATACTGCTGTAGGTTGCCTGTAAGCGTTGTCGGAGCCTTATTCGCACAGGAGTAGGAGCCGGTGTTTGTGTTTGGCTGATAGAGGATCACCGGGCAGGAACCGCCAGAGGTATTTTGCGCGGTCAACAGTTCGGAGAAGTCTCCCTGGCGCATGCGCGGTGTGGGCGTGCTCATGGGGCCGGCGATACTTCCCAGAGATATTCGCGTGTGTTGGATATCACCGAACCAGAAAAGCTTGTTCTTGAAGATGGGAAGACCAAGCGTGCCACCAAACTGATTGAAATGATACGGCGGGATCGCCAGCAAGGGATTGGCATTCCAGTTTTGTGCGTTGAAGAATGTGTTCCGGTTGTACTCCCACACATCACCGTGGATCGAATTGGTGCCTGACTTGAGAGCGACGTTCAGTACCGAACCCGCTGAGTGCCCATACTCGGCACTATAGGCCGTCGTGTCAAGCTTGAACTCGGAAATAGCGTCGGGCGGCGGTGAGACTGCATACATCGATCCATTCATGTAGTCAACGATATTGACGTTATTGTCCACGCCGTCGAGCCGGTAATCATTTTGGTTAGCGCGCTGCCCGTTGGCCGAGTAGTCGCCATGGCCGCCGCCGCGGGTGCCATACGAAGGCACTACACCGGTGGAGAGCTGCGCCATGTACACCCAGTTCCGCTCGGCCAGAGGAGTATTGTTGATGGTCTGCGTGTCCATTACCTGGTTTACGCTGGCTTCCTGGTCTTGAAGCAGGGGGGGCGCCGACGAAACGGTAACGGTCTCAGAGACCTGGCCGGGCTTGAGTGTCAGGTTAACATTCAGCCGATCCGCGACATGCAGCGTGAGATTCTGCTGCACTGTCGTTTGGAAATTCGGGGCCGACGCGCTCACGTTGTACTGACCGATTTTGATTGGCGAAAAGACGTACACGCCGCTCGCATTTGATTTGGCTTGCAGGGCGAGGCCGGTATCCGTGTTGCTCAGCGCCACATCGGCGTCGGGGATGACGGCGCCCGTGCTGTCCTGCACTACTCCGGTAATCGTTCCCTGGTCCACCTGGGCGAACGCCCGGTTTGTGTTCAGGACGGTCAGGAGAAACCCGATGAGGCAAAGGCTGCGCAGACCCCACCTGAGCCCGAGTGCTCTTCCGATTCGAATCGTTTGCATCATGTCACCTTTCTCCTTTGTTAAGTTGTGTTCCTGTTCGTTTGATAGCCTTCCGATTCTTTACGGAGGGTCGGAATTGCCGTGATTACTAGAGACTTTTCGCGGTGGAAACCCCATCATTCCGCTTTTACCTCGGCTTCAGCTGTGACCTGGATACAGAGACCAGGGCAACGCTTGTTTTGAAATCGAGAGGAGATAAATTCCAATCGATTGTCGTTCGCAACAAGACTTCGCCAAACTTTGCGCTGATCGCAATCTTCAATCGAAGGTTGCTGATTCGCGTCAAAACGAGACCGCATAGCCCGGAAGGTTCTGACCATAACCGCCTGGCATTCCAGGCAAATCAGGCTTGTCCAGGCTCTGAGACCTTAGCCTCATGCCCCTCGCTTTCCCTTCCTTGCACTATCAACAAAATGTCCAACTTGAACTCTCTGAGCAATCGCGGCAATCAGGCATTTCAAATCCCATGGCATCTCTTCATTTCTTCCTGTCCCGCGTGATGACTCCACAACACTCGGCAACAGAATTCGGACATGGGAACCCATCGGCTCAGAACTATATGCTCCGCTTTCAAATATTGTCAAGAGATCAGTTCCTCATTTTTTCATGAGCATAGTCGCTCTCGATTTAAAAATCCAATTAATCTAATAACTGATTGTTTTTCAATTGCTTATGGCACGCTCGAACCAACCATAGAGCCAAAATACGAACGCCGATTTCTGGTCAAATCCGGCCTCAGTGTCGCATTTGAAGAGACCGGTTCCCCAAGTCATGAAAATGACACGGAAGCTCCAAGGCAGATCAACACCTTGAGATCAGCAAAACAGAACACTATCCATCGAGGGGGACGATTGACGGCGGGTCTTCAGGCTGAATGGAGTTTCCTCTGTTCGCCTGCTAACTCATCTTCAAATACAGCCTTTCAGGCATCTCTCTAGGAGTGCCATAAACCTCATCGACACCCTGGTTCTCGTCTGCACGTCGAATGCGGATTGAGCCCTCTGCGCCTGGCGCGCATCGGTTCCATTCGAAGGCTCATTGAATCTCCATGGCGGCGATCAATGTGTCAAGCACGGATGTCTGGCGTGTGGCATCGGCCGAATCAAATGGTCCTTGCCACAAAGCCCCAAACTCATAGCCAGGCCCTTGATCATTTCTCCAGATGCTGTTGGCATTCGCATCAATAAAATTCTTGTACTGGGAATTGGGCGCCGCTTGGTACAGCGCCATCAGATTGCGCATGAAAATGCCCTTGAACTGCGGAGCGTCGCCACCAGTGACGCTTGCTTCCACCAGAATTCCATTCGGGTCTACGAGCTTTGTAATTGCGGCATTCGCAATGGCAGTCGCCTTCGGCAGGAGTGTGGCGTCCTTATCGGCTTTGTAGAGCTCCACCAGCCCAGCCAGAATGACACCCTGGTTATATGTCCATTCCTGGCCGTTGTTGTTCACGCAGGAACTCGACAACCCATCATTCACCAAATTGCTCGAGTTGATCATGCTTGAGTTATTGAACCAGATCCACTCCTTCTGGGCCCAGGCAAGATAGGATGCCGAAGCCGTTCCCGTGGTCCTGTTGGCAAGCTTTGCCGCGACATCGAGAAACAACTCATTCGGGATTGCGTTCTTGTACCTGTTCGCTGTGTTCCAATAAAGTCCGCCGCCGCAAACATTGTCCCAACCGGCAGTCATGTAAGTGAAGATGGTCTCTGCCATCATCAAGTAGCTCGTATTACCAGTCGCATCGTAGGCTGCAATCCAGGCAAGGGCCCACCAGCCGCTGTCGTCATAGTAATTATTGATAAAGTTAGCATGCCCCTGGGATCCAGGCGCATTTACAAATGTCTGCGAGAGCACGGAAACATACTGTGTGCTTTTGGATGCCGCGGTATAGTTTGCTATGACAGTAATTGCATTGGCTGCATTCCACCAGCCCGTCGGAGATGTATAGATACCCGAGCTTTGTGAGTACCATTGCTGCAGGCTTTGAACCCCGGCTGCCGCTTGCTGAGAGTAGCTCAAAGGCGCGGGTATTGTGTCCGTTGATCCCGCCGATGCAAGGCGGCCTGTACACCCGCAAACCATCAGAGCGAGGATACCCGTCCCATAGAGCACTTTATGCATTTGCTTCTTTATCGGCATTATTAGGCCTCAGATTGAGCGGAAGAATGAATGCGCCCTGTGTCTACAATCCTGGAATTGCGCTGGCTACGCTTTTTGCAATCAGTCGTTCGGCGCGCACGTGGATTCACGCAGTACAAAACGCGTCTTGTATTCGAAGCTGGTTTTTGTCTTACCCGCTTCAATCTCCTCCAATAATGCCTTGAACGCGAGCCGGGCTATGTCACTCGGCGAAAACTGTATCGTGCTCAGCGCAGGCTGCGTGAACTGGCAGATTGTCAGGTCATCGAACCCAATCAGTGCGATATCCCTGCCGGTCTGCAGACCTCGAGCGCTCAAGGTCTTCATCGCGCCGATCGCGGCAACGTCGTTACAGCAAAGGACCGCAGTTGGCGGCTTTGGCAGACTCAAAAGACTCGATATACCTTGTGCACCGCCGGTCCAGGTATGATCGCATTCGGCCACCATCTCCTTTTCCAGTGTCAGCCCGACACTCTTTACCGCTTTGCGCAGCGCTGCGTAGCGTTCGCTCATACTGCTCCAGCTCAACTGGCCGCTCAGGTAGCCGATCCGCTTGTGTCCGAAATCCGCCAGATGCTTCACTGCTTCGCGCATGCCTGTCAGATAATTGATGCGAATCCTCCGGACGCCGGGAAGATCGTTATCAGCGCCCGCGTAAATCATTGGGATGTCGATGTTGGAGTCTTTGAGATATTGCTCCATTCCGAAAGTCAACACGGCTATGCCTTCCACCTGCCGCTCCTGCATACGCGTTGCGCAGGTGAAAACATGGTCCGGACGTCTCTCTGTGTCGGCAAAGCTGACCAGGACCTCGTAGCCTTCTTCCACGGCGGCGCGTTCAAAGTAAAGGATGATTTCAGAAAAGAACGGATTGCCGCCACTAAGTTCTGACACGATCAACCCAACCGTGTGACTTCTGCCGCGTGCCAGAGCGCGTGCCTGGTAGTTGGGTCGATAGCCAACCTCCTGAATAACTGCCTGAACGCGGCGCATGAGCTTGCGATCGACTGTCTCGACGTTATTAATGACCCTCGATACGGTTGAATGGGAAACGTTCGCACGGCGTGCAATTTCTCTTATGTTCACTGCTTTCCTCGCGTGTTCAACCACAATAAACCTACCTCGTTCTTCTGCCTTGCGGCCCAGGCCATTCCGCTTCGCGTTTGATGATGGCGTGTAACATCAGGTTACTCTCCTGATCCGAACAGAGATACACTCGACAAGACTCTCATCTACTTTTGCGACGGCCCGGCCAGAACCAGAAGGTGTAAAAACCTCCAATCAATAGTAGAAGCATGCCGCCCAATACGCCAGGATGATAGTTCGCGAGGACGACGGTCGTTGACTTGGAGAAGTCCGCGATCGCCGTGACGAGAATGATGACACCATAGATGGTGAGCAAGATTCCAATGAAGAACCACACTGGCAACATGTGACCTCGTCCGCTCATAATTCCTTGTCCCTCTTTCGTCATTCGCTACCTGCCACAGTCAGTTACGTCTTATAACTCTGGCCGGACCAACCTTCGCACTGAATTCCACCCACCAGGAGTCTCCACTGTACTGAACGGTGGCATTGTCCGGCGACCGCCCGTTGATCAGAACACTTGTTGCCCTTGGTTGTTGATTGAATGGCCCCAAACGAATTGGAATTGGCCCCAGCTCTTTATTCGATGAAATCTCCAGGGTCATCCTGTTGGCGCTGCGTTCCAGTTTGTATTGCATGAGCACGGTCTCGGTTTTCCCCAGGTTTTCAGACAAAACCGGGTATCGTTCCACCGCAATCTCATTCCAACCGTAGGGCATTCGTGGAAAGATTCGCAGGCGCTGTGGCTGGTTATCGTCGACGCCAATCAGAATGCGGAACATTTTGACGATCTCCGCCTCTTGCACGCCGTTTCCGTGATCCCCAGTACGGAAAACAAAGCGTCCGGTAGGATCCACCTGCGCACCCTCAGGCACAACAAAGGAATGGATCTGGGGATCGTAAACCTCTCTCGCAGTCCAATTCAGCATCGGGGTAACATCCTTCATGCGATCGAGAAGCAGTGCGGCTTGCGTGACAAAGCCCTGACCATACCCCATCGCGCACCCATAGAAACCGAAGGGACGGTACGTGTCGATCAGCCGCTGATAAGCCGCCATGCTCGCTTGCCGCCATTCCGATTCGCCGTCCTGTGGCGCGAACCCCTGGTAATCCGCCAGAAAGATCAATGGTCCCAGGACTGTGCTCTGGTTGGGCCAACCCGCAAAATCGAGAGTCCACACCAGGCCATATTTTGGATCGGAGATAAGGTAGCGCGCAGGGATTGCCTCCCGCATCTTCGCCGCGCGGTCACGCCAGAGCGTTGCAGTTTGCGTCTCCCCAATGGTATCGGCCATCTTCGCCAAGGCCTCAAGAGCCGTCATGCAGACGGTATCGGGATAAACTGAATATCCTTTCCCGGCGGCGGACTCGCCGGTCGTATAGAGTACGCCATTGGCAGCTCCCGATAACTCCGGATGATCGAACTGCCACAGAATCCAGTCCCCTGCCGCTTTCACGTCCGTCCAATGAGCGCGAAGCCAGGCATCGCGTTCCGGAACCCTCTGCCATAGCTTGTAAATGAACAGCGAAATCAGTCCGTGACCATCGTTCTCCAGAGGAAGGGAAAAATCCGGTCTGTCGATGATCCGGCTCCAATGGGGTGGAAGCGATTCTCCGTGGTACTTGAGCGATGAATTCTCCGTCCAGGTTCGGGCTGAACGCAGAGCAAAGTCCCCAGTCCGTTCGGTCTTGTTCAGAAAGCCGAGCTCCGTCAACTCCTGAAGGCTGCGGCCGAGGTCGCGCGACCATGCTTCGTGGTAGTACACACCTACATCCTTGCGGAAGGTACCGAATTCTCCGCCGGCCGAACGCGGGTCGCCAGCCCATGCCAGAGCATCGCTGGTCGATGTGTGATAGGTCCCGTCCGAGTCGATCTTGTCCAACATGTCCTGTACGTTCGCGTAGAAGGCGTTTTGCAAGGCGCTCGCGTAGGGCGTTCCCTTGAAAGTAACTACCGGCCCAGCATATCCCTGCGGCACCTCGGCTGGAATCTGCTGCTTGAACACCGCATCAGTTGTGTAGAAAGCCTCTTTCAAATTGTTCAGCCTTTGTTCAGAGTCGCTTTCATCCACTCCGCTTGGGCGCAGTGTTTTATCCTGCATGAACTTGCTGAATCCTGGGTCGAAATCACCGGGTGGAATTGCCGTTGCTCCCTTGATTGACGTACCCTGCGCGGATTCCACTGTGATTCCGGCGAACGTTACGGAACCTTTCTTTGTTGGGGAGCCAATGATCTCAATGCTTGCGATTGGCTCCGGTTCGGGTGCGATTACGGCAACATAATTGCCATCTTCGGTCGGTGCTGCAGGATAGAGACGCGTCGCTTCTTCAAATGCCTTGCGCAGTCGTGCGTCGCTTGGGAACGGCTCCCGAGCCTGATAAAAAGGGAGCCCCCACCACACGCTCTCTCCTAGGATCAGCGAATACTCCTGCGCTGAGCCGTCGCCGTAATGCAAGCGGATTTTTCCCAGAACATCCCCAATTAAAAAACGCGCCGAGTAATCACGCGGGTCGGACCATGCGCGCGGCCTCATGGATTCCGTCATTCCAAGCAAGAAGATCTTCTTGACGGCAATTCCCAGATCGACTTGGATGGAACCGCCGCTTGGTGCGTGCCAGGCCGCTTCGGTAAAAGGAATGCCATAGCGATAGAGCATTCTTGGGCCGGATGCTTCTACTTCCGTCAGTGGCAGAGCGAGAAATCTGTCGTGAGCGTTGACTTTCTCAGTTACTGGCGCACCAAAGCATAGGCGCGAAACAATCCACAGCCCGAGGATCAATGGGGCAAAGTGGCTTAAACGCCTCCGCTTCATATTCGTCATCAAATTCACTCCCACTTACCAGAACATCCACTGCAACACTGCAAAGAAGATGGCCACGCCGCAGGCCCAGAATACTGGTCGTTGATAGATCGGGTACTGCTTCTCGCTCGGAATAACGGTCCGTCCCCACACCAGTCCTGTGAGTTCTGCAGCCGGTTTCGGCGTTGTGAAAAAGCTCACGACCACGGTCACCAATACGCAAATCAAAAGCGACCAGAGTGCGCGATAGAGATTCTCGGCCATGTCCTTCGCATTCGGTGAAAGCGCAATGTAGGCGAGATACGATGGCCTGATCTTTACCAATGTAAACATGCCAATCGAGGAGCCGGTCCCAGCAAGAAGCCCCCAGAAGCCCGCTTTTGGCGTAGCTCTCCTCCACATCATTCCCGTGATCACTGTGCCGAAAAGTGGCGCGATGAAAAAGCTCACCAGCGCCTGCATGTAGTCCATGATGCTATTGAACTGAGTTACAAAGTACGCAGTGCCGATGCTTAGTAGAACTCCAAGGATCGTGCACCAGCGGCCGACTTTTACGTAGTGCGCGTCCGACTCAGTTTTGCGAATATAAGGTTGATAAATGTCATAGGTCCAAACGGTAGCAAAGGCGCTCACATTTCCGGCCATGCCCGACATGAAGCCGGCAATCAGTGCGGTCACTCCCAGTCCAAGAAGCCCCGGACCACAGTACCGCGCCAGCATAAGCGGAAGCACCTCGTTATAAGTGTGCATGCCCGGCCCCGCCATGCTTTCCGGCACGAGGCGGAAAGGTAGAACAGCCAGACCCAATAGGCCTGGAAGGATGACGATCAAAGGAACGATCATTTTGAAATACGACGCGATAATGGGAGCCAGTTGAGCGGATCGCAGGTTTTTCGCCGCCATGGCGCGCTGCACCACTAGGAAATCCGTAGTCCAATAGCCGCACGCAATCGCCCCGCCGAGTCCGAAGACGACTCCAGTCCAATGCACCCCCATCGGGTTTCCGGAGAAAGTGCCCAGACCTTTCCAGAGATGGACATAGTCATCGCTGTGAACCCTCTCGTGGATCTTGATGACCAGGCCTGACCATCCTCCGGCTTCGATCATGCCAAGGATCGGAACCACGAGTACTCCAAACCAGATGAGAAAGAACTGCAGAACCTCATTGAAGATAGCGGAATACAAGCCTCCGAGCGTGACATACGCCGCAACGGTGAGTGACGATACCCAGATACTGAAGTGGATATTCCAGCCAAGAACCACCTTCATTACGATAGCCATGGCATACATATTGATGCCGGACATCATGACCGTCATGCATGCGAATGAAATGCCGCTCAAGCCTCGCGTGGCCTCGTTATACCGCAGCCGAAGATAGCCTGGAACGGAATGGGTTTTGGAGATGTAGTAGAACGGCATCATCACCAATGCTAGAAACACCATGGATGGGAAGGCAGCAATCCAATAAAAGTGGGCTGCCAGGATACCGTACTGGTAAGTGGAAGCCGCCCAGCCCATGAGTTCGAGCGCGCCGAGATTGGCTGACAGGAAGCTGAGCCCCGCGACCCAGGCCGTCATTTCGCGGCCGGCCATGAAGAAATCGTTCGAGGTGTTGGCGTAGCTCTTGAGGTAGATGCCGATGCC
>OBLU010001174.1_pt1 | contig 24476 bp, 23 predicted proteins | sample 1518681 | NCBI WGS metagenome assembly OBLU01 (sample SAMEA3539304, study PRJEB22396) | soil metagenome | biome: tundra; feature: field; material: soil | place: USA | collected 2010-05 | depth 0.15 m
GCGGGTGTGGTTCTGGCCCCCATGTCATCGGATCTGCCGGCGATTGCACCGGGCCTGATACTCTTGTAGTTGCGTTTGGCACACAAGCATCCTGGAATGTTAGCCTTAGCCTCCACAATAACCCTGGATTTCCTGTTTCGCCCGTGTTTTACACTCGCGCAGTGCCAATAACGTTGGCACACAAGTATCCTGGAATGTGAGATTTAGCTCGCAGAGACGTCCCTGGATTTCCTGTTTCGTCCCTGTTTTGCAGGTCGTGCGAAGGTCCGGGACCCGACGCGGCGCTCCGGCCTTCCGATTCTACGATTTCGCCGACGGCGGAAACTGCTTCCGGCAATCGGGAGCTTCCACCGCGATCACGCCCCCCGGGCCTACCGAGATCACAGCCAGCGGGGCATAGTGATGCCGAACGCCGTCCGGCGGCTTGGACCGATGCACGATCACCGGATTGCCCTGGCTGTCTTGTCCCATTTCAGTGGGCCACTCGACATCTCCCGTGGCCGTACGCGCCGGAATCAGCCAATAGTCTCCGGTTCTGTACTGGTTGGGCGGCGACTCTTTTGTATCCGGTGGTTCAAATTGGATCTGAACCCCGTCTTCCAATTGAAGCCACTTACTGGCGCTCTCCTCGATTAGTGCGGCCCCATCGTTTGCCAATTGCAGTTCTCCATCCGCGGGGTCGCCTTCCTGTTGATCCCACCGCCGCAGCAGGGGGTGCGGCCCCTGTCCCACCTTGGATACCGTCGTGCCGCTCAGCGTTACGGTCATATTGGTGCGGTCGATGGCTTGAACCTGCAGCAGGGGTTCGGCACGGTTCTGCAATACCGAAACGTCGTCCTGAATTTCGACCCACTCGCCCTCGGCGAGGCCGAGGCGATCGTCCCTGCCAAGAGTCTCGAGTGTCACCGTGGTTGAACCGTTGCCGGTCAATATGCTCACAATGGGGAAGACTACCGAACCGTTTTCGCGCGACCACTTGAACGTCGCGGCCCCGGCTTTTCCATTCTCGGTGGTGTCCCAGACCCCTCCGGCCCGATGAATCTCCACTCGATAAAGCTGGTTCTCCGGGCCGCGATAGGCGGCGTTTGGCGGAATGATGCAAGGGTTGGCGGATGCCGTGGTCTGTTTGGCCATGGCTTTCAACCGGCCGCGATTGGATCCGAGCAGCTTCGCCAGAAGGCTTTTGTCCGTAGGCGTGAAGTTATCGCAGGGGGAACCGCCTTTGGCCGGGTCGACCTGCTGGCCTGGAACCGCCTTGACCTGCCACACCACTTTGGAACGGGCGGCCGTGTCCGGCCCGCCTAGGGCGACTTCGCGGATCGCGTCATCCTCTACGTAGGAGATCAGACGCTCCCAGACATCCAGGTAGACCAGGCTGGCACCGGCCGCCAGCGCATCAGGCTGGGGATAATCCGGCTGCGTGAGATACGTAATCACCCGACGCACTTTGGGCGCACTCGGCGTATTGAATGCGGGCGCGCCCAGGAGTGTCAGCGTCAACTTGTCGACGGCCGAGATTTGAGCCACGGTGGGATTGAAGGCCTGCTGGACGTTAGGCAACTGCACGTCGTCGAATACTTCCACCCATTGATTCTTCTGGAACGGCATGCCGTCCAGCGTCCACTGATCTACGCGGATCTGGTTGGCGTTATTAGGTTGCACCACGAAGCCCACCGGCTCCGAATCAGCCTCACAGAGGATGCCGTCCACGTAATAGCGCCCCAAGGCAATGCGGAAGTCGTTGGCGACCGGCGTGGCGCCGGGGGCGCCGAACGGCGTGATGGCGAACCCGAAACTGGCGCCGGTAGGACCGCCCTGTGGGCCAATCAAGTCGGCCGCCAAGGTCCGCACATAGTGCAACAGAATGGACGCCTGTTCGTTCCAATCGGCGTCAAGCTGCACTCTGCCTTGCTGCATGAGGACGCGCGCGAAGTGCTGGAATGGATCGAAGGTATTGCGGGTCAGATCGGCTTTCATGGCTTGTTCTCCTAGCTGGCGAAAATAATGCCGGCGTCCATCCCGGCGGGGGTGTACTCGTCAAGGCGAGCCTTGAGGTTGGCGGCTCGTTGGGGCTGATAGAGGTCGTGGAAGACGCCCATTTCGGATTTGTCCTCGGCCCCGTGTTTGATCTCGCACGCGCAGACCGCGGCAAGTTGGCAGTATGCCGGCGTGCCGTAGCGCGTGCTATTGAACTCAGGCTCCACGCGAAGGCGTTCGCTGGCTTGAAGCTCGTCTCGTTCGGTGGCCGTCATGGGGCCTTTCAAGGCGGCAACCGCCTGGTCCACCAGGTCTGGCTGGCATTCGTAGCGCCGCGGGGTGCGAGAGCCGGGCGGCACGTAGCAGAATCGCATGCAGCCCTGCTGCCGGCGGCAAGCCAGAATCGAGCCTATAAAAATGCTGTTTTCGGCAAGCTGGATCGCGTGGGTCTGCACTTTCCCGAACACGGTACTGCGCACGATGGTCAGCACGGCGTAGGCGCACAAGCTCTCGGGCGCGCCCAGCGCAATACGTCCCGGGTGGGTTGCGTCCACGATGCTGTCGCTGATGTGAATTGCACCCGGGTCTTCCTTCACCTCGTCGCGGTTCACCTGGATGGGACCCACGATGCTGTGCTCGATGCTGACGCATTCCGGCGCATCCACCAGTTCCAGGCTGGGCTCGGACGCCCGTTTCGGTTCGCAGTCGCACTGCAAGCCCCAGCCCGGCACCAGTGTGCAATGCCGTATGGTCAAGCCGGCGAGTTTGCCGCCGGCCTGGACGCCGCGTCCGGTGATGAGCAGGCCATCGAGCGTAAACCACGTTCCGGCTTCACCTGTGACGCTCAGGTCGTCGGGCTGCGAGGTCTGCCAATCCAGCAGGCGGATGACGGGCCGCTTACGGTTCGCGGCGCGAATCTGCAGGGTCTGGCCCGCCTTCAGCACGATGGCGATGGGTTCCACGTACACGCCGCTGTCCGCGATTTCGATCACCGCGTTCGACGGCTGGTCCTTGCTCCACTGCGCCAGCGCGTCATTGATGCGCGTGAAGGCTTCTTGCTCGCCCACCAGGTAGATCGTGGAGCCGGCAGCTTCGCTCAAAGGCCGGTTGTATTCCCCGCCTCCGATATCGGCGCTGAAGCCGTAATAATAGGACACCCACACGCCTTGCTTGCGCGACTGCGTGGGCGGAAACGCGATGCGGCCGAGCCAAGGGTCGACGGCAACTGTGTCCGGGAGCGGCCGGTAGGTCCAATCGGTGAGATCCGCCGCCACGATCTGGGATGCGGGAATGGGCTGGCGAGCCGCGCCCACCCAGATTTCGAAGCTCTTGCCATCGCCATAGTAGAAGGGGATGCCGGACGTAGTGGTCTCCGCGGCCTCGCTGGTCTCTACGGTCTGGAAACTCCGGCGGCGAATGGGCGCCGGATAGGGAACGTTTGTGTAGAGCCGCGTGTCATTTCCCAGCACGCTAAACAAGTAGCAGTTCGGCGATTCCTCCTCGAAGCAGTACGCCGGTGTCTTGGTCACGGAGTAAGCCTTGAGCCGCCACACGTAGACCCCGACATCGGGAATGTTGGCTCTGCCGCGGCGGTGTTTGGAGTCGACCCGCCGCACGTCCACCGTGCGCGCCAGTTCCTCGAAGGGCCCGCCGATATTTTCCAGCGCATCGCCATCGCGCACGTCCACGGTCCGCCCCCGGTGCAGGTGCAGATAGTCGATGTTCTGCGTCACGCCCAGCAGGCGGTAGGACTCCACGGCGTGCGCCGGCCACCCACCCACCGCGGTGGCCAAGTCTTCCAGCGCGGACAGCGTGCCCTTACGCCGCCGGAAGTGGATGGTATTGGCGACCTCGCTCCGGGAACTACCGGGCGGCATGCCCTGAGTGAGCCCCGGCGTGTAGCCGATCAGGCCGCCGATATAGGGCACCACCCAATCCTGGCACGTCTCGATGAACCAGTTCTCGTAGAGCTGGGCAATGTCCGCCTCCACCAGGTTCACCTGCTCGGCGATTACCTGTAACAGGGCGCGCAGGGGATAGCCGCGGTCGGCATCCCTCAACCGGTGGACTACCGGCAGCAGTTCGTATAAGCGGTCGGGATTGGCACTCATCCTTTGATCTCCGTCAGTATCACGGTGTCCGGAATATCCGGCGTCACGATGGCCACTTCCGCCGGCAGGATGCGCTTTGCCGGATCGACCGCAGTCGGATCGATGCGCGCAAGGTCCGCTTCCACCGCGTTGTTGAGGCTCAACGTGCCTGCGAGGCCCGCCAACTGCGACGCGGTTACATCCTCGGCGACAGCGTCAAATGTCTCGACATCCACGTAAGACACGCCCTCCACGGCCTGAATCGCGCCGATGGCCTCGCTCAGGAAAGCGCTCTGGCCCAGATCCCGCTGGTCGAAGCCGAAGGTTGCGAGGACCGCCGCGCGCACATTCGGCTCTACGGATTCCCACTGATAGTCGGCCAGCAATTTCACGCGGGCGCCGATCACCAGCACCTTGAGCTTGCGCACGGCCACCTGTACGGGAAGGGAGGGATCGCCGAACTGTTGCAGCGCCGCGAGCACGTTCCGATAGAGGTCGGAGGATGGGTCGATGGGTATATCTTCGGCGCCCGCGATGGTTACGTACACCACGTTCCGGCGGCCATCCGTGAGGCGCGTGGAGCTGGCCTTGCCGATTCCGGCGAAGGTGCGCGCGAAGTTGGCGTAGTCGGGAACCCCCACCAGGCGGTCGAGCGCCATCAGCGCCATGGGCGTATTGCGCCTCGCCTGGTCCGCGCTGTCCCGATCGGCGCCGCCACTCGCGCGCAGCGGATTGATGACGCCCTGCGCGCCCGGCGGATGCGTGGCAAGCTGGCTGATCTGCCCGACTTGCACGTTCCCCGCCGCGCCAATGCCATAGCGGTAGACCGCCTTCACATTGGCCGTTCCGGTGGGCACCCTGGCGCCATGCACGCCGTTGCCGAACACCACCGTCGTCCGATCGGAATCGTCGGCCTGGGTGACGTATTCGCGGTCGGTGGGCCCGAGGCCCGCGAGGCTGTCCACCTCATGGCGCTCGATATCGTTGACCCGTACCAGCAGGGTGCTCGCGACGCCCGCGGGCGTTAACGCCGAAACGTACGTGAGCGGTTTCTGGCGCAGCGCGAAGCTCTGAAACGCCTGGCTGGCATCGCCATCGCCAAGCACTTCTCCCACGGTCTGCCCGTGCGTGGCTTGCGCCACATTGCCATAAATCGTCACCGAGGTGCTGTCGTATTTGTACGCCAGCTTGTTGGCGAGCGTGAGTATGGTATGCACCGGCGCGGACGAAATGCGCCAAGCGAACACCTGCCCCAGCGCGGTTGACGGAATCACTCCGCCGGGGTAAGGCAGCCCGGTTCCAGGATCCACCAACAGCCCCGCGAAATCCGGAAAACTTCCGCTTCGCTCGCCCACTCCCTTTGGGTCGTCCGCTTTTGGGACATACGCATTCACCCAAACGCCCGGCGCAAGCTGCACCTGGTCGCCGAACTGCTGATTGACGAACTTGGGCACGGGAATCAGTTGGTTGAGTTTCGAGAGTCCAACCGCGTCGCCAGCCAACTCGCCCACCACCAGGCGGTCGCCCTGACTGTTGGCATCCGTCGTGTAGCTGACGTTCACGAACGGGATATAGTTCTGGGGGAACACGGCGGATAGCGGGGCGCGCGCGCCCTGGGTCACGCCCGAGATCATCACCAGTTCACTGGCGCTCACGCCCGTGCTGTTCGGGATATCGGTGCGCTCGCCGGAGACGATAATCCAGCGTCCCGACTCGAGCCCATCGTAGAGGTCCGCCAACTCAATCGTGTCGCCTTCCACGTCGGTATCGAGTGGTTCTTCAGCCAAATCCAGCAGTTCCGTCTGCGCCCAGACCGTGACCTGGCGTAGCTGCGTCATTGCAGGCGTGTTGCCTGGTTCGATTTGTAGCCACACCTTGTCAAGATTCAGTTGCGTCACCCGGGCGGCCATGCCATAGTCGGCCCTGGATACCGGTTGCACACCGAGAACCTGAGCGATGAGGGGTTGGGCATATTTAGGATTGGGGCTGTCGATCAGGGCCCAGGTGCCGGGCAAGATCTTGTCATAAGTGGAGTCCAGCGACAGGCTGTAGTGGGTGTCCGCGTCCGCCAGAGCCCATTCGGTATACCCTACCGTGCCACCGCCACCCACCGGGATCGTCGCCTGCTGAGGAGCGTTGTTCCCAAAGGGGGCGGCCTTGGCACGCAACGCATAAACCCGCACCTGGGCCGAGGGCGTTGCCACACCTTTCCAAGCCCGATAGATCGTACCGGCCACCGCGGGCTTGAAAGTGGCGAGCAGCCTGGGCGCAGTGTCCGCTTGCGGCGAAAACACCTGCGCCACGGTGCGCACCAGGCGCTGCGGACTGGCCGGTTGGATGGAAGGCGGCTTCGCCAACGGCTCCAAAATTGCCGTGAGGTTGGCCAACGGCGAGGGTGCCAGAGTGGCCGGCAAAGGGTTCGTCTGGACGGAGCCAATGCTGTTGTTATCGAGGTTCTCAACGATAGGCACCAGCGACCGGAGCGTAAAGAGCAAATCCGAAGTCCACGCCTCCAGCCGGGTGAACTGGCGGCTTTGGGCGATGTCGTGCTGCTCCTGAATCTGCGGAATGGCCGCCCGCACCATGTCCGCGCCCGCCTGGTCGGACTGCGCCGCGCCTACGTCGGTCACCAACTGGTTCAGAATGGTGGCCACCTGGGTCGCCACGTCGCTGTCCGCAAAAATGCTGGTGGCTTCGTCGATGAACGGCTTTACCGCGTTCGTAACTGTGTCCAGGGGAGCAGTCCCGCTTAGCGGCGGAGCCGGTTGCAAGGTCACTTCGGTGCGCTTCAGGTCCGCCTGAGGGTTCACCGATTCCACAAAGCGGGGCACTTGCAGCCCCGGATCGTCGCCCAGCACGATCAGCAGCGCGTCGCCCATCTTCAGGTTAGTGGAGATGCCCTGGAAATAGAGCGTGTCGCGAGTGGCCGCGTCCGTGCCGGGGTCGCTCGCGAGCGTGATCACCTGCGGCCGAGTGAGGCGCGGACTCAGGTTGTTCCACGTGTCGCGCTCGGCCAAGTCGTAAGAGGTCTCAAAGAATTGGGGTGTCTCTCCGGTGCCGGGAATGCTTTGCGAGCGTGTACCCGCCGGGAGCGTGCCGTTGAAGCCGCCTGCCATGGTAAATGCCAGGTACACGCTCGCCGACACACCCGGCCGCAGCTTATAACCCACCAGCCGCGCCAGCTCCAAGATGGAGTGCCGCTCGGTCGCGGTCATCAGGTAGCCTTCGTTGGCGATGCGCTCCTGGTAGAACGTCAGAACATCGCCCACTATGGCCCAGGCATCCAGCAAGGCGATCGAAGGGTCGCTCGGTTCGCGCGTGGTGAGGCCCCGCAACGCATCGAAGCTCGAGAGGCGCGCCACCATGCTCTCAAAAAAAGTGGCGTACGTGCCGGCGCGATACACCAGCGCCGGCAGGCCGGGACGGTTTACCTCGGGCTCCGGCGTAACCACCTCTACGCCGGCACAGCAGCCACAAGTCGATTTCATCGTCCACCTCGCATATCGAGCGTCAGGCGCCCGTTCTCCGGAAAGTTCGGATCGTTATCCAGCCGCGCAATCTCCAGGGGGCCGAGCGTCAGCACGCTACCCGCCGGCACCTCGTCTGTCGCCGATTCACCAGGCGACGGCTCGCCGATCTCGTAACGCTCGAGCCGAGTGACCACCACGTTCTGCACGCCAGGCACGGCCTGCGCGGCAGCCACGATCTTGCTCACGTAGATGCCCTCGCCGAACGTCAGGTTGTCGGGAGCGAACAGACCCTGGACGCCGAGCACTCCCAGCAGTGCCAATTCCACGTGCGCCCGCTGATAGTTCGGCAGCACGCAGATGGTCAGGGCCAGGTCCAGCGGAACGTATTGCGCCTGGGACACCATCAGGTCGTGGCCCACGCGGCGGAACGGTTCGAGTTGTTCCGTCACGGCGTGCAAGAGCTTGGCCGACGCTTGTTCAGTGCCCAAGGGGTCCACAGCGACCAGGGCCTCGTACCAACTGCCCGTCCAGCGAAGCGTGGCCTTGGCGCCTTGGAGCGCGGGATTCGCCGCCAGCGTGGCGTAGTCGTCCGCTATGATGGCGCGTTCCAGAATGTCGCGGAAAGCGAACGGCGCGAACATCTTCACGTCCGGCACCGGCTCGGGCGGGGCGCCGCCCGTTGCCGCTAATGGATTGCGCGGCGCCAGGGTGACTCCGCTCAGTGTCTCCTGGCGCAACACAAGGTACAGAATGGTCTCCGCGCCAACGTTGCCGGAAGGCCCGTTTCCGTAGCGGTAGGTGGCCTGAAACGCGGCCCCTGCCTCGGGCAGTTGCCCCAGGCTGCCATCGCCGAAGCGGAGGTGGCCGTAGCCGTCGTCATCCATTTCCACCACGAAGGCGCGATCGCCGGGCCCGCCTTCCAGCAGATCGCTCTTCGGCAGCCACGAATCGAAGAGCGCGGTCAAATCCGCAACCAGCGCGGCGCGGAGTGGCGCAGGCAGCGGGCTGGCGCCGTCCCAAGCGGCCAGCGCTTGCTTGGTCGTCTGCCTTAACTGCGCCAATAAGAACCGCGATGCGACATCCGCGGCGGCCTTGAGGAGTTTTGCCAACCCCGTGGGATCGGCTACGTCGTCAAATGTGAAGAGCGGCGGAATGGAAGCCGCGAATCCGGGCGCCGGCGGAATTCTGGCGAGCGAAATCGCCGGCAAAGCCTGGCGTGGATCTTGCACGACCAGGACGCTGGCCGGGATCCCCGACGCAATCGGCTGGCTAAAGGTCAGCGGCCGCTGCTCCAACACCGGGCGGAATGGGCCTGCCGAGGTCGTGATCTCGGCTGGCTTGCACTGGGTGGCGCACTTTTCGGCCGAGGATTCCGTGGGCACCGTGCCGAGTTGCTCCACCACCCCGGCCCCGTTATCCACCAGCACCACATTGCCGCGCGCCACGCTCACGTTTTCCAGGCAATCGCACTTCGGCGGCGGCGCCTGCACCGAAAGGCACAGTGGGAAAGTCAAGGCATCCTCCCGCGCCCATTCGATCTCCACCAACGGCTGGTCGTGGTACAGCGGGTCCGTCGCCGCCGTCACCTTGGTCAGCCGCACTGCCTGGCGATGCGTCGGGTCGGCATCGGCGGGATTGCCCGTCTTTGGCCCGATGACTTCTTCAAAGATAAGGACATCGCCGGCCTTCAGTTTCAGCGCCGTCGCCTTCGCGGAGTCGCCGTCGCCCGCCACCGACCGGTCGATCAGTGTAGCCGAGGTGGCGCCCTTCGCCAGGCAGCATTCGCAGTCGCCCCACGTGTAGAAAGGGATCTCGCTGTGGGCTTTGTAAATCTCGATGGTTCCGCTGGCCGGCCAAAGCGGCTCGAACACCTCGTAACTGGACGGCGGCACTTGCTCCAGATCGGGCGGCGTCAGGATGCGCCTGGCCGGCACGCCCGCATACCCCGTGATGAAGTAGATTTCCTTGGGGTCGAACGGGAGGTCCGTATCCGTGGCAATCGCGATCCACGCGCGCGCGTTGCACCCTTCGTGCATGGAGTAATCCACCAACTTCACGTGGCGCCGCACAGAGATCCGCTGGCGAGCCGTGCCAAGATATGCCTCTGTGGCCACCGCGTCCTGATAGTAACTGAGGTAGTCGCCCACATAGGCCAGCAACTCCACCAGCGTGATGCCCAGGTCGGGGACATGCGTCTCCGTCCAATCCGGCATGATCAGCGCGAGGCGGTCGAGAATCAACTGGCGGAAGCTCGTGTAGTCCTTGGCCAGGTAGTTGATTTCAGGCTGCGTGCGCTGGGGCGGCGGGCATATGTGCGGCGTTTTGCAGTCCAGGTCGCTGGGGCAACTCGCCTTGAAGGTGAACTTGACATCGTCATAGCGGGAATCGAAACCTTCCAGATCGACCACACCGAGCGTGTAAGTGGAGAAGTCACCTGGCTTGTCCACCGTGACTTCCATGAAGTCGTCGAGCGTAGGGTCCGCCTGACGCCGCATAAGCACATCCGTCACCTGGATGTCGCGGATGCGCCGCCCGCCTTGAATGCGAATGGTCGCCTTCTCGATCTTCTTTGGCGCTTTGCCAAGAAAGTACACGTAGAGCGTGAGCTGGTCTTTGCTCACCTCAACATAGTCCAGGCCGAAGATGCTCGCGGCCCGTACATCGTCGCGCCGATGGTCTTGATGGCAGCTCAAGTCAGTATCGATCATTGGACACCGCTCCGCTGGAACGTTTCCGTGCGGCTCTCCTGCGTGCGCCGCACCAGGTACTTCACCACCACCTGCAAGGTCGAATCCTGCACGCTCACTTCGAGCGATAGCAGGTCGATCACGTCGCCCAGGTACCGCTGGAGCGCCGCTTGCATGGTGAACTGCAACGCGGCGGCAAGTTCGGGACTCGCCGGCGCGAACACCATTTGCAGCAGCCCACTGCCGAAATCTGGGCGGTTGACGCGCTCGCCGGGATTGGTGAACAGCAATTGCTCTACCATGTCGCGGATGTGATCGTCGTCATCCGTGGTTGCCGTGCGCCCGCGCGCATCGAAATGAAATGGAAAGTCGATGTTCATCACGCCTCACATCGCGGTCACGCGCGTCTGCGTCACCATAATCAGGAGGGGCGTTCCCGACGGCGCGCAGATAGCCTGGCTGCTCAAGATCACCAGCGGCTGGCCATTGGAGGTCACTCGCACCGAGCCCGTCGGCGGGAGCCACTGGCCGGTGACGCACGGTCCATTGGCCGCCGGCGGAGGCGGCAGCGCGCAACCCGCCACGGCGTAAGGCCCCGCCACCGTGACTGAGGGCTGTCCCATGACCATCACCCGCGGATTCGGCACAGTCGGTTGCGCCTGCCCGCCATGCGCGCAAGTTACGGTAGCGCCCACGTGCACTATGAAACCCGGCATCAGTTCATCTCCTCTAAGTCCAACATGGACAGGCCAGGAGGCCTGTCCTACCTAAGTCACTACCAGCGCCCCGGCGTTCACCGTAACCTTCGGTCCCGTCATCACGATGCTTGCCCCTTTGCCGTTTTGGATATAAATGCCCGTATCGTTCACAATGATGGTGGCGCCGGCAGTACTTTTCAGCATGATGCCGCCAGTGGGCCCAGGCAAATCGCTCACCACGATAGCGTTCTGCAGGGTGGTCTGAATGACGATAGGCGGGTCCGGGGGTGGGCCCAACAGGGCCAAGGCCGGCAACTCGGCCGCGATCCCCCACCAGCCACCGGTCCAAACCGGCCGATCCGGGTCGCCCGCCTCAAATTGAATCCACACCCCCGCGCCGATCTGCGGCACCATGAAAGTTCCCATCTGCTTGCCTGCCAGGGGCACGCACGGCGTGGCCCAAGTGGAAGGCGTCAGTCCGCCCGCATCTGGGACAGTCGCCATGATCCGCCCCAGTTGCATCGGATCGATGTTATTGACCACCGTCCCCCGATAAATGCCGTAATATTTGGGGCCTTCTCTCATACGCTCACCGTGGAGACCGACGACCCTGTGCCGCCTCGCGACAAGACAAAGCTCTGTTTGTACTCCCCGCGCTTGATGTTGTGCGTCACACTCTTCACGTAGTACTTTCCGTCGTAATAGTTGCCCGCTCCCCTCACTTGGGCAAGCTGCCTGGCCTTGAAGATCTGTCCGTAACGCAGGACATCGAGCTGCCCGGTGCCGCTGATCACATCCACGGTCTGGAACAGCGAAGCCAGGGCGGCCAACGCGGCGCCCGCAGGATTCTCGTTGGCGACCGGCGTAAGCTGCTGGCTTCGCAAAGGCGTCGGTGCATTTGCGGCTAGCGGAGCCTTCAATAGGTCTATGTTAGGCACGGGAATCGGGATCGGGATCTTAGTATTCGGCTCCAGGATCGTTACCAGGTACTGAGTGGCCAAGGTGCCGTCGTACGAAAAGCTGAGCGACTCGATGTTCGTATTTGCGTCCAGGTTGATACTCATCGCCGGTTGCGCGCCGCCAAACAGCTTGCTGATGTCGGGCCCCCAATAAGCCATGCTCTTGCCGGGCGTCGGCCCAGGGTCCAGGTAGAACACCGCACCCGTATTTCGTGCCAGCGTCGAAACAAATTTATAGTCCGTTCCGATTTGCTTGATGAACCTCTCCAGCGGATTCTCGAAGGTCGGAATACTCGCCGGCAGCGCCACCGGAACCACGCCCAACACCGCATACTTGGCAAGAATCGCCTCGACGATCACAAACTCCGGAAAAGCGGGATACGGGATCCCCGTAAAGTCGATGAAGTCCATCAACGCGGTCAGGTCCAGGCCCGTAATCGCCAGGATCGATCTTCCCGCCGCGCTGCTTGGCGTCAGGTCCTGCTTGGTGATGATCCCGTCCATCAGCACCTCGGTCTGGCCATTAACGGTGACCGCGATAATCACACGCTGGCGCGGATTGAAAGACCCCGAGTTGAGCATTTGCTGGACGACGGAATTCTTGCCCAATGTAAACTTCAGTTGAAACCCGCCTTGAGCTCCTACCGTTGAGATGACTGTCGCTTCGCTCAGCGCATCGATGACAGGCTGCGGCACCGGACTGGCGTTGAAGCCTCCCATCATCAATGTCAGGTAGAAGCCTCGGTTCATAGCGAGCTTCCCGTGATGCCCTCCGGCAAGGTGATGCGCAGGGTGCGCCCCACGGTGGCGGTCAAGTCTTCGGGCCGCATGGCTCGGTTCGCATCGCACATGCGCCAGAACAGCGTCGGGTCGCCCAGGTACTGACCCGCGAGATTGTCCAGACGGTCGCCCTGCACGACGGTGTGTTCTTGCAGCAATTGGAAATTCTCGGGAGGCGGCACAAATCGCCGCAGCACGTAGACGATAGCCTTTCCCGTCCCCGCGTTCAGCGTGCCGGTGCCCAGCCCGTAATAGCGGCTGGTAGAGGTGAATAGCGTGTTTTTAAGAGACGTCTGCGCCAGCAGCGCCGCGACTGGATCGTTTTGCGCGCTCATGCAACCCCACTGATGCCCAGGGCGCTGAACGTACCGCCCTGAAACTTGCCGGCAAGGCTCTCTTTCTGCCGCTGGTAAGTCATATACAAACTACCTCCCTTGTCCGCGAAACTGAGATCGTCGATCGTAAGGACGCGCAGCCCCAGCGAGACCTTCGCGCGGATGGGATTCAGCTTGGGATCGAAGGCCTCTTCGGTGATGCTCAATTCCGTGAAACGCACCGGCGCGATGCGATTCACGCTCCACACAAACAAGGCGAACGGCGCCAGCATCGGCATAATTTCGAGCACACCCTGCTGCGCCAGGTTGAAGTTGTTTTGCAGGGTGGCGCTGGGCGGGTAGACCGTTGTTTCCAAGGCCGAAAGCTGCGGCGCGATTCCGTACTGCGTCGCATTCTGATCCCCGGCCTCCAATTGATCGGTGGCGTCGATCTCCGCCTCCAGCTTGATCGTCTCCACTGGCGGCCCGGTTAACCGCAGCGCCTCGGAGCGGTCGCCACCCTCTTCCGCGCCCTTGATTTTGAGCGTGCGGGTGAGCGTGTCCGGGTTGTACTGCAGAACGATGATGCCATTCGGCAGCACGGTGAACTGGTCCGGATCGAGCAGGACAATGCCGCCCTTGAGCACGCGAGGTGAACCGGGAAAGGCGCTCATTTGTTCTTTTCTTCTTCCTTCACAACCTTATTTGCCGCGGAGGATGGATCGAGGCTGATAGTGACTGCGGGCTTGGTTGCGTCGGCGCTGGCGTCCACCTTGGGCTTGGCAACTCCCTTTGAAGTGGTTACCCTGGGCAATGAAGGCGCTACTAATTTGCCCTCGGCAGTGAACTTGAGGCTGCCGCTGAAGCGCTGGAAAGAGTAGTCGCCTGCGGCTTGAAAGCCTCCTCCACCAAGAAAGCCCTTTGTCGTCCGCTTCCGGGGCGAGACGTTGGTTCCGCCAAACAAAAGCCTGACCGTTGCCGCTCCGCTGCCCAGGTGTTCGCCGGGCGATGCCCGAAAGCCTACCGATGCATTGCTTTCATTGCTTCCGCCAAGATAGCCGGCGATCTCGCCATCCTCGGTAGAGCCCCCATTAATGTCTTTGCCGTTGGTGCGGAGAGTCAACAGGAATTCGGCAATATTATCCTTGCCCTGCTCCAAACGGAGAACTTTGAATGGAGTCTCATGGTCCTGCGTATCCGCGTCTTTTAGGACGGTTTTCTCGTTTTGCTTTGTAGTGGTCTTTACGTTTCCCTTGGTTTTCGCCTCCTCTGTGATTTTCTCTTGGGTAAAGGTAGTCTCGCCTCCTACATCTTCAGGCTCTTTTGGCGCGGCCTTCTCTTTTTCCGTGCCGGCCTTGCCTTTGCCGGCTGGAGGCTTCTTTGCAGTGGAGGCAGCCTTCGCGTTTTCGGCCTCTGCCTGTTCGTTCGCCGCGAGAGCCTTCTGCTTGTCTTTGAGGGGCTTCTTGTCGATGGCTTTAATCTCAGGGATGTCAACGTGGGTCGAAGTTACCCCGCCCGTGGTGGGCTCCGGAATGGGCGGATCCTCCGCGGCTTTTGCCTGACGTTCCGCAAAATTCGCCGATCGCACGGCTTCAATGGCGCTGAACACCCCGGCAATCGCACTAACGCCTCCAGCGATGGCGCTCGCGACTCCAGCAGTGGCGCTCGTCTCTCCCGCGGCGGCGCTTCTTTCCGAGGCGGCAGTCTGCCGCGCCGTAAAAGGGCCCGAACCACTCGTGTCGCTGAGGGGACCATCCCGCTGCACCGTGATCAGCCCATCGCTCGCCGGGGCTGCCGATCGAAGAGAAGCCGGGCGCGAAACCTCCTTGGCCGTCCCCAATCCCGCGCCAGCCCGGTGGCGACCTGCTCGAACCGGTCGGAAGGGTGACTGACGGATAGGCCGTCGGCCACCGGCGTGCCCGCAACCGGCCCGGATGCCTGCTGCACCACGTGGGTCAGCTCATGCGCAATCAGCCCTTCCCCGCCCGGACTGCCGGGCGCGTATTTCCCTTGCCCGAAGACCACGTGTTCGCCCGCCGTGTAGGCATTGGCCTTCATCGCTCGCGCCGATTCCGTCGCTTGCTCATCCGTGTGCACCCGCACCCGGCTGAAGTCGAATCCGAAACGCGGCTCCATCGCCGACCGCGTGGCACTGTCCAGAGGACGGCCCGGCGATTCCGTGACCTCCCGCACGAGTGATGGAGAAGGGGCTTCCGTGGTGGTGCCCACGGCCTCCCGCTGCACGCACACATGCGTGCCCAGCGTGCTCTGCCGTTGTAACAGGCTGGCATTGGACCGCGTCAATCCAGGCGCCTTCCCTGGCTTCGCGTGTACCGACGATTGCTTGCTCATCGCGGAACCCCTCCTTTTTGTGGCCGGCCGATCCCCTCATGCACCGCGCGCGCAATTCCCTGTCCCAGCCCGGTGGGCCGCTGGTCCTTCCCAAGCTGCACATTCCCAGCTCTCACCCGCGGCATCGCGCCGGCGCGCCGAAACTCGTCCGCCAATCCGCGCGTCGCCAGCAGCCGCGCCAGCTCCTTCTCTACAGCTTGCTGAATCAGGGGCCCGTGCAAAGATGTGACCGGCAATCCTTCCAGAACCAGCCGCTCGATATGTACCTGGATCGTCACGCCACTCTCCCCGGCAGTCCCTGCCGCCGAAATTCCAGCTCGTTGACCACGCGCCCCAGCTTGCGCAACTCCGTGCGGGCCGCCTCCAGCACTAGGTCCATCGTCACCGGCTTCCCGGAATGCGCGGCCAGAAACGCCGCGTTCAGAGCCGTGCTATGAATGTTGCCTCCGGTCAGGTTCAAACGCGCGAGGCGATCGAAATCCAGACTCTGAGTCGGAGCCTTTTCCGGAAAAACCTTCTGCCACATCAGCTTCCGCTCCGCCACGCCGGGGAATGGGAAATTCACGACGAAACGCAGCCGCCGCATGAAAGCGGGGTCGATGGCGCTCTTCATGTTAGTGGCCAGAATCGCCAGCCCCCGAAACGCCTCCATGCGCTGCAACAGGTAGTTGATTTCGATATTGGCGTAGCGGTCGTGGCTGTCCTTCACTTCGCTGCGCTTGCCGAACAGCGCGTCGGCTTCATCGAAGAACAGAATCGCGGCGCCGTCTTCCGCCGCGTCAAACAGGCGCCGCAGATTCTTTTCCGTCTCGCCGATATACTTGCTCACCACCGCCGAAAGGTCGATGCGGTACAGGTTCAAGCGCAGTTGGTTGGCGATCACCTCCGCCGCCATGGTCTTGCCGGTTCCGGAATCCCCGGCAAACAGCGCGCTGATGCCCAACCCGCGGCTCATCTTCTTGCCGAACTCCCAGGCCTGATAGACGCGGCTCCGCTGATCCACCTGCGCCGCGATCTGCTGCAACAGGCTGCTCTCGGCCGATGGCAGCACAATGTCTTTCCACGTTGCCTTGGGCTGCAACCGCTGCGCCAGCATGTCCAATCTGGGCCGGGTAGTCTCCAGGCAGGCCTCCCAAAGCCGGTCGTACAGTGCGCTTGGATCGGACCCAGGCTCGGCCAGCGCCTCGCGCGCAATCTGCAAAATGGCCGATTGGCCCAGATTGAACTGGCCCGCCAACTTGGCCGGGCTTTCCCCAGCGGCTTGCCCTAGCGCGGCGGCCCATTCCGCCTCTTGCTCCGCCGGCGTTGGCTTGGCCACGTCCACCTGCACGCTCCCTTGCGCCAACCCCGGCCACACATCCCGTGTATCCAGGAAGATCACGCCGCCCATCCGCGCCATCAGCCGGCTCACGGCTGAGCCCTGCCCGGCCTGCGCCGCTTCCATGTCCGCGCCGATCGCATCCACGTACAGTGCCACCGGCAGCAACAGGCATTCCCGCTGCCACAACCTCGCCAAGGTCTCGGTCTCGATTGCCTGGGCCGGCAACAGCGCGGCCGGCAGCCGATACACACGCAGGCCCAACGCATTTGCCGCCTGCGCCGCCACAACCTGTTTGCTCGGCGCGTCGCTGCACCGGCTGCTCCTTCTCAGCGGATGGGTTCCGCGGGGCAGTCTCCGGATCCCGTTGCTTGGATGGAGACATGCGCTCCAACGCCTGTACTGCCAAAGCTGCCTCCGCCGGCTCACGCACCAACGGCTGTGGGGACGCTAAGGGCGCTGGCCGTAGCTCCACCGGCGGCTCCGCGGCCGCCTTCGGCGCCGGCGCAAGCACCGCCGGCGTCGGACCCTGACTTGTCGGTGGTGGGGCAGGCGATCGATTGATGTCACCCGCCGGCACGGCCGGCGTGCGCGGATCGTCCGCAGCCATACGGCGGGCAGCCGGCATTCTGGCAACCGGCTGCTGAATCGCTGGCCGCCGCACATCGCTCCGCAGGTCCGGCTCGTCCGGCCTCTGCTGCTCCACCGCCGTAGACTCTGGTGCCGTGGGCAAACGGCTGCCGGCCCGTGGCGGCTCAAACAGCGCGGGCACTCGCGGCTGGATCGTCTCCGCCGCACCGGCGCTTCGCGCTACAAGATTCGTCAGGAAATCGCTCATGCCCCCACCATTGCCAGATAGAACTGCCGCCGCGCGGGGCTCAACGCCAAGATATCCCTTTCACTCCACCCGTAAGCCGAAGCCAGAACATGAACCTCGCGCAGAATCCGGCAGGCCCACGCTTCGATTTCCGCCCAAAAGAAACTGACGATGTCAAAAACCGAACGCCATCGCTTGCCGCACGGGCAGGCGACGTCCAATTGCACGTCCGCTTGAGGATCGGCTTCCGCCAGGCGCTCGGCCGCGGCTTCCATGGCCTCCTCTGGCAAGGAGGCTGCCGTGGCGGCCTGGCCGCCGCAACCGGCCGCCACCACGCACCGTTCAAATAGCAATCGCCGCTTCTCCCCCAGGACAGGTTCGGCCGCAATCGCCGCTAGGTCCAGGCTGTTCGGCGGCCGTAGCTGCAGGTCGTAATCCGCCACCGTCATCGCCACTTCCGCCGCTTCCTGGCAGGCGCTCACTCGCACATCCGCGACATCGAAAGCAAGTTCCAGCCGCTGACCGCACTCGGGACATGCCACTACACTGTCTATTCGCGAACCGAAAGTCCACTCGCGAAGAGTCAACAAGCCGGCGTCCCGCTGGCCGATAGTGAGCGAGGCGAGAGACTCCCGGGGAGTATCCGGGCAAGCCGCCCCCAGGAGCGTCAAAGCCCGTTCCACCGATCCTTGAGTCAGCCCGCTCTCCCAGACTCGCAAGAGTTCCGGTACCGAAAGCGCGCGCATGGTCGATTACCCGGCTGGGTTGCTGAAGGTCGGCTCGCTCGGCTCAGGCACCGATTGATCCCGTTCCCAACCCTCGTTCTCCAGTTTGAGGTGCTGGATGGCCACGGCGTTCGCGTTGGCGTCCAGGTCGGGCAGAGGCTGGTATTCGGATACCCAGCAGCGATACACCTTGTAACTCAGCGCTAACTGGCCGGCCTCGTTGTAGACCTCGATGATGATGTCTTTGCGGAAGCTCTGCAGCGAGACTTCCGCGCCTAGTCCGGCGCCCACTTGCCACACCTTGTTGGCCCATTGCTCGAAAGCAATGTCGTGGGTCACACCTCGCTCCAGAGTAATAGCGTCATACTCCGTCCGGCCGGGTGACTTGCGGCTGCTGGATGGATCGCCGCCTTCGCGATGCTTCACCACCTCGGTGGTCCGCTTCAACGCCGAAACCTTGCTGACACCCGCCACATAGCGGCCGTCCCACTTCACGCGAAACTTAAAGTTCTTGTACGGATCGAACCGCTGAGCATTCACAGTAAACTGGGCCACGATCTCCTCCTTAGGTTGCGATCTGTCCAGCCATTTGCTGGATCTGGATGACTACAAACTCCGCGGGCTTCAGCGGCGCGAAGCCCACCGCGATATTCACAATGCCCAGGTTGATATCGTTCTGGGTGGTGGTTTCTTTGTCGCACTTTACGAAGTAGGCGTCCTGCGGCGTTTGTCCCTGAAACGCGCCCTGGCGGAACAGGTTCTGCATGAAGGCCCCCACGTTCAGCCGGATCTGCGCCCATAGCGGCTCGTCGTTGGGCTCGAAAACCACCCACTTCAGGGCCCGGAACAGGCTCTCTTCGATGTACAGCGCCATACGCCGGACCGGAATGTATTTCCATTCCGAGCCAATCTGGTCGTTGCCCTGCAAGGTCCGCGCGCCCCAGACCACCGTGCCGTACACGTTGAAGTTGCGGATGCAATTCACCGCGTCGGGGTTGAGGACGCCGTTCTCCTTGTCGTTCAACGGCACCGCCACGCCATTCACGCCGGTCAGGCCTGCCTCCGTGCCGGCCGGCGCCTTCCACACCCCGCGGCTGCCGTCCGTCCGCGCCCAGATGCCGGCTGCAAAGCCGCAGGGCGGAAAATTGTTCGGGAGGTTGCTCTGCGCCGCGTCGGGCGCGTTGATATACGGGAAGTAGTAGGCTGCGTTGATGCCGTCGCCGCCCGTGATCTGCGACGGCGGTCCGTTTGCCGTGCTCAAAGAGTGGAACGAGTCGTCCTGGAAGCAGTCCGCGATGAGCATCGCCCGGTGGCTGCGGCAGAATGTTTCCAGTGCCGCCAAGGTCGGCGGATCGCCTTCGCCAGGCACACAAAGAATGTTGAACAGGTCCACGTGTTCAAGTAAGTCCACGCCCACGCCACTGCCGGGAATCACGGCGACTTCAAAAGCGCCGGATGCGGAGGTGGAAAGCGAACGAGGCGCGAGCACGGTGCCGTCCAGGCCGGCGGGGCCTGCCAACGGCGCCGGAGCCGCCGTGTCCGCCGGCGGGGCGGCCGGACTGCCGATCACCGCGGCTTTGATGAAATTGGACGTATTGGTGACGACGTTCGCTACGTAGCGACTGTCCGGGGCGGACATGGACAGCGATTCGAACGACTCCACCAGGGTCGCCGGCGTGGTGGTGGTGTTCACCACCTGCAAGCGGAACCGGTTCCCGGCGATGTTCTTGATCACGATGCCGTAGTTCGTGCCCCACTGCCCCGGACTGTTGGCCGTCAGCGTCAGGATCCCGCTCAGCGTGACGCTGGCGGAACCGCTGCCGGCGCCCACCATCCGAATGATGTAGGCCTGGTTGCCTCCATTGGCAAAAAACTGGAACACGGCGTATCCCAGGTAGCTGCGCGTGTCCAGACCGCCGTATAGCCGGGCATAATCGGGCCAGCTCAGCACCAGCCCCGCGCTGCCCACCGGACCTTGCGGGGCCCACCCCACGAAGGCCGCTATGGAAGTGGCGACACCCGTAATGGTGCGTACGCCGCTTGGAATCTCCTCAATGTAAACGCCAGGATAGCTGACGGTGACTGCCATGAGTCCTCTCCTTTTTCACGTCGTGACATAGGGCATTCTTCCCTGTGTCGGCCTTCTTCGATAAGTGATTCCTACCGATCTTTCATTTCGATCATTTTCAGTTTTTCCACGGGTATTACCAACGTTTTCCTCGTCACCACCTCGACCAGTGCAAAGAAACGCGGCGTAGCGCCCGAATCGGAAAAATCGACCACCGTGCCCTCCAACTCGGATTGCGTGGGCGGGGCCGTCAGCAGTTCTTCCGGGCCAGGCAGAAAAACATCCGAAACCCGGAACTGTACCCGATCTCCCTCTTGCGTTCGGCACCCCCTCCCGGCACGCTCTCGATTGGCGGACTGGAGGCTGACGCAATAGAGCACGCCGCGGGCCATACGTCGCGCCGTCCCGGTGAACCGCTCGTCGGACATAGATACCCCCTTATTGCAAGAGGTTAGACCTGAAAGCCGGCGGTGCTCTGCCGAGTTTTCAGCCCGGACGCTCTGCCGAAATTTGCAGTCTTTAGGCGAGGCAGAAAGGCGGCCCAGATGCGAATGCCGCGCCCGGGAGGTACAACTTACGTCTTGCAACGCCTGCAAGGGCGTCTGCAACCTATTGCAGCCTATTCACGCTTTTGGCGGGCAGCGGATGCCATGGGCACTCAATTTGTAATAAAGAGTACGCTCGCTGGTGCGGAGCTGCTGCGCGATCTCGCGCCGTGTGGACCCCGGGACATTGAGAGCGGCTTCGAGCACGCGCTTTTCGATCGCCTCAAACGCTTGGGCGTAAGAGACGCGGCCCTGCGTGATCGCCCTCCACGCGGCGTCGGCAGCTTGCGCTAAGAGATCGGACCCTGCGGGAGCCCCCTCCGGGCCGGCCTGGGCTATCCAGTCGGCGAGCCCCAGGGACGTACCCTCCGACTTGACAAAGAGCATCCGCTGGACGCCATTCTCCAATTCACGAACGTTCCCGAGGAACGGCATAGACTGTAAGATCAGGAGGAGTTCGGGCTCGATCCGGTCGATGGGCTTGTATAGGTCGCTGTAGCGAGCCGTAAAGGACAGCATCAGATCGCTCAAATCCTCCGGTCGCTGGCGGAGCGGCGGCAAAGACAGCTTCACCACGTGCAGGCGGTGATACAGATCCGCGCGGAACCGGCCTTCCCGAACCAGCGCTTCCAAAGGCTGATTCGCCGCGGCGATAATGCGCACATCGACGGGCACTTCGCAGTCGGATCCCAGGGGGCGCACGGTCCCTCGTTGCACGACATCCAGAAGCTTCGGTTGCAGGTGGGCGGGAAGGTCGTTGACGTCATCCAAGAACAGCGTCCCCCGGTGGGCGGCCTGGAACAAGCCCATCCGCTCACAGAGGGCTCCGGAGAAGGCCCCACGGCGATGCCCGAAAAGTTCGCTTTCGGCCAGCGACTCATTAATCGTACTGCAGTGTACAGTTACAAATGAGAAGGATTTTCGTTTTGGTCCAACTCGTGGATGCCGTGAGCGATCACCTGTTTCCCGGTACCCGTTTCTCCTTCCAACAGGACCGTGATATCGCTTGCCTCCGCCGCTCTACGCGCCTGTCGCAGCACGGAAATCACACGCGGCGAATTCGTAACGAACCCAAGCCATTCGAAGGTTCGCCGCAAATCCTCGTCCAATTGCTGCTCAGACATGCACAATTCCCCGAAACCCGTGAGCGCGGTCGTTGACGTGGGTGCATTCTCGCAAATTGCGCGGGACAGTGTCAAGTGCGTATCAAGTCCAGTTGCGGTCTTCACGTATGAGAACGCCGTGATCTTCTGCAGCCGACCGTCTTCGAGAGCCTCGAAGTCGTCGGCCGTGAGATTCGTAACCTGGTGCCCATCGGAATCGGTGACGACCGCGTCCACCTGGACCAGGTTTACGCTGACGCGCAGAATGGGTTGCTCCGGCTCCGCCGGAGGCCTGCCGCTCTGCTGGGCAAGAGCAAGCACTACTGCCAGACCGAGCGCGCATGCAGTCCGGGTCATCATCCTTACAGCCGGAATTACCATAATGGGATTACCGGGTCCTGGACTCATTGTATATCCAGCCGTCGTCCTTCGACTCGCGACACGAACGAATCGCCGTTGTTGTTCGGAGCGCTTCTGCTAGGCACCCCGAATTTGAAGATTTGGGTAAGCATCGCGAACCGTGAGCGCGGTTACGGAAATTTGGTGCGTCTTGCCGTACGCTTTCTGCTACTTCAGGATGGCGCATCCGGAAGTAATCCAAACGCGCTCCTTGTGTAAGTGCCGCCCCGGACCGGGCACCGCTACCGATATGCCTCCATAATGCCGTCGCTCGCCGGGTGAACTGCTAGACCTTCTTGGAATCGCGGTTGCAATCGAATATGCTCGTCGGCCGCTTTCGTGCAAGCCTGGCACACGAACACGTCTGGTGCCGCGTCCATGTACGGCCCGAGCTTGTGGCACGATGCGCACACCGGGCGCTGTCCGTGTTTGTCGATCAGGAACATGGGCCGACTCTAGCCTCCCTTCATCGCCTCGCCGCAAGGGTTCCAACGGCCTAATCTGGACAATTCGCCGGTTCCACGGCGAACCATGAGAGGTGCATGGGTCACACACGGCTCGGCAGGCTCCCGAGGACGCGGAAATGGCAGGATGTAGTCGGCCTGCTCGGGGCCGGCGCCGACACTGCTGATGTTGCTGCCGCAACCGTCGATGCATCCAAACGCGGCTTGGAAGACGCAGCGCACGACCCCGCACTTGTTCACTCGTTCTGGCTCCTGACCCAGTTGCCGCTTTGCGCCCGTAAGGAAGACTTCGTTGAGGAACTCGCAAAGCTCGGCGTCTCGCGCAATCCAGAACCTTGGCCCCGTGATAGGAATAGCTTCCTATCATGTTGCCCGTAATCGCTCGGCGAAAACCGCCTTCCGCCCGCTCTCCGATCCCGATCCGGCGAACCCACTCGCTGCCGATGCGGAGCGCCGAATCCGCCGGAGTCCAAATCCTCTATGCTGATAGCATGGATCGCCAAATGCAGCAGCATGAAGCTTGGCGGCTACAATATCGTGGCGAGCGCTACCTGCGAGACCAGTCAGACAGCGAACTCTTTACTCGGGCTGGCGATCTGATGACGGTCACGCTCGGGCACTCAAGAGACGGAAGGATTGGGATGGACCCGGCCATCGTAGATCCGTCCAAGCTGGAACGATTCACGCGGGTGCTTGAAGAGTTTGTCATTCGCGGCATCGACCATCGGCAACCGGGGATCTTGGAAGCAATGCGGGCTCCGAGACCCAACAGCCCGAAGGTTAGCCGCGCGCTTCAGACCCTAACGGGGAAGCGCTGGCCGAATCGTATCCTGGTGAAATTCGGCGAACGCAAGCACATGGCCTCTCTCTTTATCGAGGGTAAGGGTCGAGTCTCGCTGGCCAGAACCTATAGCGACCCGTCGCTGGGATACGCCAGGGCTGATGACGAAGCGCAGATTAGCGTCTATGTTCACCCGACGGATGCACATCGCCTGATGGCCGTTGAGCAGACTGCGGATGGATCTCGGGGGTTAGACGTTGCCGTTCCTTATTTGGGGAGCGTAAAGGTCAACCTTCAAGCGACGACTGACTTCTATGTCTACTGCATGGCGGAGTCCTGCGACGTACGGATGTTTGACGATTTCACCACCGCCGCTTCCGACGTTGACACCTGTGTCATCGTGACCCGCCCGGACGAATTCAAAGCCCGCATTCAGAAAGCCGTCGCAGCCAGACTTCCGGGGTGGAGACAGACTGCTCGACGGCCCTGTTATCTACGTTGACCCCTTCTTCGGCCGTGTTCACCAGCTAGTGCCCCAATTCTGCAAGCACTTTCGATTCGAGTATCAAAAGGCTCATCTGGGATCAACTGGAAAGCGGGGATGGACAAGGGCGGCATGGTTGTCTTCGCCAAGATCCGCAGCGACAAGGACGGTCCCACCTTCGATGATGCCGAGGCCGGCATGGTGATCGGCCGAATCGAGCGGTGCGCAGTGGCCAGCGTCGAGCGCGAAGGGATCAACTATCGGATCGAGATGAAAGTCCCCGGCACCCGCGTGGTTCACGTGCTGCGAATGCCGACCGCCAAGGAGATGCAGGACCACGAGCGGGCTTCGACCAGCGTGGTCGCCGCGCGGCGATCCATCGAGACTCGCGCGTTCCTGGAACCGAGCGGCGCGCTCTACGACAAGCTGCACATCTCGCACGACG
>OBLU010001175.1_pt1 | contig 24475 bp, 23 predicted proteins | sample 1518681 | NCBI WGS metagenome assembly OBLU01 (sample SAMEA3539304, study PRJEB22396) | soil metagenome | biome: tundra; feature: field; material: soil | place: USA | collected 2010-05 | depth 0.15 m
GCCGCCGGTTCACCAGGAAGAAGTACAGCAGCATCCCGAAGATCACCGCGCCGGCGCAGTGGCCGAACGAGAACCGGCTCGTGGATACTCAGCCAATCGGGCATTGAGAGCTATCAGCCTTCAGCTATCAGCTTTCAGCTTACTGCAAATCATTTGCCGATATAGTGTTCTACCCACTCGACATGACGCTGCATGATATCGAGGAGAAACTTCGGCTCGCGGGGACCATGCGGCGTGCGTGGGTACACGACCATTTTCGCGGTCACACCTTGCCGCTTTAGCGCGTTGTAGAATTCATAGCCCTGCGTGGTAGGCACGCGCACGTCGGCCTCGCCGTGCAGGATCAGCGTAGGCGTAGTGACGCCCTTCACGAACGCCATGGGCGAGTGGTTGTAGTAGCCGTCGAAACTGGTCCAAGGCTCGCCTGAAAAGTAATCGGGCAGAAATCCGGGTATGTCGGAGGTGCCTGTGAAGCTCCACAAGTTAGTCACTCCGGCGCCCACCGCGGCCGCTTTGAACCGGTGCGTGTGAGTGACTACCCAGCTCGTCATGAAGCCGCCATAACTCCAGCCCATCACCGCCAGGCGGTTGGGATCGGCCACGCCAATCGAAATCACATGATCCACGCCCGCCATCAGATCGCCGTAATCCTTGCCGCCCCAGTCGTTCATGTTGGCGAAGCGGAAGGTGCGTCCGTAGCCGCCCGATCCGCGCGGATTCACGCGCAGCACGGCATAGCCCCGCGCGGCGAAAGTGGCGTAGGGATACAGGCCGTAGCGTCCCAGGAAACTGTCCTGGAAGACGCCCGTGGGTCCGCCGTGAATGACCAACACCAGCGGGTACTTCTGCGCGGGTTCGTAACCAACCGGGTAAGTCAGCAGGCCTTCGATATCCAAACCGTCCGCGGCTTTCCATGCGACGCGCTTGGTTTCGCCCAGGGGCAGCTTGGGAAGGTCCAGGTTGGCGCTGCTGACCCGCTGCGGAATGCTATCGCCGATTTTCAGAACGTAAGCTTCCGGCGCCTCATCCCAGCTTTCGCCCGCGAAACCGAAAGCCGTGCCGGTGGCGTTCGCGTGTCCGGCTTGCAGGGTACCGTGCTGGGGTTCATACACGGGCTTTGGCGGGCCATCGGTGGGAATCGCGTACACGACGTTGGCGATGCCTCTGGCTTCCGTGAATAGCAGGCGCGCCGAATCGCCGGTCCACCCCAGCAACGCAGGCCGCTCATCGAAGGTCGGCGGCAGTTCGCGCGCCTCTCCTGTCTGGCGGGTCAGCAACACGATGCGATCGATCTGCGCCCAGCGCGCCGGATCGGTGGAGCGCAGGTATGCCAGATACCGTCCGTCGGGCGAATATTGCGGGCTGCGCTCGGAGGCGCCGGTCGCCGCGACGGGGCGCACGGCGCCGCTGGCGCCGACCTGAACGGTCACCTCCGAAATGTCCGACTTGGTCCACTCGCCGGCGCCGGGAGTGGGCGTGTGCGCGAAGGCGATGGCGCCGGAATCGGGCGACCAATCGAATTCCTGCACGTGGTCCGGCGTGTTCGTCAGGCGGCGCGGCGTGCGTTTTCCCTGGCTATCGGCCTCGGCCGGAACGATCCAGAGGCTGTGGTTCTTGGGGTTTTCGTCGATTACGCGGAAGTCGCGCTTCTCTTTCTTCTCCTTCTCCTCGTCGGCGCGCGGCTCCATGCCCGCAAATGCGATCCACTTGCCGTCCGGCGAGACACGATACGCGCCGATCTCGCCCTTCCAATCGGTGAGCATCTCAGCCTCGCCGCCATCCACCGGGATGCGCCACAGGTTCGGCTTGCCGCTGCGCTCCGAGGAGAAGTACACGTAACGGCCATCGGGCGAAAACTCCGGTGCGGAAGCGCTCTTCTCGCCGCGCGTCAATTGCGTGCGATGCGAGCCGTCGGCCGCGGCGAGAAAGATCTGCGTATCCACTTCGCTTTTTTCCGCTTCGATGACGGCATGGCTTTGGGTATAGGCCACCAGTTTGCCGTCGGGAGAAGGCACCACATCGCCGACGGGCTGCACCTGCATGGAGATTTCGGGAGTCCATCCTGTGGGCAATGCCGTGGGCGCCTGGCCCCAGGCCGCGGCCGCCAGCAGAATCGGAAACAGCTTTATTAGCATGGCTTTCATTTCATCGTCCTCCGCAACGCATCCAGTATCTTGCCGACATTTTCTTCGGTCGATGAGTAGCCCATCAAACCGATACGGAATACCTTGCCGGCCAGCGGTCCGAAGCCGCCGGCGATCTCGATGCCGTATTCGCTCAGCAGCCGCTGGCGCACCTGGGCATCGTCCACACCCTGCGGCACGCGCGGCGTGTTCAGGGTCCACAGCCGATGTCCCGCGGCGACGTGCATGCGCAGCCCCATGGCTTCGATGCCTGCGACGAATGCCTCATGATTGCGGCGATGGCGCTCCCAACGATTCTCGATGCCCTCTTCGCGGACGATCGCCAGGGCCTCGCGCAGCGCATAAAACATGGTTGCCGACGCCGTGTGGTGATACTTGCGGTCGCGGAAGTAGCTTTCGAGCAGCCGCAGATCCAGGTAGAACGAATCCACCGGCGCGGTGCGCTTGCGCAGGCGCTCCCAGGCGCGCGGCGAGACCGTGAGCGGCGCCAGTCCCGGGGGACAGCTCAGCCCCTTCTGCGTGCAACTGTAGGCGATGTCGATGCCGGTTTCATCCACGCGCACGGGCATGCCGCCCAGAGAGGTGACGCAGTCCGCGATCGCCAGCGCGTCCACTTCGTGGGCCGCTTCGCAAATCGCCTGGCCTTGCTGGAATGCGCCGGTGGAGGTCTCCGCTTGCACATAGGCCACCACGCGCGGCTGTTCGCGCCGGATGAAATCGCGGGCTTCCCGATCGTCGAACACCTCGCCCCACGGCTTCTCCAGCCGCGCGACGACGGCGCCGTGCCGGCGCGCCACGTCCGCGAGGCGATCGCAGAAGTATCCGTTGGCCAGGACCGCGAACCTGTCGCCCGGCTCGACGAAATTGGCGACCGCGGTTTCCATGCCGCTAGTGCCCGTTCCGGAGATGGCGATATTGAATTCGTTGGCGGTGGAGAAGGCGTAGCCGAGCAGCCTGCGAATGTCTTCCACGACCTCGAAGAAATAGGGGTCCAGGTGCCCGACGATGGGCTGCCGCAGCGCTTCGTACACGCGCGGCGCCACCATGCTGGGTCCCGGTCCCAGCAGCAGGCGCGCCGGCGGGCGCAACGGGGAGAGCGGTTCGGGGGTCACCAAAACAGTGTATCAACGGTCGCGTGATGGGTCTCGTGGTGTCACGAACTTGATGCGCGCTGGTGTGGCGGGCGGCACGGCCTTCGTCACTTTGCAGACCAGTTGCAGCGATTCGACCGCGGCAATCACGCGCGTCACCGACTTGTCCTTGTCAATGCCGATGTCAATGCCGGTGAGCACGGCCACCTGCCAGGATGGGAAGTACAACTCCAGCACGCGCACCGACTCGCCGCCCGCGTGAAACAAGACGATCAACTCCTCGTCATCTTTGAGCGCCTTCTGCATGGCCTGCACTTGCGCGAGCATGGCCACGCCCGGATTGTCCGGCCGCGGTGGGGCGGCGGGCGGGTTGACGGCGTTGCGTATCGCCTGTTCGGCAATTTGTTTGGTGAGATCGCCTAAGGCCATCAGGCTGATGCTATCACTCGTGAATTCTTAGCGCCAGAATGCCTTCTCGATTTCCGGCGGCAGCGGGGCATTGAAGTCGTCGGGGGTGCGGAACTCGCCGGCAGCGGATCCCAGTCGCCGCGCTCCGGACTTGCGTTCCATGGGGGTTAACCGGGCGACCGGTGTTCCGGCGCGCGAGATTATGATCTCCTCGCCCAACTCAACGCGCGCCAGCAGCCGCGAAAGATCGGCCTTGGCTCGTTGAATATTAACCCGCATTTCTTTAGTTAGCATAGACCAACCACAGGCCGGCCGCTCTTGCTGAAGAGCAGCGCACCGGGCCGATCCACTTAGGCGCTTGCCGAGATGGCAACTACGCGCGAGGGACTAAACCGTCAAAAAGTCTGCGTCGGATTCGACTCTTCCGGATGAAGATCCCGCTCGATTGTCCACGAGTGGTCTGGGGCTGGGACCGGTTCCGAATAGATCTCCGCGCCATCTAACGACTCTGCCTGAATGGTATCCAGAGAGAGCACCTCCGGGAGCTTCCAGACGACCTTCTGCCTAATGCCACTCGTTTTTCCATTTTGAGCAAGCTACGTTATTCGTGGGGCGGGACTCCAGTCCTGCGGCCGACGTCCACGTCGGCCTCTTCGTGCGCGGATATGGCTGGTTCCGTTGCGCGAAGAGCGGGTCCTGGAGGACCCGCGCAGACCTGGAGGTCTGCCCCACAACTGCCGCAGTCTATTCCCGGTATTGGAAAAACGAGTGGCATTAACCTTCTGCCCGTCCCCGTTCAGGTACTCTTTCTGGTTCTTCCTGCCCGTTTCGAGAGCTCGCTGGAACGCGGCCTCGAAATCCGTCGACCGAAGCAGATACACCGAATCGTCATAGCGGACTGGACCCAGTGTCTCGATAATAATGGCGAAGCGAAGTCGTGAGCTGAACCAAGTGTCTCCGGTCATTCGGAGGCCCTTACATTAGGATGACGCGCCAGCTCCGCCACGGCCTCCGCGAACGCGTCGTAAGCCTTGCGGTCGAACAGCACGAAGATCGCTTCCTCGACGGCGCCTTCCGCGCGTTCCAGTTGGCGCGCCGCCTCGCCCACGGCGATGGCCGCCGCCTCGCGCAACGGATACCCGTAGACGCCCGTGCTGATCGCCGGAAAGCTGACCGAGCGCGCGCCGTGTTCCTCCGCCAGTTCGAAGCACTTCCGGTAGCAGGAAGCGAGCAGTTCCGGCTCTCCATGTTGGCCGCCCCGGTAGACCGGGCCCACCGCGTGAAACACATGGCGGGCCGGCAGCGCTCCCGCCGCTGTAGCCACCGCGCCGCCCGTGGGACACCGCCCGATGCGCGCCCGGATCTGGTCCAGTTCCGCCATGATGGAAGGCCCGCCGGCGCGGTGGATGGCGCCGTCCACGCCGCCGCCGCCCGCCAGCGCGGAGTTCGCGGCGTTTACGATGGCATCCGCCGCCACGCGCGTGATGTCGCCGGTGGTCAGCTTCAGCGTTTTTCCGGTGCGCGCGGTCCACTGCATGGCATGCAATCTCCTGTCCTGCTGCTATTATCTTCCTATATGGCCGGGTATGAGCCAGGCGATCGTCCTACGATCCTGAGCAAGCAATTCCTGCTGACCTTCGGCATCGGATTGGTCGTAATCCTGATCGCCGTCGCCGGCATTCTCTATCTGCAGCGCGGCGCGCACGTCGAGCTGAAGGGCGCCATCCTGAAGGTGCGCACCATGGGGGTAGACGACAACAGCTCCCTGGCGGTGGTCGATTTCCGCTTCGCGAACTCATCGGATGTTCCCTTTGTCGTGCGCAGCGTGGATGTATCCGCCACGGGAGCCGATGGGCAGAACTACACCAGCACGCCGGTGCCCGAGGTGGATGCCAAGCGGATCTTCGAGTATTACCCCATTCTCGGGCAGAAGTTCAACGCTTCGTTGCTCACGCGCGATAGGATTCCGGGCCGGCACTCCGAAGACCGCATGATCGTGGCGCGCTTCGAAATACCCGTCGTCAAGCTGGACGCCCGCACCAACCTGAAAATCCGTATTGAGGACGTAGATGGCCCCGTATCCGAATTGGCTGAGAAATAGCTTGCTGACGGGCTGCGCGCTGGCGTTGCCGGCGCTGGCGGCCGTGGTCCCCGCCGGCACTCAACTCCAGGTTCGCTTGAAGACCAAGATCGCCTCCAACACTTCCAAGCCGGACGACCCGGTTGAGACCACCGTAATCGCGCCGGTGATGGTGAACGGCGCGCTCGCCATCCCCGCCGGCGTCACGCTGCGAGGCTTGGTGACTGGGGCCAGCGCCGCCACCGATCCGGCGGTGCGCGCCACGCTCGCGCTGGATTTCCGGGAACTCGAGATGGGCGGCCAGCGCGTAGGGGTGCATACGCTGTTGACCGTCGTCGAGAACGCGCGCGAAAGCGTCAACGACAAAGGCGAAATCCAAGGCATACTCGCGAATGAAACGCTTTCGTCGCGCATGGACTCGGGGATCGGCAAGGTGGCGGAGAAGTATTCCGGCTTCGGCGGCTTCTTGAGCGCCGCCAAGAACGCCGTGTTTAAAGAGACGGAGGGCGATATCAGCTACGATTCCGGCGTCGAGATGGACCTGAAGCTCACTGCCGCGCTGACGCTGACGGGCGCGCAGCCGTCCGGACCCGATGCCGCGCTACCGCCAGTCGCCGATCGGCAGGCGTTGATCGATATGGTCAACCGGCAGCCCTTCCAAAGCCGCGCGCAGAACCCGCCCAAGCCATCCGACATCACTACTTTGATGTTTATCGGCAGCCAGGAGCAGTTGCAGGGCGCATTCGCCGACGCCGGCTGGAGCCAGGCATCCAAACTCGGCGAGAAATCCAAGTTCGAAACCTTGCGCGCCATCGCAGAGGACAGAGGATACAGCGAGGCGCCCGTCTCGATTCTGTACCTGGATGGGCATCCGCCGGAGATGGTCTTCGAGAAGCTGAACAACACCTTCTCCAAGCGCCATCACCTGCGCATCTGGCTGCGGCCCGATCGGTACCAGGGCCGGCCGGCGTGGGTCTGCGCCGCCACGCACGACACCGGTATCGACTTTTCGGCCAAGGACCGCACCTTCATCCACAAGATCGATTCGCAGATCGATATGGAACGGTCAAAGGTGGTCAACGACCTGCTGCTGACCGGCAAGGTGCAATCGCTATTGCTGGTCGACCGTCCCAACGTGCCGCAGCACGGCCAGAATGCTACGGGGGATGGTTTGGATACGGACGCTAAGATGGCGGTGGTGATTTTGAAATGAAGTGGGGCAGACCTCCAGGTCTGCGCGGGTCCTCCAGGACCCGCTGTGCTAACCAGGCCGACGTGGACGTCGGCCGCAGGACTTGTTGAGTCCTGCCCCACGGCCTTCAAGCCCTGAGTAACTTGTGAAAGACGGCGTTCCGGGGAGAGTTGGTTTCCACATGGTCCGCGCCCGCCGCCGTGAGCACGTAGTCCGAGTTATCTCCCATCTGCACGAAGCCTCTGTCTCTCAGATACCAGACCGCGAACGAAATGTATGCACGTGGAAACGACATCAGCCGTTCCAGATCCAGCAACGAAAGCCCCGGATGCTCCATGTCGGACCGCCGCCGGTTGTAAAGCAGGCACAAAACACCCAGCCGCCGGTTCTGCTCGCCCTCGATCCCGTCCACGAATTCCTTCAGTTCGAAGGCCGGCAGCGGCTGGCACTCTCCCACGCGCCGCGCGACATCGTAGAGCGCCCGCTTTTCCGGGTCGGAAAGCACCTCATAGGCCTCGTTGAAGAGCAGGAAACGCTCGGAATCGCCGGTCTGGGGATTGTCCGGATGGAAGCGCGGCCATGATGCGATAGACGCGGTGGATGGTTTCCGGCTCGGCATTCTGGCTGACCTGCAGCACCTCGTAATAATCGACCGCGTCCACCAGCGGCAGACGAAGCGTCCGCTTGGTCTCTGCGGAAAACTCCAGCCCGACCAAGTACCCCGAGCCACGCCGTGTGCAGTTGCGCACCGTCGCCTTGCCGCTGAGCTCGTGGCGCTCCGCTTGCAAGCTGACGGGCACGCCCGTATGCATCTCTTCGCTGGACTCGATCCGCATGCCGGACTTGGAAACATTCAGGCCACGGACCCTGATGGCCCGGCTCTGGCCGCGCGCATCCTCCCAGGTCACGGTAAACATGGCGTTGGTGAAGCGCCGCTGTTCCTTCCTCCTTTCGGACATTCCTCTGACTCTTTATATTGGATACCTTGGCGCGGACTGCCGCGGCAAGTTACCAAAGGTGCTCTGGGTAACGGTTAGCGTTGTAGGTTGTCAACTCCGGCTAACGAAAGTGAACCGGAGTTATCTGCCGGTCCAACATGGCGCGCGCTTCTCCAGAAACGCCGAAATGCCTTCTTGCGCGTCCGCCGCCAGCGAGTTCATCGACATGACTTCCTTGGCGTAGGCGTAGGCTTTGGGCTGGTCCAGGTCGATCTGCGTGTAGTATGCCTGCTTGCCCAGTGACACCGTGAGAGTGCTCGCGTCCGCGATGCGCGCCGCCAGCTTCCGCGTTTCCGCCTGCAGCTCGGCGGCCGGCGCCACCCGGTTGACGAGGCCCCAGTCCGCCGCGGTGGCCGCGTCCACCATCTCGCCCGTCAGCAGCATTTGGAGCGCGCGCTTGCGCCCCACCCCGCGGCTCAAGGCCACCATGGGGGTCGTGCAGAACAGGCCGATGCGCACGCCGGGCGTGGCGAAAGCCGCCTGGTCCGACGCGATGGCCAGGTCGCAAGTGGCCACCAACTGGCATCCCGCCGCGGTGGCGATGCCTTGCACCTCCGCGATCACCGGTTGCGGAATGGCCTGGATCTTCATCATCAACTCGCTGCACACGTCGAACAGCCGCCGGTATTCGTTGATATCGCGGCCCACCATCTCGGAGAGATCGTGTCCGGAACAGAAGACCTTGCCCGCGGCCGCCAGGATTACCGCGCGAACGGCGCGATCGCGCCCGACGGCGTCCAGGCAATCGATCAGCTCCAGCATCAACTCCAGCGACAGCGCATTGCGCCGCTGCGGACGGTTCAGCGTGATCAACGCGGTCGGCCCGTCGGATTGGATGCCAATGCTTTGATAGCTCATGAATGGCCTCATTTCCTTCAGTATATGGTGGTTTAGGGGGGCGCCGCCTGGTAGGCAACCTGAACCTCGGAACGCCAACGGGGCCAGTTGACGTAGAATTAGAGAGGGAAGCCATTTATGCAACGACGCGTCTGGTTCGCCGGGCTGCTTTGCGTTCTTGCCGTATTAGCGCTGGGGTACGCGGGGTGGAAGAGTTTTGCCCACGCAGATGCCGATCAGTGCTATGCCTGCCAACGGCCGATTCACGCTCACTCCAAAACGGTGGCATTCATCGACGGGCGTTCGAGACTCTTCTGCTGTCCCGCGTGCGCCCTTTCCCAACACCAGCAGACGGGCAAGCCTATCGGTGTTACTCAACTGACGGCGTTTCTGACGGGGAGAGCCCTTTCGCCCGATAGCGCATACGTTGTGAGGGCAAGCGACGTCAACATGTGCGCGCGGACAAAGGAAGTTGTAGATGGCGACCAGCGGGCCGCCGATTTGCGTTATGACCGCTGCGCGCCAAGCCTCATCGCTTTTGCCGAACGGAGCGACGCTGTGCAGTTCGCTCGGGAGCACGGCGGTGAAGTAATGCCGTTCAGTCAAGCGGCAGCGGCATTCGCCAAATAGTCTGACCGCCGACAGAATCTACTGTGCCCCGGCTCCCTCCCTGTACGAAGTCAGTATCTTGAGCCCTTTCGACTGGTTCAACCGCAGCCACAAGTCGCTGTAGTGCGCCTCGTCGAGCTGTTGCTTCATCTCGAAATTGAAGCCTTTCAGGTTGCCGTAATGGGTCTTGGCGCGCTCGAATGTAGTGATCGTCAGTTGGAACGGCCCGGTGGTGCTGACGTTCTCGATATCCTGATATCGCCACGTTCGCGACTCGCTGGCCTTCGCCGATTGGTAGACGATCTCGTCCACGCCAACCCGGAGAACGCCTTCGTCGCCACCGAAACGGAGCAGGTGCTTCACGGGGATTTCCCAGAGCACCGCTGAGATGCGATCGGGAATTTCAGCCACGAATCGCTGATCCAGCCGGCTCTTGAGGAAAAGATACGCGTCTTCAAACGTCCTGTCCGAAACGAGGTCGAACTCGTATTCACTGTCCGCTCCCAGTTTCCACTTGTTGTCCTTGTATGTCAGGACGGTCAAGGATTTGGAAGCCATCTTGAGTTGCTGGATGTCTTGGTACGCCCAGCGCCACGCGTGCGGATGCTTCCGTTTCTTCCCATCCTTATACGTCTCCGCGAAGGATATGCCCGACTCGGTGATCGCCAGTGCTCCCATATTGCCGGCTTTCTTAATGTGCGGTGGCCGCGAGTGTCCATGCCACGCCTCGTATCGAAACTCCTGTTGGGCGAAGGTCGCCGGCGCCAGGAGCGCCAGTCCAATTAAGAGCGCGCCAGTTCTTTTTTCAATTCGAAATTCCATTTCCATACCTCATAGATTGCCGGATACACAACCAGCTCAAGAAGGAACGAAGTGAAGATGCCACCGATCATCGGGGCGGCGATGCGCTTCATTACATCGGCCCCGGTCCCAACAGACCACATGATTGGCACCAGCCCCATGAACATCGTGGCCACCGTCATGAACTTGGGGCGGATGCGCTTCACCGCACCGTGCATAATGGCATCCTGCAGATCCCGTAGGCTGCGCAGCCGCCCCTCAGCTTTGGCCTGGTCGTGGGCCAGGTCAAGATACAGCATCATAAAGACGCCGGTTTCCGCATCGACGCCCATCAGGGCGATCAAACCGACCCACACGCCGATGCTCATGTTGTAGCCAAGGAAATGCAGGAACCAGATAGCGCCTACCGCCGAGAACGGCACCGCCAGGATGATGATCAGCGTCTTCGTCATCGATTTCGTGTTGACGTAAAGTAGCATGACGATGAGGAAAATCGTCAGCGGGAGAACCACGGTCAGCTTTTCTTTGACGCGCTGCATGGCCTCGTACTGGCCGCTCCAGGCGAACGAATATCCGGATGGAAGCTTCACCTTATCGCGCACGACCTGCTTGGCTTCCTCGACATAGCCGCCGATATCGCGGCCGGCAACATCGACGTACACATAACCGTTCAGCATGCCATTCTCGTCTCGCAACATAGCCGGACCACTCACAACATGGATCTCGGCCAGTTGTGCGAGCGGTACCTGGGTCTGGCCGTCCATGGACGGCACCAGGACGCGCCCTAAGCTGTCGGGATCGCTGCGGTAATCCCGCATGTAGCGCACGTTGACGGGATAGCGCTCGCGGCCCTCTATGGTGGTAGTGACGTTCTCGCCGCCGATGGCGCTCATGACTACGTCCTGGGCGTTGTCGATGCTCAAGCCATAGCGCGCCAGCTCGTCGCGATTCCACTTGAAATCGAGGAAGTAGCCGCCGCTGGTACGTTCCGAGAAAACGCTTCGCGTGCCCTGCACCTTTGGCAGCAACGCCTCGATCTGGGTGCCGAGATCTTCGATCTTCTTGATGTCAGCCCCGTAGATCTTAATTCCAACAGGCGTGCGGACGCCCGTGGTGAGCATGTCCACGCGCGCCTTGATGGGCATGGTCCATGCGTTCGCAGTGCCGGGGATTTTGAGCGCCTGGTTCATCTCTTCGATTAATTCGTCGGTTGAGATATGATCCGGCGTGAACCTCCGGAATATGGCCTTCGCCCATTGGGGCGCCCAGGAAGAGTACCAGGTGTCCACCCTCCGCCACTCAGTCTCCGGTTTGAGAACAATGACGGTCTCCATCATCGAGAACGGAGCTGGGTCGGTGGACGTCTCCGCGCGGCCCGCCTTGCCTAGCACAGTGGATACTTCGGGAAACTGCTTGATGATGCGATCCTGCACCTGCATCAACTGCTGCGCCTGCGTGACGGAAATACCGGGGAGTGTCGAAGGCATATACATTAGCGAGCCCTCATCGAGGGGCGGCATGAACTCGGATCCCAGCCTCTCGAAGACCGGAACGGTCAGGATGACCAGAGCAATGGCCCCGGCGATCACGAACCATTTCCATCGCAATGCGAGCTCGCATACGGGGGCGTACAACCTGATCAGGATTTTGCTGATCGGGTGCGTCTCTTCCGAATGGATGGTGCCCACCAGGACGGCGTTCGTCACCCGGGCCAGCCAGCGCGGCCGAAACTCATAGTTCTTCATGTGGGTAAACAGGAGCCGCATGGCCGGATCGAGCGTGATCGCTAGCACCGCCGCAATGATCATGGAAAACGTCTTGGTATACGCCAGCGGCTTGAACAGCCTGCCTTCCTGAGCTTCCAATGTCAGCACTGGCAGGAAGGCGACCGCGATAACCAGCAGCGCAAAGAAACTTGGGCCCCCGACTTCTTTCACCGCATCGATCACCACGCGGTGATAATCCTGCTTGCGGCCTGTGCGCTCCCATTCCTCGAGCTTCTTATGCGTCTGCTCGACCACCACGATGGCCGCGTCCACCATGGCCCCCACCGCGATCGCGATGCCCCCCAGGGACATGATGTTCGATGTCAGGCCCATCATCTTCATGGGGATGAATGAAATGATCACTGCCACGGGAATGGTGATGATCGGAATGGTGGCACTGGGAATGTGCCACAGGAAGATCATGATGACGATGGCCACGATGATCAACTCTTCGGTGAGCGTATGTTTCAGGTTCTCGATGGAGCGCAGGATCAGTTCGGACCGGTCGTACGCGCTAACGACCTTCACCCCAGCAGGAAGTCCTCCCTCAATGTCTTTGAGTTTCTGCTTGACACGCTCGATCACTTGCAGGGCGTTCTCTCCCTGGCGCATGATGACAATGCCGGCGACCGTCTCACCTGTCCCGTTCCAGTCCGCAACCCCACGGCGGATGTCGGGTCCGAGAGTCACTTCTCCCACGTCGGATACGCGGATGGGAACGCCGCTCGGAGTCTTCGCCAACACGATCTTGCCGAGGTCACCGGTCGATTGCGCGTAGCCGCGGCCGCGCACCATGTACTCGGCGCCGCTGAATTCCACCAGACGGCCGCCGACGTCGTTGTTGCCGCTGCGCACCGCCGCCACTACCTTGCTGATCGGAATGTTGAACGATTGCAGCTTGTTGGGATCGACGTTGACCTGGTACTGCCGCACGAACCCGCCCAGTGGCGCCACCTCGGCGACGCCTGGAACCGATTTCAGGTAGTAGCGAAGATACCAGTCCTGATAACTGCGCAGGTCGGCCAGGCTCTGCTTCCCTGTTGTGTCGATCAGGGCGTACTCAAACACCCATCCAATGCCTGTAGCATCCGGTCCCAACTCGGTTTTGACACCCTGGGGCAGACGCGGCAGGACGTTCGAGAGGTATTCCAGTGTGCGGGAGCGGGCCCAATAGATGTCCGTGCCTTCCTCAAAGATGATGTAAACGTAGGAGTACCCGAAGTCCGAAAATCCGCGCACATCCTTCACTTTCGGCGCGCCCAGCATCGCGGTTACTAGCGGGTACGTGACCTGGTCTTCCATGATGTCCGGACTGCGATCCCACCGCGAATAGACGATCACCTGGGTGTCGCTCATGTCCGGGAGCGCGTCGAGCGGTACCGTCCGCATCGACCACAGCCCGGCCATCACCGCCGCACCGAGCAGGATGAAGACGATGATCTTGTTCTTAGCCGAGAACTCTATGATGGCGTTTATCACTTCTTTTCGGCTCCCATGCCCGGCATGTCGCCCATCTCCTTCGCGCCGGGCTTTCCCGGAGCCTTCGGCTGGTTCGCGGGCGTTTCAGGCTTTGCCGGCTTATTCGTCATTCCCGGCATCCCGGCCATCCCGCCCATTCCCGACGCGGCGGCCTTCATTTGGCTTTCGGAATCGATCAGGAAGTTGCCCGACGTGACAATACGCTCACCCTGGCTGAGGCCCGACAAAATCTGGATGCGGTCACCCTCGCGCTCACCGGTCTTCACCTGCCTAGGTTCGAAGTAGCCGTTGCCGCGATCGACAAAGACCGTCTTGCGTTCGCCCGCGTTGAGCACGGCGTCCGCCGGTACCGTAAGTTTCGACGGAATGTTCACACGAAATTCGATGTCGGCGTACATGTCGGGCTTAAGCATCACGCCAGGGTTATCCATATTGAGCCGTACTTTGAGAGTCCGGGTCATCGGATCGACTTCCGGCTGGAGGTAATCGATCCGGGCGCTGAAGCTCTTGCCAGGAAGTGCCTGGAGAGACACGCGAGCCGTTTCGCCTACGTGGATGTTCGGGGCTTCATACTCGAATACGTCGGCCATGATCCAGACGCGGCTAAGATCCACGATTGTGTACAAATCCGTGTCCGGCATGACCTTGACTTGCGGGAAAGCCTTGCGATCCGTGATGTAACCCGTCATCGGCGAGTACACGGTGATGTTCTTAATGGGCTCTCCGGTTCTAAGGACCTGATCGATCTGCGCTTCGCTGAGATCCCACAATTCCAACCGCCGGCGAGTTGCCTGAAGCAACGACTCGCTCTGATCGAAACCCGACGGCAAGGCGCTGTCCCGCATGATTGTTTTTGCCTTGGCGGCGAGAAGCAGCTCCCTCTGGGAAGCCAACATGTCCGGGCTGTAGATCGTCAGCATCGGCTGGCCCTTCTTCACCAGCTTGCCCGTGAAATCGACGAACACCTTGTCGATCCAGCCTTCCACCTTCGTGTGCACATGGCCGATACGGGTCTCATCGATCGCTACCTTGCCTACCGCGCGGATGGTTCGGGAGCCGCCGCCGAGTTCCACTTGCTCGTACTTCACTCCAATCAGTTGCTGTTTCTCGGGTGTAATCTGGACTGTGCCGACTTCCATCGTGGAGATATCATTCGCGGAGGCTGGCTTTAGATTGGCTCCGGTTGACACAGCCGCGGCGCCGCCATCGGCATATACCGGTTGAAGCTTCATGCCGCAATCTGGGGCGATCCCCGGCTTGTCGGACTTGTAGGCCGGGTGCATCGGGTCCACCCAGTAGAGAACATTGCGACCGCCTTTTTGCGCGGTCTCTGCTGTGCTGCCCTTTACGGCCTTATAGATGTAACCGCCCGCGAACGCGGCTGCGATCACCACCAGCAAACCAACGGTTCGAATGATTTTCATTTTGGATCGCCTTCAATTCGTGAGCGGCTGGCCCGTCATCTCTTCGAGGCGGCTCAGGGCCAGCGCATAATTGAGCGCCTCGTCGTAGTAGCTCATCTCGTAGTCGAGCACCATCGTGAAGTTCGAAAGCACCGACAGGAAATCGACGCTGCCTGTTTCATAAGTGGAGAGGGAGGATTCCAGCGCCAGGTTCCCCTGCGGCACCACGGTCTGTGTGTAGAGTTTCATGAGCCGTGCCGAAGCCTGCGCCATAAGGAAATCGTCCTGGATCTGATAGCGCAGCGCTTGGTCCGTGGCTTCATACGTCCGGCGTGCCTGCGACTGAGTGCTGACCTGCTCGTTCACGCCGGCTCGCTGTTTGCGCCAGAAATAGACCGGAACCTTGAAATCCGCCCGAACCTCATACATGGGCGGCATCGACCCCATGTTGTAATAGCCCGCGTTGAGCGTGACGTCGGGATAGTATTCTTTGCGCGCCATGTTGACGGCCAGTTCCGACCGTTCGATCATCTTCTGATCGCGGCCTAGCATCGGCGAATCGTGACGCGCGGCAGCAAGCAGTTCCTCCAGCGTCGCCGTCAACTCTTTCGGTCTGACATCTTCTGGCCGGCCAACCGGTCCGCCTACCGCCCGGTTCAGGATGCTGTCGATCTCAGCGCTCCGGCTCCTTCGCTCCTGTTCGAGTTTCACCAGCCGCGTTTCCAGGATGCTGGTTTGGGTTTGGGCCTTGAACACGTCCTGTTGGGCGGCGCGCCCGACCGAATAGCGGTCTTCGGTCACCTTCAAAAGCTTTTCCAGCAGGTCACGATTGCGGACGAGGAGATCGGTAGCCGCATACGTGTATTGCAGGTGATAGTACGCCTGCTTCAGTCGGGAGATCACAGCCAGTTGCACGGCCTGATATTGCTGAAATTCGGCCTGAGCTTCCTTCGAAGCCATGTCGCCCTTCAGTTTGAGTTTGCCGGGAAAAGGCACCTCCTGCGAGACCATCACGCCAACGTTTGCCAGTACTTGGCTGCCAAGCCCGGCGCCCGGCAGCGGGTTGCCGACGCTGTTATATCCCAGCGACACCATGGGTTCCGGCAAACTGCTGTCCTGCGTGGGCCGCTGCCGCACGGCTTCATAGCGCTTCTGCGCCGCCAGGATCTCTCGATTGTTTTCTAGCGCCTCGCGCACCAGCGCGGGCAATGGTTGAGCCATCGCCGGATAGCACAAGGCCACCGGCAAATACATCAGAATATGACGCATATCTTTTCACCTGAGACCGCAAAACAAATGGGCAGATGAAAAGAGCGCTAGATACGGATGTTGGAGTTCAGGACCTCGAGATCGGGGAGAGAATGCGGGATGACAACCCTTGCAAGTCTGGGGGCGGCCGGAGATATGGGCGGAGCACCGGCGATTGCAACGCGCGCAGTAGCCACGACACGAAGTTGTGTTTGGGGTGCCGGATCGGTTTTGACAAAGTGCCTCAACCCAACCGAGTGGCAGTTGCGTTGTGAAGGGACGGGCTGCTTGCCCGGATGCTCACAACAACCGTGCGCGGGAGCGTGGGATGCAAGGCTGAGCGGAAGTTGCGGGCAGCAAAAACAGTTACCCCAAACCAATGTACCCAGCAGCAGGAAAGCCAGGAGCGAATTGGTAACGGCCCGCATTCGAACTTAGAGTATAGCATGATTTTGTCCGATTCCGCCCATATCGCATGTTTCCTCTGTTCACTGTGTGGTTCCGTCCACTTTTAGCCCTCGCGGTTGGGGGACACTGGAGCCATGGCACAAACTCTGACAGGGGAAGAGCGCAGGCAACCGGCGGAATCCACAGCCAGTCTCACCGAGTACGTATGTCCCATGCATCCGGAGATCGTGCGGAACGCGCCGGGGAATTGTCCGATCTGCGGCATGGCCCTCGAGCCCAAGGCGCCATCGGCAGTCGAGCAACAGAATCCCGAGCTCGCCGATATGAAACGGAGGTTCTGGATCAGCCTGGTCTTGACCATCCCGGTATTCATCGCCGCCATGGGGGAGATGATCCCCGGCCAACCCCTGCAACATTTGGCCACGCAGCGGACCTGGACCTGGGTTGAGCTTATCCTCGGCAGCCCTGTGATTCTGTGGGGCGGCTGGCCCTTCTTCGTCCGGGGCTGGCATTCCATCGTCAATCGCAGCCTGAATATGTTCACCCTGATCAGCCTCGGCGTGTCGGTCACGTATGTGTACAGTCTCGTCGCAGTCCTGGCGCCCGGAGTATTTCCGGCGTCCTTCCGGGACGCCGCGGGCAACGTGGCGGTCTATTTCGAAGCCGCCGCCGTCATTGTCACGCTGGTTCTTCTGGGCCAAGTGCTGGAACTGACGGCTCGCAGCCAGACCGGATCGGCTATCAAGTCCCTGCTGGGGCTCGCACCGAAGACGGCGCGTCTGGTTCGCGAGGATGGATCGGAAACGGATGTTCCATTGGAACAGGTGCAGGTTGGCGCGAACCTGCGGGTCCGGCCGGGAGAGAGGGTGCCGGTGGACGGCGTCGTTGTGAAGGGCAACAGCACAGTCGACGAATCCATGATTACCGGCGAACCGATCCCGGTTGGAAAGGGAACCGGCGACCGGGTCACGGGTGCTACGGTGAATGGCACCGGAAGCCTGGTGATGAGGGCCGAGCGCGTCGGGTCGGAGACTCTGCTGGCTCAGATTGTGCGAATGGTGTCTGAAGCCCAGCGGAGCCGCGCGCCAATTCAAAAGCTGGCTGACAAGGTGGCCGGCTACTTTGTGCCTATCGTGGTCGGCGCCTCGATCTTCACCTTTATCGTATGGGGGTTGGTCGGCCCAGAGCCACGCATGGCACACGCCCTGATCGCCGCGGTTTCGGTGCTGATTATCGCTTGCCCGTGCGCTCTGGGGTTGGCTACTCCCATGTCCATCATGGTGGCGACCGGAAAGGGCGCAACGATGGGCGTGTTGTTCAAAAACGCCGAGGCGATTGAGTTCATGCGCAAAGTGGACACGCTGGTGGTAGACAAAACCGGAACGCTCACCGAGGGCAAGCCGAAACTAGTCGCGGCGAGACCCGCGCCCGGCTTCGATGAAACGCGATTGCTCCAGTTGGCCGCGAGCCTCGAACGCGCGAGCGAGCATCCGCTGGCCGCAGCGATCATAGCTGGAGCGGAAGCGCGGAGCGTGCCGCTTCTCGCAGCCGAGGGCTTTGAAGCCGTTACTGGTAAGGGCGTCAAAGCCACGGTCGAGCGCGCAAACGTGTTGCTCGGCAATCGCCGCCTGATGGAAGAGTCGAGCGTCGATCTGGGAGTCTTGACGGCACAGGCCGAGGCGATGCGGGCAGATGGCCAGACGGTCATGTTCGTGGCCGTGGACGGCAAACCTGCCGGACTGATCGGCGTCGCAGATCCCATCAAGGGGACTACGGCGGAGGCGATTCGGCAGTTGCACGATGAAAACATCCGAATCGTTATGCTGACCGGAGATAGCAAAACGACGGCCCAGACAGTGGCCGGCAAGCTTGGGATCGATGAGGTGATCGCCGAAGTTCTGCCTGAGGATAAGAGCAATGCGGTCAAGCGGCTCCAGGAGGAAGGCCGGTTCGTGGCGATGGCTGGCGACGGCATCAACGATGCGCCGGCACTCGCGAAGGCTCAGATCGGTATTGCCATGGGAACCGGCACTGATGTAGCGATGGAGAGTGCCTCTGTGACCCTGGTCAAGGGCGATCTCGGGGGAATCATCCGCGCGCGCCGGCTGAGCCGCGCCACGATGCGAAATATCAAAGAGAATTTATTCTTCGCGTTTATCTACAATGCGGTCGGCGTGCCCGTCGCGGCCGGTGTGCTATACCCTTTCTTCGGTCTGTTGCTGAGTCCGATGATCGCGGCGGCCGCGATGAGCGTTAGCTCGGTCTCGGTTATTTGCAATGCCTTGCGGCTGCGGCGCGTGAAGCCAGAATAGGGAGAGATCTGGACTAATAAAGTCCGCCCTCCAAGCCACGATAATTCACTAACTCCACCGCCGCCTCGGCCAGCTCCGCGCGCACCTCCGGAGCCACCAGCGCTTCCAGTTCCCGCTCGCGGCTCTCCTTCAGTCTGGTGCGCGCGTGGCGCAAATCGTCGCCGCAATAGCCCGGATGGCACATAAACTCGGTCACACCATCCGGCAGCTCGCGAATCAGTTGCGCGAGTTCGGGAGCGCGGAACCGTCCGGTGAGTTGAAATCCGGCGAAATGGTCCGTCGTCCGGCAGCCGTGGCGCGCCAGCACGCGGTGGAAGCGGCCGCGCAGCACTGGAATATCGAACGGCCGCCGCACCCAGCGAATCTCAAACTCTTCGGCGATGCGCGCGACCGCGTCCAGCACCGGTGGCGCCAGATGCGTGTGCTTATGCGTGTCGAGATGCGTGGGTTCCAGGCCAGCCGCCAGAATCTTGCGCACCTGCGCCGCCAGCTCGTCATACACGCGGATGCGCCGCGCGGCCAGCGCCCGCAGCAACTCCGGCACCGACGCCGGCAGCGGCGCGTACGGCGGCAGAACCGCGCGGCCCGAGATCAGCACCAGGTGACAGCCCACGTCCAGCAACGGCGCATCCCGCGCCAGCCGCACGGCATCGTCAAACGCCTCGCCATTGGCCATTATCGTGGACGCGGTCAGAATGCCGTCGCGATGCGCCGCCAGGATGCCCCGGTTCACGTCCGGAGTGAATCCAAAGTCGTCGGCGTTAACGATCAGTCGTTTGCGGGAGATCAAAAGATTCTGACCCTGATGGTCAGGAATTTCTTGGGATTGCTGCGGATGTCCTTGGCCAGCGCCTGGAACTCGCGCATGGCGCCGTTCATGGCATCGTACATCTGCGGATTCACCAGCAACTGCCCCACGGTGCCTTGCCCGGAGTTGATACGGTCTATCGTGGCATCCAGCTTGGCGGTCAGTTCGGTGAACTGCTTGTAGAGTTGATCGTCCTTCAGCAGCTTGCCTGCCGTGCCCTTTCCTTCGTTGAGTTCTTTCGTCAGGCGGCGCATTTCGGCGAGTGTCTGCTGCGCGTCGTCGTAGACTTGCGGGTCCTTCAGGAGCTTGCCAGCGGTGCCGCGCCCCTGCTGCAAATCGTCGAGCATTTGGTCGATGCGCTTGATCGGCGCGCGCACTTCCTGATACAGGCTGTCGTCGTAGATGAGCTTGCTCAACGTGCCCTTGCCGTTGCGCACGTCGGCCAGCAGTTGTTGTCCTTCGGCGGCGATCCCGTTCAGCCGCTTGTATAGCTCGTCGTCCCGCAGCAGCTTGCCTAGATTGCCTTTGCCCGCGTCGATATCCGCCAGCATGGCATCTGCGCGCTTGGAAATGTCCTGCAGCGTCTGGATCAAATTCGCGCTCTGGGCCATCAGCTCGGGGATGTCTTGCGTCTGCAGGCTGCGCAATTCGCCTCCCGGCTTGACCGGCGTGGCGCTCTGCCCTTTGGTGATGTCGATGAACTTGCTGCCCAGAAGATTTGCAGCGGTGACGGCGGCGGTGGAGTCGTCCGGAATGTCCCGCATATACTTTTTCTGGATCGTCAGTTCAAACTCCACGGCCCGTCTGGGGTCTTTCGATCCCGACAGCTTGATCCCCTGGACGGCGCCGACCAAAATGCCATTCAGACGCACCGGAGTGCTCTCGGTCATGCCCGCGCCATCCGCCATGTAGGTGCGAACGGTCTCGTCACGCTCGAAGATACTGCGGTTTCCGGTCAACAGGAAGATCAGCACCGCCAGGATCACCATGGCGACGAAGGCCACTATCCCGACCTTCAACTGCGACCAGCGGACTTTGCTCAACTCCGGCATGCTCTATTCCCGACGCTTCACGAACTTCGAAATATACTGATCTTTGGAGGCCTCCAACTCGGCCTGCGGCCCTTCGAAGACCAGACGGCCCTCGCGCAGAACCATGAAGACGGTGCGCGGCGCGGCGCCGCCATGGTTGCCCGCCGGCTCCAAACCACCATTCTCCGGATTGTAGCGGAAATTCGCCACCAGATTGCCGTCCTGATAGCGATAAGTCACGATCAGCGTGGTGGTCTTGTTCAAATCCCGCTCCTTCACGATCAGGGCGACGATCGTATTTGCCGTGATGGGGTCGAGGCCCGCCGTGGGCGAATCGTAGAGCAGCAAAGGAGGCTGGGTGACCACCGCCCGGGCGATCGCCGCGCGCCGCCGCATGCCGCCCGAAAGCTCGCTCGGAAATTTCTCGAGTGTGCCTTCCAGCTCCACGAACTTCAAAGCCTCTTCCACCCGCGGCAGAACCTCATCGGGAGGGCAGTGAATCGACAACTGGTTGAGCAGCGGGTAGCTCACGTTCTCCTCAATGTTCAACGAGTCGAACAGGGCGCTCTCCTGGAACAGCATGCCGATCTTACTCCGGATTTCGAACAATTCCCGCTCCCGCATCCGGCTGATGTCCCGGCCGAAGACGTATACGGTCCCCGCATCCGGTCTTTGCAAGCCCAGAGCCGTCTTCAGCAGGACTGTTTTCCCGCTGCCGGTGGCGCCCATGATCACGCGCGATTCGCCCTCGTATGCCTGGAAGGACACATCGGCCAGCGCGGGCGTATCGTCGAACGATACGCTCACGCGATCGAAGCGCAAGACCGGGCTTTGGGTATCCGCTGGCGTTTCTGCTGGCATCACGTCAGGCCTTGGCTGACAAAAATCTTGCCGAGGAAGAAGTCGACCACCAGGATCAGCACGGAGGCGGCCACCATGGACTGCGTGGTGGCGCGGCCCACCCCCTGCGTGCCTCCAGACGCGCGCAAACCGTAATAGCAGCCCACCAATGAAATGATGAACGCAAAGACGAACGGCTTCAACAAGCCCTGAGTGATGTCGTTCCACTCCAGTGCCCGCCACACGGTAGACCAATACTGCTGGCTGGGCAGATCCAGGAAAAACCGGGAGACGAACCAGCCGCCGAACATGCCAATGAAATCCGCGAGGATGGTGAGCAGGGGCAGCATCACCGCGGTGGCCACCATGCGCGGCGTGACCAGCTTCTGGATCGGATCGGTGCCCAGCGCGCGCATGGCGTCGATCTGCTCGGTCACTTTCATGGAGCCGAGTTCGCTGGCGATGCCCGAAGAATTGCGTCCTGCCATCATCAACGCGGTCAACACGGGACCCAGCTCGCGCACCAGCGAAATTGAAACCAGCATCCCGGTCTGGTCCTGCTGGCCGTATTGCGCCAGCGCGCGGGACATCTGCAGCGCCATCACCGCGCCGGCGAAAAGGCCCGTCAGGATCACGATGGGCAGGCTGCCGACCCCGATGAGATCCATCTGCGCTACGATGTCGTCGCCATAGTGAGGGCGTGCAGCTACGTTCCGGAGCGCGCGCCCGGTCAGCAGATAGAATTCCTGGATGGCGATGAACGGTTCCTTGAGGAAGTCGAGCAAGCCGGATGGTCCCCGAAACTCGATGCTACCATACACCTATAAAAAAATTGGCCATGCAAGGACTCACCGCCATCGCGGGCATTCGCGTGGGGCACGCCTCGAATTTCGACGCGCTGACCGGTTGCACGGCGATTCTGTGCGAAGGCGGCGCGGTGGGCGGCGTGGATATCCGCGGCTCGGCCAGCGAGACGTCGTCGATCGACACCCTGCAGCCGGGCCACATCACCGGACAGGTGCACGGCATCGTCCTGTCGGGCGGCAGCGCCTTCGGACTCGAAACGGCTTCCGGGGTGCGGCATTATCTGGAGCAGCGCGGCGCCGGATTCCGGGTGGGCCGGGCGGTGGTGCCGATTGTCCCCGGCGCGGTCCTGTTCGATCTGGACATCGGCAAAGCCGGCATCCGCCCCACCCGCGAAATGGGCGAGAGCGCGGCGGCGGCGGCCACTGCCGATCCGGTGAAGGAAGGCGCGGTGGGCGCGGGCACCGGAGCCACCGTGGGCAAGATCTTCGGCATCCGGCAGGCCATGAAATCGGGGATCGGGTCGGGACTGGTGGAGCTGAAGGGCGGCGTGCTGGTGGCCGCGCTAGTGGTGGTCAACGCCTTTGGCGACGTGCGCGACCCCGCCACCGGCCAGCTTATCGCTGGCGCGCGCCGCGCTCCGGACAGCATGGAATTGGCGGACACCGAAGCGGTAATGAAGGCGGGCGGGTTGCGCGCGGGCGGCTTCGGAGCCGGCGAGCGGCGCAACACTACACTGGCCGTGGTCGCCACTAACGCGCGCCTCTCGAAGGTGGAGGCCACCAAACTGGCGGAACTCGCGGGCCTGGGGATGGCCCGCACGATCTACCCCGTCTACACCACGTTCGACGGGGATACGACCTTCGCGCTCTCGATTGGCGACGTCCGCGCGGACGTGAACACGTTGGGCGTGGCGGCAGCCGAAGCCGTGGCGCAGGCCGTGGTGCGCGCCGTGAAGATCGCGCCATCCATGGGTGGCGTGCCGGGTTTGGCGGGGGCGACGCACGGCTGATCGATGCCAGGCCAAGCGTCCCAAATTCGTATAGAAGCAGGGCTTTTTTGAAGTTTTTAGGACTTCTGGGACTTTTCTCACATAGATTTAACCCGGGTTACGGTCTGCAAGTGGTATCCTATTGAAGACATTCAGCAAAGGCTGTCGAGAAGTGGACGCTCTCGCCGCCCCGTTGCGAGTCCTCAGGTAGTCGCCGACAGCCGTTGCAGGAAACGCTACATGATCGTAACGGACAAAACAAATGGCAATTGAAAAAGCGGGCACACCGGTCGAACGGCGGGCAAAGAAACGCTTCGTCATGGAGCGTGAGATCCGCTACCGGGTGTTGGAACAGGATAAAATCATTGCCGTAGGAAACGGCAAAACCCTCAATTTGAGCAGCAGCGGCGTGGCATTCGTGACGGAGAACGAGTTGCCTCCAGGGGCGTTTATCGAATTGTCGATCGCCTGGCCGGCGTTGCTGGAGAATCGTTGTCCTCTGCAACTGATTGGCTTTGGCCGGGTGCTCAGAAGCTCGGGACGCACGGTCGCAGCAACCCTTGAGCAGTACGAATTCCGCACACTGGCGCGGGTTGTGCCGGAAAATGCCTGGTCCGCGCGAAGCGACCAGAAGCTGCGCCGTTGGGCGGAAGCCGTCGCGCGCGGCTAGATCCGCCAATCTGCCGAGCTGCGCACGTCAGTAAGCGGAGATGGGCCTTACCCCACGCGACGCCTAGCCGGATTTCGTAGTGCTGGACGTTTCCCGCGATGGAGTGGCAGCCGGTTTGGGTGCTTCGGCCTTTTCGCTCTTCTTGGTGTCCGAGGACTCGGCCTTGGGCTTCTCCTTGCCGCCCGAGTCTTTGTCGCCCGAGTCTTTGCCGCCGGAGCCGTTCCGGCCGTAATCGTTCACGTACCACCCGGAGCCCTTGAATTGTAAAGCCGCCGCCGACAATAGCTTCTCAACCGCGCCGCCGCATCCCGGGTGCTCGTGTAGCGGCTCGTCGGAAAACTTTTGGATCAACTCAAAAACATCACCGCACTTGGCGCATTTATACTCGTACAACGGCATAGGAATCCGATTCCCAGGTACTAGATCTGAGTACCATTTTAGCAGATCCGAATGCGGCACGGCCAACCGCTAACCATCCGGACCCATCCGGCGTCTTAACTAATATGCGGACGCGAGCGATCTTCATTACGGTGCTGATGGCCACAGGGTTGGCGG
>OBLU010001178.1_pt1 | contig 24432 bp, 18 predicted proteins | sample 1518681 | NCBI WGS metagenome assembly OBLU01 (sample SAMEA3539304, study PRJEB22396) | soil metagenome | biome: tundra; feature: field; material: soil | place: USA | collected 2010-05 | depth 0.15 m
CTGTGGATACTCCAACAAGATCCAGGCAATGAATCAGGACTTGCACCACGGGCTGCTAGGGTGAAAGCGCTCCACTGGCTGCAATTCCACCCATCACTCCGCCCAAGCCACCTGCCCCTGGCGAAGGCGTGCCCACCTCCCCAATGATGCAGGTAAAAGAGCCAAGCACAATCACGCCGCCATGAACGGTAGGATCCCCGAGTCTCGCCGCTGGCAGGTAATTGATCATCACCCCCATCGATCCCATGACGATCATGTCCGGCGGACCAACGCAGGTCGCCATGCTGGTTACGGTAGCAGCAGGCAGAAAGTCGATGAGCACCGTAGGCGCACCCGGTGGAAGGATCGGCCCGCCTACATGAGGCACAAGAACGGTCACCATCGGGCAGACGTGCATATCGGTCACTCTTGCTGCTGGCGGCATCAGTCGTTCTCCTTGATCGGCTTCTCCTCGCTCAATTCTTACTCCGAGCTTGCCTGGTGTTCATTGTGGGCCAATGCGCAAGCCCTTCACAAATGCCTCATAGTCCGGTCGCACCGCACGGAGTTGCGCCTCCAATGTAGTTAAGGTAATAATGCCCACCCAATCTTTCAATCGCACATAAGTTTGAGCATGCAGCATGATTCCCGCTGATGCCACGCTGTGGCGAACAAACAGCAATTGAGATTCATCAGCACCCGGAAATGCGGTCGGTTGCGGGCCTGCAAAAGTCGCCTCTTTCAGGTGGCTTCCGATGAGTTCTTTTTGCTTTTCGATATACTCCGCAAAGCTGATATCTGCACTCAGCGAATCTTGTCCCACTCCCACACTTGCCGTTACAGTTCCCGGTCCCATTGGCATTTGCCGGATCCCAAACTCCGCGACATAGATCCAGCCCGCGGAAATCGCCGTAACATTCCATCTGCCAACTGCGGGGAAAGTGGTGGCGCCGCCGGGTTGTGCCAATGATTCTGTCAACCGCCACCAGCCATTTCCCGGATGATTTTCTGAACCTTACTTCGACTCAGGGGATTCAATGCCCTAACCTACAGTTTCGTGCCCTTGGTGCCATCATCCGCGATGTCGGGAACTACTGGCTTCTTGGGACTGGTCATCGACCCGGCACTGCCCGAGGCCGCCATGCCACCGCTGTTAATCAACACCATCGTTCCAGAGATCGATACGCCGGCAGGCCCGATGTCGACAAAATTTCCACTTGCCTTCAGGCTTAGCTGCAACCCGGCTTCAATCACCACCGTCATCCCCCCCTTGATATAGACTGTGGTGCCGGCATCCATTGAATATGCTTGACCCACCTGTTCGCTTTGGTTGGAACTTACATTCAGGGATTGGTTGCCCCCCACGTTTTCAGTACGGTCAGAACCAATATCAACGTCCGAGGTTCCTTTTATCTGCATCACCGAGTTCCCTTGGACCTGGCCATTGTGATCACCCGTAACTTGCTCAGTTTGCTTTCCTTTCACAACGAGCGAATCGTCGTTGCCAACATACCGGCGATTGTCGTGCTCTGTCCGATGGTCCATGTCCTTTTCGGCATTCAAGAAGATCTGCTCGTTTCCCTTCTTGTCTTCAAATCGCAACTCGTTGGCATTCTGGCTTGAGCCGCCAATGCTGCTGCGCGAAAGCAGCCCGGAACGCGTCTTGTTGTCGGGCAGAGTATATGGCGGAGAGTTCACACCGTTATAAACCGAACCTGTGATGATCGGATTATCGGGATCGCCGTTTAGAAACTGAATGACGACCTCGTCCTTGATGCGCGGCCAGAAATGAGCGCCCCATCCATTCCCCGCCCAACTCTGCGCAACCCGCAGCCAGACACTGTCGGCAGTCGAACCCCGCGAGTTCTTCTTATCCCAGAAAAACTGGACCTTTACGCGGCCGTATTTGTCAACGGTAATCTCCTCACCGTCTTCTCCAACCACCAAAGCTGTCTGCGGACCGTAGATCTTGGGTTTCAGGAATGTCAGCGTCGGTTTGAAAACAATGTCTGAAGAAACCGCCGAGAATCGATTCGAATATCCTGCACCCGCCGCCGCGCTTGTTGCGCGATAGGAAGGAACCTGATCGGCATGGATGGATAAGGCCGTCAACAGGTACTTTCGGTTCCACACTTTTCGGGGATTGTCGGTTTGGCTGAAAGTGTAACCTGCACAGAGAGACCGCGCATTGGAACTGCCGCGAAACACCTCCGCCGTCGTGTCGGAAGCAAGTTCGCGCGTCTCGATAAACAACTTCTCGAGATCAGTCGTGGTCTGGGTGCCATCATTTGCGTAGCCCTCTACCCCTGCGGGGTAGAGATACTGGTTAAGCGCATTCTTCCCGAATGGACTGGTGCTGTTCTTGTCGGGCGCATCGGCCCGCGCAAAGTTTCTGAAGTTATAGTCCGACGTCGAGTGCTTGCCAGACACCATGTTTGCTGTTGCTGTGAACTCCGCTATGCTCGCTCCGTATGCACCCTCCGTTCCTCGATCACTCAGGGCAAACGGAAACGAATTTGACAACAGGCAGTCTTGATAGGCGTTTCGCCCGTCGCCCAATACAATCTTGTTGTCCTGATCTGAGTGCTCAAACCAATAGAAAATACCGCTCTCCTCCAATATGCGCGAGACGAAGTGGAAATCAGACTCAGAATACTGGGTGCAGTAATCGAGCGGCTTGTAAGAACCGCTGGTCTGGTCCGACAGGGACAATCCATATTCACCAATGACCGCCTTCGCAATGTCCAGAACTGTCTTGCTCTGAAAGACGCGGCAGTTCGTACTTAGGGTGAGTTCCCACATGGAGGGTACGATCCGCGCCCTGTATACATCGAACTCCGGATCACCGGCGCACTGTTCAAATGACGCAACGATTCCGCTGATCCACCTTGATCCCTTCGCATCGTTCAGCGCGATGGCCACCGTGACCTTGGAACCAATCATCACCTTGGGATCGATCGTGGTATCTACGGTTGCGAGCAATTCAACATGATACTCAAACAGGCGCGAAATCCCCTCCGCGCCATCGAGCGCCTCAATCAGCAGCACATCTTTGCCCAGCGGGCTTGAGAACTGCATCAACCGATCTGCCTGCTTCAGGGTTGCCATGCCAACTCCGCCCGTCTATTTCCTTGTTGACCAAAGATATCCATTTGCCAAGCGCACATCACACGGCCATGCTATGGCTTGACGTCCCATGCATAGGTCAGCGCACCGTCCTTCACTGAGATAGTTACGCGATCGGCTTTCTCCCCTCCAGCGAGCTGGGTCAGAATCTGCCGTGATAGCTCAGGGAGCATCGTGTTCGACAGTATGTTGTCGACGTTCCGCGCCCCGCTCTCAACTTCAGTGCAACGCCCGGCAATCTCATTCAATAAAACATCGTCATACACGAGGGCAACCTTGTGCGTTTCCAGCAAGCGCTTCTGAATCTTGCCGAGCTTCAGCCGAATAATCTGCTTCATAGCATCATCTCGCACCGGGAAGTAGGGGATGATGAGCAGCCTGCCCAGAAACGCCGGTTTGAATATCTTATTCAATTCCGGCTTCAGAGCCGCCAGCATGCCTTGGCTGTCCGGCATGGTCTCCGGATCGGCGCACAGTTTCATCAGCGTGTCGGTAGCCGCATTGCTTGTCAGCAGAATGATCGTGTTTCTGAAGTCGATCTCCCTGCCTTCTCCGTCTTCCATCCTCCCCTTGTCAAACACCTGGAAGAAGAGTTCCAGCACATCGGGATGCGCCTTCTCAACTTCGTCCAGCAACACAACCGAATAGGGCCTGCGCCGGACCGCCTCGGTCAACACGCCACCCTCACCATAGCCGACATAGCCCGGGGGCGATCCCTTCAGGGTTGAGATCGTGTGGGACTCCTGAAACTCCGACATATTGATGGTGATCATATTCCGCTCGCCGCCATACAACACGTCAGCAAGCGCGATGGCCGTCTCGGTCTTTCCAACTCCGCTGGGCCCAACCAGCAGAAAAACTCCGACTGGCTTGACGGGATCGTCCATGTTGGCGCGCGACGTAAGAATGCGTTGCGCAATTGCAGAAAGAGCATGGTCCTGCCCAATCACGCGCTTCTTCAGGTGTTCATCGAGCGTGAGCACGGTCTCGATCTCATTGCGAACCATCTTGCCGAGTGGAATTCCCGTCCATGCGGAAATCACCTCGCCAACAATCTGCGCGTCCACTGAAACACGCATCATTCCCCGCTCACCCTGCAGTGTCTCAAGCTCAGCCTCAACCTGCTTGAGTTCAGCTTGTATCTCGCTCTCTTTGCCGGCTTCTTCGCTGCCCTTCTTCTCGGTGGACTCCAGGCTCTCCTGCAATTTACGAATCTTTTCGATGAGTCCCTTTTCCTTCTCCCATTGTTCTTTGAGGAATGCCTCATCCTCCTTCGCGGCGACAATCTGCGTCTCGATCATTTCCAGCTTCTCCGCGTGGTCCGCCCCGATCTTCGTCTCCCGTCCAAGAACTCTCTTTTGCACTTCAAGTGCGTCCAGTTGTCGCTGAATATCCTCAAGGCGCGGAGGAGTTGAGTTCTGCCCCAATGAAAGCCGTGCACAGGCCGTATCAAGCACAGATACAGCCTTGTCCGGCAGTTGCCTGCCTGCAATATAACGATGCGACAGTCGAACCGTCGCTGTAACGGCCTCATCCAGAATGCGCAGGTTGTGATGCTTCTCGAGCGACGCCACAATGCCTCGCAGCATCGTGCATGCAACTTCCTCAGTCGGTTCCTCAACCTTTACAACCTGGAACCTTCTTGCAAGCGCAGGATCCTTCTCAAAATACTTCTTGTACTCAGACCAGGTGGTCGCGGCGATGGTACGCAGTTCTCCGCGGGCCAGTGCCGGCTTCAGCAGATTGGCCGCGTCGTTCTGTCCGGCCTGTCCACCGGCGCCAATCATGGTATGAGCCTCATCAATAAAGAGAATGATCTTCTCCGTCGAAGACTTCACTTCTTTGATTAATCCCTTCAACCGATTCTCAAACTCTCCCTTGACGCCGGCGCCCGCCTGCAACAGCGCCAGATCGAGGCTGTGAATGTGAATTCCCTGCAAAGCTGGCGGTACATCGCCACTCACCACGCGATTCGCAAAGCCCTCAACAACCGCGGTCTTTCCGACACCCGCCTCGCCAGTCAGAATCGGATTGTTCTGCCGTCGCCGCATCAAAATGTCAATCATCTGACGAACTTCCTGATCGCGTCCCAGCACAGGATCAATCTTCCCTGCCTTGGCATTCGCCGTCAGGTTCACGGTGTACTGATCGAGGTGCGGAGTTGTTCCTTTCGATTTTGAGGGAGCAGCGTCCTCTCCAGCGTCACCCTCTTCGGTCGCAGTGCCCCCTTCAGCCAGCCTCGTGTGCGCTTCCTTTGAGGTCGCCACAATTTCGTAAAAACTACTCCGCAGACCGTCCACGGGGATGACCTGTAGTTCCCTGCTGATATCCTTCACCATCCGGCCCAATTCGTCGTGCCCCAACAATGCAAGCAGGGTAAACCCCGTGCGAATATTGCCAGCGTTGAAGTCGATACTGGCAACAGTCCATGCCTCTGAAAGCATCTTGACGACAGCAGGGCTGAAAGCAGGCGAACGCGCATTGCCACTCTTGAGATTGTCGAGACTGCGCTCTAACTCCTTCGTTAATCGGGAGCGGTCAATTCCAAAGTGCTTCAGGATCGCAGCGACGTCGTTGTCGGTGCCATCCAGCGCCTTCAATAGATAATGTTCAATCTCAATGTCATAGTGGGTTCGCGCAACGCACAAGCCAGCCGCGGCTTCAAGCGCTCGCCGCGTGGTATCGTTCAACTTCTCAATGAGTGCCTTCAGGTTTGTACTCATAACCGTTCATCTCCTCTTCGTTGCGAGTCTCTCACTGGATCAGATAAGTTGCATCTGCGGGATCACGCCCAAGCGGCTTGGTCTTTAACCAGCTCACGAGCCCCAGTTGCGGACGCATTGCCCCACCGGATCCTAACTCGCAGGCCGGCGCATCTTCACGGGCCAAAACCAGCTGGACCTCTGTTTCATAGCTCCCATTTGAGTAAAACTTCAGCCACGCAACAAGTTCGCGATAAGCTTCCTGTCCCGGCAGAAATTTAAGATATTGCTCGAAACGCATTGGGCCAAGCGAAATCCGAATTCGCCCGTGGTGATCCCATACTTCATCCCCCGCTACGACGCCTACGCCCAGACGTTCATTCGCCCCACCCAAGCCGGAGAAGCAAGTTTGATTCTCCATGCTCAGCTTTCGCCAGGCACCCGCAAATTGATGGATTTGGACGTCCACGCCGAAGTAGTCTTCTAGGATCTGCTGCAACGACGCTGCTGATCGCACATGACGAGCCAATAGCCCCGCGTAATTCAGGTACGCCTCGTCGGAGACCCCGCCTCGTTCGCGCAACCCCTCAGTACCAAGACCCAATAAATCCAGCAAGCGCGTGGAAAGCCGATCCTGTCTTGTTCTTTCGTACTCGATAAAAAACCGGTACTTCTCCCAGCCTCTGTAAAAGAAAGAGATCATGCGATGGTTGAAGATATTGAGAAAATCCTCCATCGCGTAATCCTTCTCCCGAATTCGCTCAATCAGGAACTCGGTATAGGGAGTGGGCATCACGGAGATTGCTGCGCACAGACCCATAAACTCCACCGTCATGCTTGTCTGGCCGTTCTCCATGTGCCGTAATTCGTAGATCTCGCTGGGCGGGAACCCAAGTGAGGTCCTTGATGAAAAGCGGATGGTCTCTCCCTGAGGCGTGACAAAATACCCAACCGGCTTGAGATCGCGCTCCATCCTCTGAAGCAGGCGCACAGCCTGAAAGAAATGCACTCGAAACGGCTCTTCATCCAGCATCTTGCGAAGATTCAGAAACTCGAGCCCTTCTTCGATTACACTCGTCTGTCCGGTTAAAGCAATGCTTGGGTCCCAGCTCTCGGCGGCCATTTTCCCAGCGCCTCCTTTCTTAGACTGCTTCGTGCGGTGAGTTGCGAAAAGCTGTTCATTGAAGCGTAGCTGGCGAGAAATCGATCGAGCACAGCAGCGAATAAATACAACCCGCTCCCTGCAAATTGCTGTTCGTCAAACTCCATCTCCACCTGGACTCCCCTTGCCGGAATAAGCCCGTAGGCTGAGTCGACCAGAGCGAAGTTCGGTGAAGAACTCATCCGCGAGATAGATCCAACCTGATTCTCGCTCGCAGTTGAATCCGACATGTTATGCAGCCGGAGAATCTCCTGCATGGCGGTGCGTCCCTCTTCGTTGAGCGAAAGATAATTCAAAGAGAGCAGCGAGATCAAACGCCAGAAGTGCCCTTGCCCCCCCGGCGGATTCACGCTCGCAGACGGGCGTCGCAACGCAGTTACAGTCTTTGCTGCCGGAAATCCAGCTGCCTCAAAGTCTCCAGCTTCAGACCCAAACTGCAAGCGGGATGGCAGATCGAAATTGCTGCAAAGAGTCCGCACCATCAAGACATCCGCTTCGGGATCTTTAAAGCTGCCTGTCAGGTCAACAACTGAGATCGTCATCGTTGAGGGTTCCCGCTCGCCAAACTCGTTCAAGTGGCGAGTTGCAACCCAGAATGCAAGATCTTCCCGGTCCCGCGTTTGATGCCGGTACGCATGCATTGGCTCGAGCACCACCGATTGCCGCAATCTTGGATTTGTTGCGACCACCTCTTCAATGCTGAAGATCTCCAAGACAGGCGAATGCCGGTTATCCGGAATGATGGTGTAGTGATCCCGCGTCTGATTCAACAGTATCGGCTCCGACATCTGCGGGAAGAGATTGATCGCTGGCGAGCAGCCGAGCCTGAATGTCCGCTCGTTCACGCCAAGTTCCAGGACCTGTTGCCGTTCAGCGCGCTCAAAACTTGAAAAGAGGAAGACGATTTCGGCCTCTTCGCCAAAGCCAGCCTCTCCCAGTGACTCAAGACCTTCGAGGTCGAAAAACAAAAACTTCTCAGGAAGCGCAAAGTATTCCTGCAGAAGCCGGTGACCATCCATCGACCGGCGCACAAAGGGCAACAGGCTTTCCTCGGCACCGAATCCGGCCATGCGAAGCCGCGCTGGTTCCAGTACAACCAGTCTCTTTTCATCTTTCGGATCGCGAAGCTGAATCTCGATGCATTTCTCAGAAAGAAGCTCGTAGAGCGAGTACACCACGCTCGCGTCCCCTGCCAGATAGAACCGCAGCCGGGAAATTGGGAGCCCTGAGAATACAACATCTTTTAGACACCGCAGCCGCAAACGCGCCGCGGCGACTGCCTGGACTCCCACAGAGGCGCGGGGCGGCCGCTGCATCCTCTCCGGCTGTCGCCATTCCGCCGTCGCAACCGAGAATGGCCAAAGATCTACGTCATACGCAGTTTGAAAGCGGCAGGGCAGCCCATCGACCGTCACTTTGGACACAAGCTGTGTCCCTCGTGGAATTCGCATCCCCGCTGTCTTTTTCCCCTGCGCCGGATCTGGCTGACATTCGACGATCGTCATCGAAGGCGTCGGACGGAGATAGCCCGGATGAATGACTCTTGTGAGCGATTCGCATATCTCAGGAAAATCGTCATCGATTCGGCGATGAACTCTGGCGGCAAGAAATGCAAATCCTTCCAGAAGGCGATTTACATGCGGGTCATCGCAGCGGTCCGGGTCAAGCAAAAGCCTCCCCGCAACCTTGGGATACTTCCGCGCAAATTCCCCACCCATCTGGTGCAGATAGGTCAATTCGCGCTCATAGTACTCCAGCATTTCCTCGCGCATCCCTTACTTTACCTCGTATTCGCCGCTGATAAGCTCCAGCACGGTGTCGAACTTAATTTCTTCGTTCATATTCTCGTAGGTGATCTGTCCCTCGATGTGAAACCGGAGACTCCGGCTAAGCAGATCGGAACGGGTCAGAAAAACATGAGGCTGACTGATCCTCGGCTCATAAGTTCGAATACACTTCTCCAGTGCAGCCGTCAGCGCATTCTGCTCCTTCCCTGCGGAGCCATCAAAACTGTGAATATCCGGCAACCCATAATTTAAAATCGAAGCCTCAGTGGCCGGAAAGGACTCCAGCTCAGGCATAACCGGCTTCCTGGTGTTCAGCAACCACTCCAGATCCCGCTTCATTGAATCCCGATACATGCTGATGGAGGAAGCACGTGTCTCTGGCCACTGCTCAACATCCGTTAGCCGATCGATCAAGGATTGGGTAACAAGAATCTCAGACTTCGTCCTGGCCAACTCTTCCTCCCGGAATCACTGCAATTGCGTTATTGCAGAACGGTCGAATCCAGCCACTGCTGCGTCTCAGGGTTCGCTGCTCCGGTATCGTCTTCAAGGGTCCAATGGCGTAACTCAGGCCGCACCACAAGAAGGCTTCTCACCGTTCCCACCACAGCGTCCGAAATTGCATCCGCCCCGGTCTCTTGCCCGGCTCGCCAGATGTATCGATGCAAATCCAGCCAGGTCCTGGCGCATTCGCTGGCCAGAATCGGCAGGGACTCACGCAGCAATCGATGCCAGTCCCCCCTCGTGGCCAGCGCACGAAGCGATTGTCTTATCTCTGCTCCCGGCCCTACCGCAAAGCCCGGCGTCGGAGTCGATCCCTGCATGCGAGTCTCGCCCAACCGCAATCCAGAACAAACAAGGTACGGTATTGGAGACTTCGGATCCTGTCCAAATAAATACTCTGCGCTCTCGACCACCAACGCATAAGCGTCGGCTACTCCGCCCAATTGCCCCGCAGTTGCGGTTCTGCGCCGAACTGATTGGCCAAATGGCGCTCCACTCGCATCCAGCGCTGCACCGTCTGCACCAGCCTCTTGATCTTCTCCGTCCGCAGCTGGCGCCTCGGATACTGGCACAGGATCTGGTTCCGTCTTGCGCCGCTCGTTGAGCAACGATTCAGCCAAGCGATGGACTTCCCCCAAGCCATCCAGCATTTTCGACAGATTGGGCGAGTTATCCCCGTATTTCTCCCGTTGGAATGTGTCCAGCCGCTCTGCCGCCTCGAGCGCTTCCGCCAGCGCAGCGTCCGCCGAAGAATAAAGACTCTTGGGACTTGCTGCAAATGCAGCGTCGAAGTCCTCAGCCGTCAGTCTGTCGTGGGCAATTGCATCTTGCCGCGCTTCCATCTTCGCGTCACTAGTGGCGTCTTTTTCGTATCCAACGACACGAGATTGCAGATAGTCTTCAAAGCTGAGACCGCTCTTCGTCAGCGGCACTTTGCGAACGGCAGTGGCGATCAGTGCAGCCCCTGCCTCCACCGTAATCATGCGCAGTTCTAAGTCATCGCCTTCTTCGATAACGGGATAGAACGTTGGCCAGAAAGTCTCCTGGATCGACTGAAACAACTCGATCCCCGGCGTCAATACCAAAAGACCGTCAACTCTTAAATGCGATTCAACAAGCCAGCCAACCAGGCGAAGGTCTTTGCTCTTCTTGGCCAGCGCTTCGCCAGCTAGTTTAATCACCGCTCGATGATCTGCCTTCTTCTTCTGGGAACGTTCCCAGTCGCCCTCAGGCAGGTCCTCTTCGTCTTCCTTGCGCGCTTCCTTGATTTGAGAAAAGACCTTGTCATAGTAAAGGTCCTCGCCCGCTGGGTTCTCTCCTGCAATCGGCGTAAGCAAATCCTCACGCAGAGGCATCTTGAGACTCCTTCTCCGGAGCAGACCATACCACGCTGCGGATATCGAGCAGGGGGATCTCGACCCCGTCGACAACCATCATTTTCGCGCCATATGGGACCTCGCCGAACTCGTCGTCCGGTTCCCATGCCGACTCTCGACCCAGCTGCACGGTCTCGTCCTTATGGTGAGATGAAAGCGGACTTAGCACCGGAAGAAGCACCTCGCCAAGTTCCTGGAGGCGGAAGTCAGCACTCGTGTCCACGCGCGCCCGCGCCCAGACCAGGTCGCGCAGGTTTGTGGGAGGCTCAATCTCAAGTCTGCGGAGGTAATGAATGGGAATCCAGGTGTAGCTGCCGGCCAGGAACACCTCAAGATTTGCGCCGATGCGCGGGTCCGAATCGCTGAACTCGCTAAACGAGGTTCCGTTGCATTCTCCACCATGAATGACTCCCTGTCTTGAAGGGGGCATCTCATGGTTGGCAAACATGGCTTGCCTCGTGCGCTCGGCGTGCAGCGCGCTTCGGTACAGCAGAAGCCCGATCGCTGCTCCCGGATTCGCTCCCGCCAGAATATCTAACTGCTTCTCTGCCCGGTCAAAGTCGCCAGCAAACAGAAGAAGCTCAAACAGGAACGTGCGGCGCTTGACGTCGAGAGGATTGGATCTCAACTCGTCGCCAAGCGCCGTGACGGCTTCCCGCAGCTTACCTTCGCGGTAAAGCGCAAGTGGCGTCATTGTTCCTCAGGAGACTTTACCGGCCTTGAGATCGTAGCTCACAGCCCCAACAGCCGTAAGAATGCCCTGTTCGTTCTGAGTGCTGTACTCGATCTTGATCGTGTTGTAGCTGAATGAGACGCTCTCGGTCGGATTCTCGTTCGACGCGGAGTCCTGGAGCGAGGTCACAAACAGCTCACCGAGACTGATCTTGAGATATGGCTTGCCTCCCGCGCCCGCCTTCGTCGCACTCAAAACGCCGGTCTTGATGTGGGTTCCAGATACCAGCGCCTTGAACAGTGGCGGACTTGCCTTGTCATAGTGCTTCATGAAGCTGATGTCCGCAAGATCGACCTTGCCGGCGCCAGAGCCTCCCGTTCCTGCAACCGATGAGTGCTGGGATCCACCCCAACTGAAGGAAAGAAGCTGGATCTGCTTCTCGAAGCCGGTGGTAACCGCCTCGCCCTCAAAGCCGTCGAGTTTCAAATAGTAATCAACTGCCATGTGACATTCCTTTCGTGTTTGACCTTGCATGAAGGCCGGTTGGGGATTCCGGGTTCAGAGAACACAGCAACGAATCTACTTGCCTACAGGCTGTGGCAGATCCGCTACAAGTCTCAAGGAAACTGTCAGCTCATCCAGTTGGAAGTGGGGACGCAGGAAGGCCACGGCACGCAATGCCCCAGGCTTTCCGGCAACTTCTACAACCTCAATCCGAGCTTCACGAAGCGGTCTTTCTGATTTCGCCGCTGGCGACGCATTGTCGTCCGCGATCACATAATTCGCGATCCACTGATTCAGGAAGAGCTCAGCCTGAGAGCGGCTCATCGTGCTTCCAAGCTTATCCCGCATCATTGCCTTCAAGTAATGCGCAAAACGGGCCATGGCCAGCATGTACGGAAGTTGGGCTGAAAGCCTTGCGTTGGCATTGGCTTCGGCCTTGTCGTAGAGCTTGGGCTTATTGCAGGTCTGCACGCTGAAAAAGGCGGCATAGTCTGTGCCCTTGCAATGCACAAGCGGCACAAAGCCCTGGTCGGCAAGTTCCTTCTCACGACGATCGGTAATGCTCACTTCAGTGGGGCACTTCAGTGCCACGTCGCCTTCATCGGTGCGGAAGTTGTGCGTGGCCAGTGCTTCCACTAGACCGCCGTTCTCCACGCCGCGAATCGCCGCGCACCATCCGAACCGGGCAAATGAATTGGTCAGCCGCCCAGCCAAGGAATATGCGGCGTTGCCCCACAAGTACTTCGAGTGATCCCTACCGTCGACTCCTTCTTCATAGGCAAACTCGTCAATCTGCCTCGTATCCTTGCCGTATGGCTCGCGCATCAGTACGTGAGGCAGGGTCAATGCCACGTAGCGGGAGTCCTCCGTTGCGCGGAATCCCTTCCACCTGGCATACTCGGTGCTGTCGAAGACCTTTCCAACATCGCGAATTCCCGTCAACTGGCCAAATTCGCCCAGATTGATCATCTCCGGTGACGCCGCCGAAAGGAAAGGCGCATGAGCCGCCGAAGCTACTTGCGAAACCTTCTCCAGCAACTCAATATCCTCTCCGCTGCGCCCGAATTCATAGTCGCCGACAAGTGCCCCGAATGGAGCGCCACCGAAGACTCCGAATTCCTCTTCGTAAACCTTCTTGAAGAGCGCGCTCTGATCGAATTCAAGCGCACGCTGCAGATCCCTCAACAGATCTCGCTTCGGGACGTTCAGCAGCTTGATCTTGAGCATTTCGCTGGTTTCGCTGTTGATGACCAGGTGTCGGATGCCGGTCCATGTGGCTTCCAGCTTCTGGAACGAGGGGTGATGAAGGACCTCGTTCAGCTGCAGCGAGATCGATCGGTCGATATCCGCAATGCGCGCTCCAATCGTCGCCTCTGCATCGCGGGTCAAGGTCATGTGCCCTTCAAGAACCTGGTTGATGAACTCCTTCACCATGTCCTTGCCGCGCTCCTGGGCAAGGGTATCCTTGCCAAAGCGGCCCTGGGCCACAATTTGGTCCAGAAGCGACACTTCAGTGGTCTGTGTTTCAGCGGTCTGCGCCGCCAACGGATTCACCGGGCTACTCATTCTTGTCCCCCTCTGCCGTGGTACCGATCTCGGAGCGCAGCTTCTTCAGTTCTTCCGTCTTTGAAACTGCGTCGAACAGTGCTTGATCAAGTTTGTCATTTCCTTGCAAGCTTCCCCGCAAGTTTGAAAGCCGTGTCCGCAGATCGAGTAACTCCTTGATAGGACCTACTTGTTCTGCTACCTTGGCAGGCGAAAAGTCGTCGAAGCTCTCAAAGTGAAGATTCACTCCAACCTGCCCTGCTTTGGAACTTAGTTTGTTCTCAACTGAGAACTGCAGATGGGGTGCCATCCCTTTCAGCACGCTGTCGAAGTTATCGGGGTTGATCTCAACAAACTTGCGATCCTTTAAGGCAGCAAGCGGCTGCTCGGGCTGTCCAGTCAGATCGCCTAACACGCCCATCACAAATGGCAGTTCCTTCAGCTCAATCGCATTTCCAACTTCTACGTCGTAAGTGATTTGCACCCGGGGGGCCCGGACGCGACTCAGTTTCTGCTGCGTGCTCTCTCTGGCCATAATCCTCCTTATAAGGCGGCGAACTCGACAAAATCAAAGAAATCACAAAAAGGGAATGCTGTCCAGTGAATTCTTCGTCAGTGTAGTGGAACATCGATAATTCAAGTTCGATCGCGTTCCAAAATATTTCCGCCGCATTCCACAAACCTGTGCGACGATGATCGTGGATTCTCTGCCTCCCCGATTTCGGAACGCAGCCTCCGGTTTGGACACCGTCGCGGCTCAACCGTTAACATCACAATTCAGCCGAGGGTGCTCAGCAAATGCGACAGCTACAACCCGTCATCTGGTCCAAAGGCACCTTTCTCTCGCCCCAGCACTTGCAAGCGCAGGAGCGATTCGTTGAAGACAGCGCCAGGTTCTACCTTGACTCCTTGAACGCGCGGTCCTGGGGGTTCCGCGAGATTCAAATCGACACGAAAGCTTTGTCAGAGGGCAGGCTCGCCGTGACGCGCGCCTCCGGTATCTTCCCTGATGCCCTTCCGCTCGACATCCCCGAATCAGAGTATCCGCCGCCCGCCCGGGTACTCGACGAGTGCTTCCAGGATGGCCGCCAAGGCTGCACTTTCTACCTTGCTGTTCCGGAGTACCTGCAAGGTGGCATGAATGTCTCAGTGGATCGTGGCCGAGTCAGCACCCGCTTCCTTTCTCAGTTGCAAATGGTCCGCGATGAGAATACGGGCAGCGGCGAGAAGCCAGTCCAGGTTGCGCGCAAGAACCTTCAGATTCTTGCCGAGGGCGAAAATCGGGAGGGATCGGTTCTTCTTGGGTGCATGCGCATTCTCCGCTCAGAGACAGGCATTTACCAGGTCGATCCAGCCTACATCCCACCGCTCATCGATATCCACGCACACCCCACGCTGAAGCGCATCCTGAGCAATATGGTCGAACTGCTTGTTGCCAGAAGCAGTCAGCTTTCCGGCAGTCGCCGCCAGAAGAACCAGTCGCTAGCCGACTTTGGCGCCTCCGACGTAGCCAATTTTTGGCTCCTTTACACCATCAACAGCCATCTCCCCATACTCCGCCATTTCCTGGAATCGAGCAATATCCAGCCCGAAATGCTGTTCAATGAGTTCTCTGATATGGCGGGCGCACTTACCGCCTTCTCCAGCAAGATCGCCCCGAAGGACCTGCCATCTTACAACCACGAGCAGCTCGGCTCCTGCTTTGGGGAACTGGACCGTCTCATCCGCGTCATGCTTGAGACGGTCGTACCCAGTAACTTCATCGCTCTGCCGCTCAAAATGGTGAGGGATACCATTTATGCAACATCTATCGAGAAGGATGCTTACTTCGAGGGCTCCCGCTTCTATCTAGCCATATCTGCCGATATCCGCGACGCAGACCTGATCGACCGGACCCCGCAGTTACTGAAGGCATGCTCTGCAACCCAACTCGAGACCCTGATTCGCAATGCCCTGCCGGGGCTGCGCCTGCAGCATGTCGCCACACCGCCTCGGTCTATCCCGGTGAAGCTGCGCCACCAGTATTTTGCCATCGAGCAAGGTGGGCCAGTCTGGGAATCGGTTCAGCGTGCACGAAACTTCGCCGTCTACGCACCGGCAGAACTCCTCAACCCCCAAATGGAGCTCATCATCCTTCTCGCCCAACCCGCGTAACATTTTTATCTCTGTGCAACGCGCCTCAGATGGGTAAGTGTTGCTAACTTGAACACCGTCTAGTGCTTCATCAGAAAGATCACCGTCACAATCAGCGCCACCAGCAAGACGATCACTACGATCAGGAGCACAGGCACCAACTGCTGCAGTTTGTTTGCCGGTGTCTGTGCTGGCCTCGCTGGAGGCGCTTGGGGAGCGGCAGGCATCGGCGGGGGTACCGGCGCATACATCCCTGGCGCTTGCGGCACCTGCGGCTGCGGAACATACATGCCAGGGGCCTGCGGCACCGTGGGAGGGTATACAACCGGACGGGGCACTCCCCCACCACTTTGCATCCCTACGACTGGCGGAGAAACAGGAACCGGATAACTTGGCATAGATGCAGGCGTCGGAGCTGGCGCCGCGATTGGGATCTCCGCAGCCGGGACTTGCCCGCCCCTCATCGCCATCTCCCGGATCCGCGACGCATCGAGAATGCGCGTGAACTCACTTGGACCGGACGTCGCGGGAGCCGCCGCCGGAGCACCAATTGAAGGCGGGCTCACGCTTGCAGCCGGATGAACTTCAGGCGGAGCGGGGAATCCGGTCCCAGATGGACCAGCTTGCGGCGAAGCCCAATCAGGCGCCTTCGCAACCGGCGTTGGTGGATCACCGGGTGAGGCAAGTGAAGCAAATGTCTGGGTCCACACCCCTGGCCCTGGCCCCTGCTGTGGAGGGCTCACTGGAATTTCTTCCCTGCGCGGAACTGGCGCCTTTGAAGGCTCATCCAGCATTTGAATCAGCCGCGTAATCCCCACTCCGCTCGATTGCGGAAGGCTTGGATTCGGCGGTGCCTCAGAAAGTGGCTGCGATGAGAATGGATTGCCACTCGGCTTGGCTGGCCGCTCCACTCCACCCCCTCCGGGCGTCAGACCATAGTCCAGGCTTCCTGCGGCAGGCTTGTTTCCTTCGTAGGAAGGGGGCTCAACAGGAATGGTTGGCGGTTCAAGCGACAGCATCCGCGTAAAGGAACCACCGCTTCCGCGGGAGGAGTCTTCTGTTGGGGGGGTACTCTGCAACGGGGCCGCCGGACCCGCCTCCGTGCCACTGAGACTACCAAACATTTGTGTGAACGTCCCCGGCTTGTTTTCAATGGGTGCCGGAGTTGCTCCCCCGCCAACCGGTACTTCACTCGATCCCGCAGGATAGATCGGCGGACCACTCAATACCGGATCTGCTGCTGACGTCGACTGCAACATCTGTGTAAAGCTGTCCGGACTTGAAGCCTCCGGCGCCTTTTTAGGTTCTTCTTGAGTAAATACTGCGGCAGGTTGGGTGAAATTCTTCGGCTCCTCTGCAGCAGCGACTCCTTGCCCTGGCGACTTCAGTGTGCGCAGCAGCGAAGTGAATCCCGCATCCTTTGCAGGACGTGCCGGCTCAGATGCCGGCACCGCCTTTGGTGCAACAGCAGACGCAGGCGAATCGCTCTCCAACGTCCGTAGTAGCTCCGTGAATCCTCCGCTTCCCCTTCCACCTGGTGCAGCCGGAGGCGCTTTCTCCGCAGATGCTATCCGAATCCGATCAAGTAATTCTGTCGAACCCTCTGCCGACCCTCCGCCGAGCGCCACTTTGTGGACCACGGGCTCCGCTAAAGGCTTGGCTCCGATCAAGGGCTGTGGGCTTACCGCCTCTGTCGCCCGATTTCCCGCCAAACCTTGATCGAATCCTGGACCAGCCGCGGGGCCGTTGACCGGTTCCGGTGGCTTCACCGCCTGGAAAACTCCGGTTGCCCCAAAATCCTGCTCTGAGCCGGATTCCTCCGGCCATGGAGACGCGTTTGGTCCATTTGGTATCGTCGGTTTGTCCATTCAAGTAGACCTCCGTGCGTTGCGGGTAGCATAAATCATTCGTTGCTCCCGATTTACCTATTTACCCAAAAAGATTTTGAGTATAATCCGTTTGCGTCCTGCCATATCGGACAAATGAGCTACTAGAAGGTCTTTCCGGTCCAGTCCGATAAGGCCGCATGCGCTGTCGATCAAGTTGAAGGTGCTGTCGCTGAGATTCATTGTCCATCGATCCGGAACCGAACCTGATTTCTAACTCACCCGTATGGTGGTCTCCTTATTATGAAATTTCTATCGCGGGTCGTCTGGTCTGAAGGAATGCATCTCGGTCCTCACCACTTCCAGACCCAAAGTCGGTACTTCGAAGACACGCTCTGGTTCCTTAATTCCAATCTTCGCCAGGAGCCTTGGGGATTTCTCCATTTCTCGCTCGACATCGAGGCCCTTCGAAACGGACTGGCTATCCTGACCTTCGCATCCGGGATCCTGCCCGATGGTCTCATCTTCGATCTGCCCGACTGCGACTCGGCTCCAGAGCCCGTGCAGCTCAAGGACCTGTTATCTTCGACTGACAGTGAAATCATGCTCTACCTGGCCATCCCGCAGCGCAAGGACCAGGGTCTCGATTGCGACTTGGCAGGTGGCGCAAGCACCCGGTACAGCGCCGTTGAGCGCAAGCTCCGAGATGATTCCGTTGGCCAGGGCGAGTACAACGTATCCTTTGCCCGAAAGAACCTCGTACTCCTGAGTCAGGCTCAGCTATCCAACGACATTGTCTCCTTCCCGATTGCCCGTATTGTTCGCGATGGCACCGGTGGATTTTCCTGCGACCCCGATTTCATTCCCCCTTGCCTCCGCATCGGTGCGTCAGAAACTCTCGTTCTGCGACTCCATCGATTAGCGCAGGCCATCGAAGAGAAGATCGAATCCACGCGAAGCATGAGGCTGAGCTCCGGCCGCTTTGAGCTTGGCACCTCCGCTCTCGACGTATCCAACTACTGGTTCCTTCACGCCCTTTGCTCGGCTCTTCCCGCGCTGCGCCATCACCTCCAGGACCGCCGCAGCCACCCCGAAGATGTCTACCGCGATCTGGTTCGCCTCGCCGGTGCCCTAAGCACCTTTTCTCTCGAGTCAACCAGAGACGATATCCCAAAATACAATCACCGGGACATCGCTTCCACTTTCAAAGACCTTGATTCCCTGATCCGCCGCTACCTCGAGATTGTCTCTCCATCCAATGCAGTCACGCTTCAGTTCCACAAGGCAGAGAATTACATCTACGCGGCCGAGGTGAAAGACGAACGTTGCCTCCGCCGTGCCCGATGGATCTTCGGAGTCAGGTCCTCAATCACTGACTCGCTCATCCTCCGCCAGACTCCTCAACTCGTCAAGGTCTGCTCGGCCGAAGGCGTTGCAAAACTTGTGCAGCGCGCCCTCCCAGGCCTCGAGCTCATGCACCTTCCTGTTCCGCCCGCTGCGCTTCATGCGCAGGCCGACATGCACTACTTCGCCATCTCATTAAGCGGTGCTTGCTGGCAGCATATACTGCAGACCAAACAGGTCGGCGTCTATCTCCCGGGCGACCTCGGCGACGCGACCTTTGACCTCACCATCATCACGGAGACCTCAGCATGACTTCTTCTCCAGTTTCTGCTCCCCAAGAGATGAAGACCAATGATCTGGCACTGGCCTTCCAGGAAGTTTTTACCGTCGTTCTTCGAACCCGATTTTTTGTACAACGCGTTGAGAATGCAGACTCCTTTCGCGCCACCCTGCGCAAGATGATCTCCGCCGCGGTCAAGGACGCCTCTGCCATGGGTTATAGCGATGAGGCCTCCAAGATGGCCATCTACGCCATGATCGGTTTCCTCGATGAGAGCGTCCTCAATTCCAAGGACCCCACCTTCGCGGATTGGGCCCGGCGTCCCCTTCAGGAGGAGATGTTCGGAGGACATTTTGCCGGCGAGAATTTCTTTCGTAACGTGACCGATCTCCTCAATCGTCCCGAATCACAAGAAGTCGCCGACGTGCTCGAGTTGCATGCCCTTTGCCTGTTGCTCGGATACCGCGGCCGCTTTGCCTTCGGAGATGCCTCTGAAATTCACTCCATTCTCCACCGCATCCGCGAAAAGATCTCCCGGATCCGAGGCTCATTCAGGCTCTTTCGCCCATCAGAGACACCAGCCGCTCCGCCACGCCGCAAGGCCGATTCCTGGGTCCGCGCGTTGGCGATCACGGCAATCCTCCTCGCCGTTTTCACCCTTCTGGCTTACGTTGGCTATGTGCTGATCCTCGGCCAATCCATGCCCACGGCCGCTAACCGCATCGGGCAGCCTCCCCCGGTCTTGGCATCCGCATCAGGGCAATCGTCCCCGGCATCCAGCCTTCCGGAGGTCTCCCTGTGAAAAGAATCCTGATTGGGACCCTCATCTTTCTCGTATATCTTGCCTTGGTCATCTGGGGGGGATTTGCTCTCCACTTTGAAGGCACAAAGCTCATCCTGTTTTGCGTCATTCTTGGCCTGCTCGGCGCTCTAACCACTGGGTTTATTGTTTGGTACTTATATAAGGTGAGCAAAGCCTCTCGGGATGCTGCTGGGCCGGATTCGCCCGACGCGGTGAATCTAACCACGCTGCTCCGCGAGGCGGATGCAAGGATTCGGCAAGCTGGGCGAGCCGGCGTCAAATCCCTGGCTGCGATGCCCCTTATCTACATCATTGGGGATGAAAACTCCGCCAAGACACAAACTGTGCTCCAGTCCGGCCTCGATCCTGAGTTACTGGCCGGAAACGTTTTTCGCGACGGAGTGATCGTTCCAACACAGCTTGCCAATTTCTGGCTGGCTGGCAACTATGTCGTAGCTGAAGCTGGAGGCGCGCTCCTGCGCCAGCCGGCCCTGTGGACCAGGCTCGTCAGAGCCACCATTCCCGCGCGACTCGGCTCCGCCTTTTCCTCAGACAGCCGCCTTCCCGCACGTTCCGTCGTAGTCTGCGTCAGTATCGAACGAATCCTCGCGCCCAATACCTCGGAACAGATTCGCGCATTGGCGCAAACCCTCAACGAGCGTCTCCGCCAACTCTCCCAGACGTTGGGCATATCGCTGCCCATCTACGTTCTCTTCACCAAGCTCGACAACGTCACACCCTTTGCCGAATACGTCAGCCATCTCTCCGAAGAGGAAGTCAAGCTTCCCATCGGTTCCCTTCTCTCTTCCCTTCACTCTGGTTCTGGCCTCTATACAGAACAGGCAACAGCGCTCATCAGCGCTAAGTTTGATCAGCTTCTCTTCGCCCTTTCTGAGTTCCGCCTCGACATCCTCTCCCGCGGCGGAGAACTCCAGGAACTGGCGCGAGCCTATGAATTTCCCCGCGACCTGCGTAAACTCCGCGCTGGCATTGTTTCTTTCCTTGCGGAGGTTGCCCGCCCCAGTCAAATCGGGGTCAATCCGTTCTTGCGCGGCTTCTTCTTCGCCGGAATGCGCGCCTACCTGGTCGAGGACGTCCTCGACATTGGTCCGGCGCAGCCGCAAGTCTCCGCCCCCTCCATCGACGCAGGGGCGACCCGCATCTTTTCACTTGCCGCGGCGCAGGCCCCCCAGGCCCCAACCCCGCAATCAAGACGAGGCGGCACACGCAAAGTTCCACAGTGGGTCTTCCTTCCGCACCTGTTTGCGAAGATCTTGCTGGCCGACAAGTCGGCCCTTGAAGCAAGCCGTTCAAGCACCAGGACCAGCTATCTCAAGCGCACTCTCCTGGCCGTGACCAGCGCGATCATTCTCGTCGTCCTCACGCTTGTCACCATCTCCTTCTTCCGCAATCGCGCACTCGAGCAACGCGTTGCCGCTGCCGCGAGTGCGCAAGTCTCCCCCGCCTCGACGACGATGTTCGCTTCGCAGGGCGACCTTGACACCTTAGACAAGCTCAGGGCAGTCCTCGATGAGCTTGGCGCCTATCGCAAGGATGGCCCCCCACTCATGAGTCGCTTCGGCCTCTACCGAGGGAATGCCCTCTACCCCGTTGCTTGCCGAGCCTACACAAGCAAGTTCCGTAGTCTTCTGCTGGCGCCGACGCAGGAAAACATCCTCACCAGGCTCCGTGCCGTACCGCTTGCGCCCACCCCTGATGCTGACTACGGCGCAACCTACAGGCCGCTCAAGGCCTACATCATCACGGTCACCAATCCTGATCCCGACTCCCCGCAGGACACAATTGATTTTCTTCCCTCCGCCCTGCTCACTGAATGGGCCGGCAACGGAACGCCATCTTCTGACGTAGCCCATCTCGCGCAGACTCAGTTCGATTTCTATGCCCGGCTGCTCTCTGAAGAGTCCGGGTGCCTGGCCAATGGCGGCGGTATCAGGAACGATGTCGTTGTCGCCCAGGCTCGCGCCTATCTGAATGGATTCCAGGGGTTCCAGCACGTCTATCAAAGCATGCTGGCTGCCGCCAATCACAAAATCTCCGGGTTCAACTTCAATGGAAAGTTCCCCGGCTCATCGCAATATATAGTCGATAGTTTTCCGGTGCCCGGCGCCTTCAGCAAAGATGGCTTCACCTTCATGCAGGACGCCATCCTGCACCCCGATCCATACTTCCGCGGAGAAGAGTGGGTACTCGGTCCTTCATCCGGCCCCCCAATTGACAGAGTGGCACTCACAACGCAGTTGAAATCTACGTACACCGCCGACTATATCCAAACCTGGCGGACCTACCTGAACAGGGCGCAATTCATTCCTTATCGCAACTTTCCTGACGCCGGCGTAAAGCTCAGCGCACTGGACTCCAATACCTCCGCATTGCTCGAGTTGTTTTCGCTGATCTCCTTCCACACCGGCGTCCCTTCGATGGATATCTCCAACGCCTTCCAGGCGCCCCAGGCCGTTGTTCCACCCTCCATTCCAGACAACCGCCTCATAGTTTCTTCCAACCAGGCGTACATTCAGTCCTTGCAGGCTCTTGAAGGGGTCATAAAGAACCTCACTCTCAATCCCACCAATGCCAACGACCCTGCCGCGGCCATTCCTGTCACGCAGGCAGCGATTGCCGGTGAGCAAGCGGCGGAAAACCTGCGTAACACCTTTCTCCCCGACCCCACCGGCGGGATGGATAAGACCAGCTTCAATCTCCTCCAGGCCCCCATCAAGTCCGCTCAAGACCTGGCCGCTCAGGCCCCCGCAGCCGCGGCTGGCGGCGGAGCCAAGAACTTCTGCGCCCAAATCGCGCCTGTACTGGCCAAGTTCCCCTTCAATCCTCAATCTTCAGTCGAAGCTTCCACAGAAGAGGTCGCCCAGGTTTTCGCACCCGGAACGGGTTCCTTTGCCCAGTTCTACAACGCAACCCTCCGTCCGCTCGTGGTCTTGCAGGGCTCTCAATACGTGCCTGCGCCCGGCTCAACAGTCAAGATCAGCCCCTCTTTCCTCGCTTTCCTCAACAGCGCCCAGAGGATCTCGTCCAACCTCTACTCTTCCGGTGGCAGCCAGCCTGCGCTTGACTTCACTCTCACTGAGGTCAAGTCTCCCGGCGTCTCCGATGCAGTGCTCAACGTCGATGGCAAGCAGCTCAAGAACGGCGGCGAGTCAGTCACATTCCACTGGGTCTCCGAGCCATCGAGCAACATCACCCTCAAAACCCAAAAGAACACTGCGCCAGCGATGACAGGACCGTGGTCTGTCTTCCACTTCGGCTTTGGGGCTCCCCAGGTCTCTCCCAACCGCCTCAAGTTCTCCTTCAGCTTCAATAATCAGACGCCTGAGATAGTCCTGCTCGATGCCTCAGGCCCTGGAGCGCCCCTGCTGAACCCTGAATTCATGAGGGGCTTCCACTGTGTTTCCAACGTCGCTCGCTAGGTTCTTACGAATCCGCTCTGAATCCGCAAGGAGAAGTAAGTCGGGCGTGAGAAACTACGACCTGTTGCACATTCGACCCGGAGACGATGACCGAAGACTTCACAAGCGAACCGTCGCAGCCTGAAACGCCCGGCGAACCGTCGGCGAGTGTTCCTGTGGATGCTGCGTCATCCCCTGATGCCGCGCCTCCTTCCATTCGGATTGCGGTCTCGGCGCTAAGCGATATTGGCTGCGTCCGCACCAACAACGAAGACTTCCTGGGCTACGACGAATCCCTCGGTATCTATGTTGTGTGTGACGGCATGGGAGGCATGGCCAGCGGAGAAGTCGCAAGTTCGCTTGCCGTGGCCGCCATCTTAAAAAGCTTTGCTTCCTCTACCTCCTCCGGTGCCCCTGTCAGCTCCAGGCTCCTGCATGCCATCAACGCCGCAAATCTTGATGTTTGGGAAAACAGTCAGATTCCAGCCAATAACGGAATGGGAACCACGGTGGTCGCTGCCGCGCTCGATCGAAACAAGATCATTATCGGGAACGTCGGCGACAGTCGGGCATACATCATTCAGGATGGCAAATGCACGCAACTCACCGTCGACCATTCCTATCTCAACGAGCTAATCCGCAACGGCACCCTGACCATCGAGAACGCTGGCAGTGCAGACCTGCAAGGAATGGAGTCCATCATTACCCGCGCTGTCGGCGTTGCGGCCGACGTGCAGCCCGACTTCTTCTCCGTCGATCTGACTCCTGGCACCGGGATCCTTTTGGCTACAGATGGGCTGACTCGCTACGTCCAACAGGGCGAAATCTCCGCCATTCTCAATGCTTCTACCTTCGACACCGCCTGCGCCAATCTGATCAACGTAGCCAAGGAGCGCGGCGGCCAGGACAACGTTTCCTGCATTCTTCTCCTGGTGCTTCCCTCTTGATGGCTTCAAACTCTCGAGAATTAGTCGATCCTGAAAAAGTCGCTTTTAGATTCTTTCGCATTGCATCTGCTGGCCGATGGGAGCGAGGATGCGGCGAAATTGGCCCCAGATGTCCAGCAGGCCACAGAGGAAATTGCGCCAAAAAGCTCCGAGGAGCTTGTGGAAGTTCATTGCCGCGGCCGCCAGCATGACGTTGATCGCATCGCCCGCAACGCCCTTCAGCCGGTTGCGCTCCAACCGGTGATCCAATTTTAGATGTCCGATGCTAGGTTCGACTGCGGCGCGGCGTTTCATCCATCGCCACAGCGGCCGTGGCGTTCGGC
>OBLU010001179.1_pt1 | contig 24417 bp, 20 predicted proteins | sample 1518681 | NCBI WGS metagenome assembly OBLU01 (sample SAMEA3539304, study PRJEB22396) | soil metagenome | biome: tundra; feature: field; material: soil | place: USA | collected 2010-05 | depth 0.15 m
CTGCTCGGCATTGAGGCCCGACAGGTCCTCCGCAAGCGCAGTCCGTTCGGCGTGCGCCAGCGCCCAGAGGTGGTCGTCCCGCGATCTCGCCATATCGCCCGATGCCCTTCCCATGCTCGACCTGTCCTGAAACCCCATGGGACGGGCCTCCTTGCCTTCACCAGATCGCGATAGCGGGAGTGTAGTCCGCCAGGGATCTAAGCCCCGGAAGGGCTCCCGTCCGACCCCCAGGACCCCGAGATTTTGGGAGTGGGACCGACCCTGAGTCACTGGCCCAGGGCGAAGCGGGTACCCGGTTTCTTGCACTTGGCTGTCAACTTGGCTGTCAATCGTTGGGTCGGGATCAGGCGGTTCGGCGACCTCAGCGTCGAATTGATCTCAAAATCTGGGTGCCAGCAGAGGGAGTCGAACCCACACGAGCTTGCGCTCAACGGTTTTTGAGACCGCCGCGTCTGCCATTCCGCCATGCTGGCCTTCGAGGCTGGTCAGGCGTCGGGAGTGTCGAGGTCGGGGAGGTTCATGTCGTTGACCATCTGCTGGAAGACCGCCAGCCGGCTACCGTCCTCGGACGGGCTGTCGGGCAGGACCCCCGCCTGATCCAGAACCTCCTCGACGACGTAGATCGGCGACTCGACTCTAACCGCCAAGGCGATGGCATCGCTGGGGCGGGCGTCGAATACCAGCTCTTTGTCTCCGCGCATCCCGATAATCCGGGCGTGGAAGGTGTCGTCTCGCAGCTCGGAGACCACCACCCGGCTCACGGTCACCTCCAAGAGATTGAGCACGTTCACCATCAGGTCGTGGGTGAGCGGACGGTCAGGCTTGATCCCCGAGATCTTCAGTGCGATGGCGTTGGCCTCCGCCATCCCCACCCAGATCGGCAGGAAGCGCTCGGCGTCCTTCTGCTTCAGCACCACTACGTGCTGCCCGCTGGGCATGTGGACGCGAATGCTATCCACCGACATCTCGATCACGTCCATGGCTCCTCACAGTTGGCTGGTCCCGAAGCCCCGGAGAGCGGCCCTGGGGGATCCGGCCGCTGACCGAGTCGCCGGGAGTTCGCGATGTCACGCCCATCATAGCCCTGCCCGGATGCGATCTCGGTGGTCCTCAGCCAGGGGCCGATCTCCGCGAGACAATGGGTGTCACTCAGGCACTGGAGGAACTAGTTGGCCGGTCAAGGCCGCGAGCAACGGCTGGTGTTCGGGGAAGTCGCCGAGCTTTACGACCAGTACCGGCCCGGCTACCCGGAAGTGGTCTTTGACCGAGTCGTGGAGTTCGGGGAGCTGCGCCCTGGTGACCCGGCTCTGGAGGTGGGCTGCGGCACCGGGCGCGCCACTCTGCCGCTGGCCGCGCGCGGTCTCTTAGTGACCGCCCTGGAGCCCAGCCCGGAGATGGCCCGGGTAGCGCGCCAGAAGACCAGGGAACTGGTCGGCGTGCGAGTGGAGGAGGCTTCGTTCGAGGACTGGGCGTTGCCCCGAAAGCCGTTTCGCCTGGTGACCTCGGCCCAGGCCTGGCACTGGGTGCGGCCCGAGGTCAGGTTCATCAGGGCCCGTGAGGCGCTCGGCGACGGGGACTGCCTGGCCCTCTTCTGGAACAGCGCCTTCAACCAAGGACATACCAACTCAGGGTTGGAAGAAGCAATCAATGACGTATACCGGCGCGAGGCGCCGCACCTGGTGGCGGGAGTTCCCGGAGAGGTTGACCTAGACCGACGGTTGGAGATCGAAGCGAGTGGTCTCTTCGTTGACGTGATTAGGGAGGACTATCCGTGGTCCACTACCTATACGGCCACCCGCTACCTCGGGCTGCTCCAGGCCCAGTCGGACCATCGGCTCTTGGAGCCTGCTGCCCGAGGCCGACTTCTCGACGGGTTAGCCACGGTCCTGGCCGCCCATGGCGATGCGATAGATCAGAGCTATTGCACCTGCCTCTATCTGGCGAGGCGCCACCCTTAGCATCCCGCCCAAAAGCCACCTTGACACGATGGCTAATGGCGAATAGTGTGTCTGATCATCAGACGATCAGTCCATGAGGTCCAGTTGAAAGACAGCCTAGGCGCTGGCGCCAGCACGACCAGCGTCCTCGGGTTTGACCCGGTCGCGCGCCGGAACACTTACCAGCTGGTGGCTGAGGCGATTGCCAGGGCCATCGCTGAGGGCCGGCTGCGACCCGGGAACCGGCTGCCGTCCGAGCGTGATCTCAGCCAGACCTACTCGGTAGGACGCTCTTCGACGAGGGAGGCCATCCGGGTCCTCGAGTCTCAGGGCCTGGTGCAGGCCGACGGCCGCGGAGGCTTCCTGGTGATGGACTACGGCAACCTGCTGCGTCAGGCGCTGGGCTTGCTGGTGGGCCTGGACCAGGTGGAGATATCCGACCTGTTCGAGGTCCGCCAGACCCTGGAGATCGAGACGGCTGGCCTGGCCGCGGTGCGCCGGTCGGCTGTCGACCTGGAAGCGATCTCAGCCCACCTCGCGGAGATGGAGGCCGGACTGGGCGATCCGGGACGGTACAACTTCGCCGACATCGGTTTCCACATCGACCTTGCCTCCGCCACGGGCAATCTCCTGACCGTCCGGCTGATGGACGCCATCCGGGACGCGATGTCAAAAACGTTCGCCGTCGCCTTCCATCTTCCCGGGAACCCCGAGCTCTCCTTGGAAGAGCACCGCGGGATCTCGGCTGCAGTCGTCGCTCGCGACCCTGATCTCGCCCGGGTGCGAATGCGCAGTCACCTCGAACGCGTCGAAGCCGAGACCAGCGGAGTTCAGAGCGGGAGGGCGGTCACCGTGAGTTTGGTGGAGGATCGCTGATGAGCCCCCGAGACCACGACCAACTTCCCGGAGCCAGCTTGCCAGCCGGGCGCGAAGCGAGGAGACGGGCATGAGCGAAATTCAGGCGACACCTCAGGTGACTTCGGCCGAGAGCGGGCCAGATTGGCAGGGCGTGTACCGGCTCATGCTCACCATCCGGCTATTCGAGGAGCGGGCCAACGATCTCTACCAGCGAAAGATCATGCCGGGACTGGCTCACCTCTCAAGCGGAGAGGAGGGGGTAGCGGTAGGCGTCTGTACCGCTCTGCGGGACGACGACTACATTACCAGCACGCACCGGGGCCATGGCCACTGCCTGGCCAAGGGGGCGTCAGCCGATCGGATGTTCGCCGAGCTTCTGGGCAAAGCCGCGGGGTACTGCGGCGGTAAGGGCGGTTCGATGCACATCGCTGACCAGGAGCGCGGCAATCTCGGTGCCAACGCGATCGTTGGCGGCTCCCTGGGCATCGCCACCGGTGCCGCGTTGTCGATCAAGCAGCGGGGCTCGGACCAGGTCGCGGTGAGTTTCATCGGCGACGGCGCGCTGGGTCAGGGAGTTCTCTACGAGGTCATGAACATGGCGTCGCTCTGGAAGTTGCCGATCATCTACGTGTGTGAGAACAATCTCTATGGGGAGTACACCGCCAGCTCGGAAACGATCGCCGGTAGGCCCATCGAGCGGGCGACCGCGTTTGGGATCCCGGCGACGGAGGTGGACGGGCAGGACGTCCGCGCGGTCTATGCCGCGACCGCGGAGGCGGTGGCGCGGGCTCGATCAGGTGGGGGCCCGGCGTTCCTTTGGTGCTCCACCTACCGTTATTTCGGGCACCACGTCGGCGACGTGGACCGGGGTTACTACCGCAGCCGCGAGGAGGAGCAGTTCTGGCGAGAGCAGCGGGACCCCATCTCGCTCGCCCGGGTGTGGCTGGAGGCCGACGGGCTGGTGGACGCAGCGTCCTTGGAGGAGCTCGCCGAAGAGGTCACTCACGAGCTGGACGCGGCGGTGGAGTTCGCGGTGGCGGCGCCCTTCCCGAACCCGGATCAGGTGGCAACTGATGTCTTCGCCTGATCCAACGCCCGAGGGCGAATCGCGTGAGCTGACCATGGCCCAGGCTATCCGTGAAGCGATTGCCGAGGAGATGCGCCGCGACTCCAGTGTCTTCGTCATGGGTGAGGATGTTGCCGAGGCAGGAACCCCCTTCAAGGTCCTGAGTGGCCTGGTGGAGGAGTTCGGCACCGAGCGCGTGATCGATACCCCCATCTCTGAACCTGGATTTACGGGGATGGGCGTGGGCGCGGCGATGACCGGTCGGCGACCGGTGGTGGACATCATGTTCGGCGACTTTCTGGCGCTGGTGATGGACCAGGTCGCGAATCAAGCGGCCAAGGTGCATTACATGTCGGGGGGCAAGCTCAGCGTACCGCTGACCATTCGCACCACGATGGGCGCCTCCAGGCGCTCGGCAGCGCAGCACAGCCAGAGCCTGCACGCCTGGGTCAGCCATATTCCCGGGCTCAAGGTGGTGCTGCCCAGCACGCCCTACGACGCCAAGGGGCTGATGAAGACGGCGATTCGGGACAATAGTCCGGTCGTTTTCTTTGAGGACAAGATGAACTACCAGCAGCGGGGCCAGGTTCCCGTTGCCGAGTACACGATTCCCCTGGGGGTGGCCGACATCAAGCGCCCGGGGAAGGATGTCACGGTCATCGCCACCAGCAGCATGGTGTTGGTGGCGATGGAGGCGGCCGAGGTTCTCGCGCAAGAGGGTATCGAGTGCGAGGTCGTCGACCCCCGCACCACCGTCCCCTTGGACCGCGAGGCGCTGATCAACTCTGTCGGTCGGACCACCAGAGCGGTGGTGGTGGATGAGGGTCATCGCAGCTACGGGGTCGGCGCGGAGCTGGCGGCGGTGGTGAGCGAGGGTGCCTTCTACTTCCTGGACGCCCCGGTGCGGCGGCTTGGCGCGATGGACGTGCCGATTCCGTTTTCGCCGGTGCTGGAGGACCTCACCGTGCCCACGGTCCAGGGCTTGGTAGATACCGTGCGCGAACTGTGCGGGCGAAAATAGGGCGGATAGGAGGGTGACGTAGTGAGCCAGCTGACGCGGACGTACGGCTTGGGGGCCGTCGATTGGGAGGCGCGGGTCGACTACGACCGGCTCCGCACCGACCGGCTCACTCGGATCAAGCAGCTTCTCCAGGATTCCGAGCTGGGAGCCCTGCTCTGCTTCGACATGAACAACAGTCGCTACATCACCGCCACCCACATTGGGACCTGGGCGATCGACAAGCTGACCCGGTTCTCGCTACTGCCACGGAATGCCGAGCCGATCATGTGGGACTTTGGCTCGGCCGCCCGCCACCATCAGATCTTCTGTCCTTGGCTGGGCGAGGAGCGCTCCCGCGCCGGCATCTCCACCATGCGGGGTGGCTTTGACCCTGCGGCCGGGAGGGCGGAGGCTGTGGCCAGCAAGATCCGAATCGAGCTAGAGGAGCGTGGGTTGGCCAATGAGCCCCTGGGGGTGGATATCGTCGAGATGCCGATCCTGACAGCGCTCCAGGCTGAGGGACTCAAGGTGGTGGACGGCCAGCAGCTGATGCAGCGGGCCCGCATGATCAAGAGTCAGGACGAGATCACTCTGCTCAGTACCGCCTGCGCCATGGTGGACGCCGCCTACGATCAGCTCTACCAAGCCCTGCGCCCGGGGATTCGCGAGAACGAGTGCGTCGGCCTGGTGGCGAAGGTCCTCTACGACCTGGGTTCGGAGCATGTCGAAGGCGTGAACGCCATCTCTGGCGAGCGGGCCAATCCCCACCCCCACGTTTACTCAGACCGGATGCTGCGCCCCGGTGACCCCGCCTACTTCGACATCCTCCACGCCGTGAACGGCTATCGGACCTGCTACTACCGCACTTTCGCGGTCGGCTCTGCCGGTCCCGCCCTCGTGGCTGCGTACCAGCACTGCCGCGACTTGGTCGACATGGCCATCGCCAAGGTGAAGCCAGGTGCCACCACCGCCGATGTGGTCTCGGTGTGGCCGCGGGCGGAGGAGTTCGGCTATGCCAACGAGGAGGCTGCCTTCGGGTTGCAGTTCGGGCACGGAGTGGGACTCTCGATCTGGGAGAAGCCCATCTTCAGCCACCTGGTGTCTGACGACCATCCCGAAGAAATAGTCGAGGGAATGGTGTTCGCGCTGGAGACTTACTGGCCATCCACCGACGGCTGGACGGCGGCGCGGATCGAGGAGGAGGTGGTGGTCACCAAGACCGGGTGCGAGGTGATCACGCGCTTTCCCGCCGAGCGGTTGATGGTCGCGGGACAGCGTTACTACACGGTCGACGGTCCTTTGCCCACCACGAGGGAAACGGAATCTCACCGCAACAACCTGGACCGCTTGGCGAGCACCGCGCGGGGGGCCATGGGCGGCGGGTTACAACTCCCGTGAAGAGGGTGGTCCTGTGCCAGTTGAGGTGATCATGCCGGCCCTCGGGCTAGCCCAGGAGACCGGTCGCCTGCTGCGCTGGATCAAACAGGAAGGGGACGAGGTTTCGGTCGGTGATCTCCTCATGGAGATAGAGACCGACAAGTCGGCAGTTGAGATCGAGGCCTCCGCGAAGGGGTTCCTGCGCGGCCTCCGGGTGCAGCCCGGCGAAGAGGTGGCGGTAGGGACGGTGATGGCCTGGATCCTGGCTCAGGACGAGGAGGTTCCCGCCGCGGCGCCTATTCCCGTTTCCAGTTCCCCAGCCACTGACTTAGCCGAGCCCAAGCCCGAGTTGCCCTCGCCCGTGCCCGCCAAACCAATTGGTCCTGGCGCCATTCCGGACGACCGGGTGGCTGCATCGCCGCTGGCCCGCAAGCTGGCGGCGGAGCACCAGATCGAGCTGACCGCAGGAGGTGGCAGCGGCCCCGGAGGGGCGTACGTGGCCGCTGATCTGGCGGCGGCTACCGCGGCGACGGCCGCACCGGTCGAGGTATCGACAGCTCGCCGGCGGATGGCCCTGCATACGACCCAGGTGTGGACGACCACACCCCACTTCTACCTCAGCCGTGATGTCAGAGCGCGGCGGCTCCGAGGGTGGTTGGAGGCCCTGCGCGAGCGGTCCGGTGAGCCGGTCACTTACACCGACCTGTTGCTGAGGACAGTCGGCGTTGCCCTTCGCAAGAATCCCCAGATGAGCGACTATTGGATAGATGGAGAGATTCGGCATCGCGAGGGAGTGCGCATCGGACTGGCCATCGCGAGTCCGCGGGGACTCTTGTTGGCAACCGTGAGAGACGCTGATCAACTGGGGCTGGCGGAGCTGGTGGCGGCTCGCCGCCGGGTGGTCGAAAGAGCCCAGGCGGGAAAGCTGTCCGGGTCCGACCTGGAGGGCGCGAGCATCACGATCAGTAACCTGGGGATGTTCGGGGTGGACCGCTTTGAGGCGGTGCTCACCGAGGGGCAGAGCTCGCTCTTGGCGGTCGGAAGGATGCGCGATGATGTCGTGCCGGTCGATGGCCGGCCGGCGGTGGAGCCCGTTCTTTCACTCACGCTGAGCTGCGACCATCGAGTTCTCGATGGTGCCGGGGCAGCCCCGTTCCTCAAGACGCTCGTGGAGTACCTGGAAGAGCCGGCGCTGCTGCTCGACGTGGCCGAGCTGGCCTAGGATTGGCGCCGGCCCCGACCCTCGTCACCCGCCGGTAGGATCAGGATCCTACTTTCGCACCCCCGAGGTAGAGCTCTCCAATCTCTGGATGATTCAAGACCTCGTCGCCGGTGCCACTGAGGCGCACGCGACCGGTCTCGAGCACGATCCCTTGAGTGCTGAGCCGCAGGCCAGCCCGGGCATTCTGCTCCACCAGCAGGAGCGTTCTGCCCTGTTGATGCATGAGCCGGATGGAGTCAAAGACGGTGCGCCTAGTCTTGGGGTCCAACCCCATCGAGGGCTCGTCCAGGATTACCAGGGCGGGGTCCAACATCAGGCATCTGGCGAACTCCACGAGCCGTTGCTGACCGCCGGAGAGGCTGCCCGCCTTGGCGTTCGCCCGCTCACCGACGAGTGGGAAGGAGTCCTGCAACTGCTCTAAGCGACGCTGGACCAGGGCTCGGTCGCGGAGGATGAAGCCTCCTATCTCGACGTTGGCCTGAACCGACATCTCCGGAAAGAGGCTGTGGTTCTGGGGTACCTGGACCACGCCGTCGCTCAGGATTTGGCGCGGGGTCTTGCCGACGATCGACCGGCCCCTTAGGCGGATGTCCCCAGTTCGGATCGACAGCACTCCGCTGATCGCTGCCAGTAGCGTCGACTTACCCGCGCCGTTGGGCCCGACCACACAGGTGACGCCCCCCTGAGGGACGGTGAAGGAGACCCCGCGCAGGACATCGCCGCCGCCGTACCCGGCGTAGACATCCTCGATCTCCAGAAGCGGCTGGTCGGACGCGACCGCTTCAGTCATCCTCATTCTCGTCGGCGCCGCCGAGGTAGGCGTCGAGCACCTGGGGATGGGCGCGAACCTCGGCCGGAGTGCCAGTGACGATGGCTGACCCCTGGTGCATGACGGTCAGGGAGTCGCAGATCCCCATCACGAACTCCATGTTGTGCTCCACGACTAGGAACGTCTTGCCTTGCGCGTTGAGCTCCCGGATCTTCTCCGCTAGGTGGTTGATGAGGGAGGGGTTCACCCCGCCCGCCGGCTCATCCAAGAGCAGGACGTCGGGATCGGCCACCAGGACGTAGGCGAGCTCCAGGAGCTTTCGTTGCCCGTAGGAGAGGGTCCCGGCCGCCTCGTTGGCCAGCCCCGCGATTCCCACGAACTCCAAGAGCGCCATGGCTCGCTCCCGCTCCGGGCCCAGGCTGGCGACGGTGCGGAAGACGCTCCCCAGCCAGCCCTCCCGGTGCTGGGTGGCAATCAGCATGTTCTCCATGGCGGTGAGCCGCGGAAAGATCCGGGTCAACTGAAAAGTTCGGCCGATCCCCAATTTGAAGACGCGGTCGGGGGTTGAGTTGGTGATGGGATTGCCTTTGAAGCGGACGGCTCCCTGACGAACCTGCTCATAGCCGGTCATGACATTGAAGAGGGTGGTCTTCCCCGACCCGTTGGGGCCGATCAGCCCCGCCACGGTGCCGGCCTCCACCGTCAAGGAGCAGAGGTTGAGCGCCTGTAGGCCTCCGAAGGCTTTGGAGACACTGTCTACCTCAATTAGGGCGGTCACGTTCCGGCCCCGGGGTTGGGCACCAGGCCCGCCCGAACATCCCCGTCGCCACCTGCGGGAGCCTGGCCGGGGGGAGACGCTCTGTCCCGGCCGCTGCGACGGTTGGTGAGCCGGTCGGAGACCGAGGGGACAATGCCCCGCGGCATGAGCAGGATCACTGCCAGGAAGATGATCCCGTAGATGATCAGGTAGAGGTCGCCCACCGAGTAGGAGAAGGTGAGGTACTGCTGGAGTGGCTCCAGGAGCAGCCCACCCAGCAGGGGCCCCCAGATGGTCCCCAGTCCTCCAAAGAACGCCATCAGCGCGATGGAAAGGTCGAAGAGCGGGTCAAAGACGAACTGAGGGAAGACCTGACCGACGAAGTACGCGTAGAGCGCCCCGACCATGCCGATGGGTATGGCCGACACCACGAAGGCGGTGAGCTTGACTCGCCCGACGCGGACTCCGAGGCCGCGGGCGCGGGCCTCATCGTCGCGGATCGCCAGCAATTGGAGGCCGAACCGGGACCGCCGAATCGTCCAGGAGGCGGCCACCGCCAGGATCAGTAGAGCGAGCGCGACGTAGTAGAAGGGGTCGTTGTAGGTGGCTCCTGGCCAGTTGGGCGAGACTACCTGCAGGCCGGAGGAGCCGCCGGTGATGCCCAGGTTCGTGGCCACCAACTGGAACAGGAAGAAGATCGCGATGGTGATGACCACAAAGGTGTGCCTTCGAGTCCGCAGGGCCACTAGTCCGACGGGGATCGCCAGCAATCCGGCGATGAGTCCGGCGACTGGGATCAGGGCGAAGAGCCCGTAGCCCGCGCCCAGATGATTGTTGGCGGCGATCACGGCGAAGGCGTAGGCCCCGCTCCCGAAAAAGGCCGCGTGCCCAAGGGGAATGTATCCCGAGTAGCCGGCAAAGCCGTTCCAGGCGGTGGTCGAGGTCATGTAGATCAGCGTGAAGACTGCGATCGTGGTGTAGGTCGGGTTGGCGAAGACCCAGGGGAAGAGTACGAATGCCAGCAAGGCCAGGGAGATCAGGCCCAGCTTGATTGTCGAACTGCGGCTCACCGCCGTCCGCCGTCAGGAACCGGTTGACAACCGGGCTGATCCGTGGAGTCAGCGATGTGGGGACGCGAGGTCACTGGGCGCGAGCGAAGCTGCGACCGAAAAGTCCCTGAGGTCGCAGCGCAAGGACCAAGACCAGAGCTGCGAAGAAGACAACCTCGGCCCACAGCGGTGACCACATCGAGGCCACCACGTCTTCGACCACCAGCATCGAGATGGCCGCCACCATGGCTCCCGCCATGCTGCCCAGCCCGCCGAGGATCACGATCGACAAGAGCCGGGAGATGAGGTCATAGCCGCTGTTGGGGTTGAAGGAGTTGGTGGCCCCGAAGACCATGCCACCGGCGGCAGTCACGGCCACCCCAATCCCGAACGTCAGGGTGGCCACTCGGTCAACGTTGATGCCGACCAGCCGGGCGGCCGGGCGGTTTTGCAGGGACGCCCTGACGCTGCGGCCGAAACGGGTCCGGTAGAGCATCAGGTAGATGGCGCCCAGCAAGACGACCGCCATGCCGAACCCGAAGACGTAGATGTAGGGGAGGTAGAAGCCCAGCAGGTGAATTGAGCGGGTGACGTACCAGCCGTGCAGCTGCACGTAGTTGACCCCAAAAATCACCGTGAGGACTCCCTCGATGATGATCGCCACCGCGTAGGTGACCAGGATTGACATGGTGGTCCGATCGCGCACCGGCAATCTCCTGATGAACGCCCAGTCCACCGCGATGCCCAGGAGGAACAGCGTCGGCATGGTGACCAGGATCCCCACAAAGAGATCCAGGCCGAAGTGGGCGGCGAGAACGTAATTCAGGTACGCGGCCAACACTACGAAGACCCCTTGGGCGATGTTAATGATGTCCATCACCCCGAAGATCAGGGTCAAGCCGGCGGCCATCAGCGCGTAGACGGCCCCGGTCAAAACCCCGTCGATCAGGCCCGCGTAGAAGTTGGTCAAGCTCTCAGCTCCCCCAGTTCGGCTTGGGGAAGAGGATCTTTACGGACGACGAGTCATTGGTCGGCAGCACCTGGCTGTAGTTGCTTCCCTGCCACTGGAAGATGAAGCCAGCGGCCTTGCCGTTCTCACCCTTGGAGTCGAACTGGACCGCACCCTGAACGCTGCTCAGGGTCACGCCACTGTGCAGGTATTTGATGATCTTGGCGTTGCTGAGGCTCTTGGTCGCGTTGATCGCCTGCTCCACCACCTGCCCGACCGAATAGCCCTCAGCCACGTCCGCGCTGACGCCGGCGGCGGTACCGCCGTACTTGGCGATATAACGGGCCACCATCGCCTTGCTGGAGGCGGTGTGGTAGAGGCCGGACCAGCCACTGGGGACCATCACCCCACCGGTGTTGCTGGCGCCGACGGCGCTGACGAATGACGACCCTTGATCAGGACCGGCGGCAGCGACCAATGCCTTGGGGTTGTAGTGCTGTTGCGCGAAGGCCTGGATGAACGCCGAAACCGTGGGTACGTCAACTGAGCCCAAGAGCACGATGTCAGCATGGGTGTTGGCGACGTCGCCGGCGATCGAGGTGTAGTCGGTGACTTCGGCGGGGAACACTTGCTTGTACACGGTCTGGACCCCCGCGGCCTCAAGGATCTGGCGGGCCTTTTCAATGACCGGCTCGGTGAACGGGTCGTTGCTGGTGGGATACGCAGCGGTCTTGGGTCGCTGGCTCGCCGGCAGCGACTTGATCCAATTCGCGAAGGGGACCATGTAGTCGGCGACCGGGAGGCTGACGTCAAAAATGTTCTTCAGGCCACTGGCGAACGCCGCCGGCGCTCCACCCGCTCCTTCGACGAAGGCAAAGTGGTAACGGTTGACGATCTTGGAGGCGGGCACTGTCAGCAGAGTCGAGAACGGTCCGAATACCAAGTCGACGTGGTCCAGGGTGATCAGCTTCTGGTAGTTGGTCACAACTTGGGTCGGGCTACTGGCGTCTGAGAGGATATCCAGCTTCACCTGCCGGCCCATGATTCCGCCGTGGGAATTCACGTAACTGGCCCAGAGCTCGTAGCCTCGCTGGAACGCTTGGCCGTCGGCGGAGAAGTCCCCTGATAGTGAAAGTGAGGCTCCGATAAGGATTGGCTTCGTGGAGTTGGAGGGGCTGCCGCACGCGGCGAGCACCAGCCCCATCAAGCCCGTCATGGCACCGGCGGCCAGCAGCCGCCTCAAATGGCCCTTCATGTCTTTCCCGGTCCCTCCTTGAACGATGCGGCCTTGATTGGCCATGCCTGTGGCGCGCACGAACTGCAGAGCCGTGCGGCCGTGGTCAAAATCCAGATTAAAGATCATCCGGAAGCATTCAGCCCGTCGGGCACCTCGACCTCCTCGCTGACGATCTCCAGGCCCGAGTTGCGTCCCTGGAGCTCCAGGAGCGCTGCGAAGTCCTCCTCGCCGTAGCCGAGGCTGATCACGCTCATGACCAGCTGTTGGACGAGGGCGGCCACCGGCAAGGGAACCCCGAGGTCGCGAGCAGCCGCCAACCCCAGGTCAAAGTCCTTGCGTAAGAGGTTGGTGGTGAAGGTCGCTCGGTAGTCGGCGTTGACCAGCTGGGGGGATTTGTAGCTGGTGAAGGTCGACCCCACGACGCTGGCGTTCAGATAGTGAAGGAAGGCCTCTCGGCTCACCCCGCCCTTCTCGGCCAGCACGGTGACCTCCACCAGTGCCTGGGCGATCACCCCGAGGAACAGGTTGTGGCAGATCTTGACCAGGCGGGCCAGCTCACCTTCGCCGACGTAGGTGGAGCCGGATCCGAGCTGCGCCAGCAGCTCGGCCACTGAGTCGAAGGCAGCCCGCGGACCGGAGACAGCCATGGTCAGCCGGCCGGCCTTGGCGACCTTGGGATTCCCGCTCACGGGCGCCGCCAGCAGCTCGACGCCCCGAGCGGCCAGCTCCTGGCGCACCACCGCGGAGGCGTCAGCCCCGACGGTGGAGAAGTCAACGACGATCTTGGGTCGACCCTCACCAGACAGCAGGCCGTCGGCTCCAAGCAGAACCTGATTGAGGTCGCCAGACGAGGTCACCGCCACGAAGACCACGTCGCACCCACCGAGTTCCCACAGGTGGTCAGCGATCGTGGCGCCGAGCTTGGCCAGCGGCTCAGCCTTGGCCCTGGTGCGGTTGTAGACGATCACGCTGGCTCCGCCTCTGAGCAGCCGGCTGACCATCTGGGCGCCCATGCGCCCGGTGCCAATCCAGCCGAGCTTGGGCATCTGCCCCGTCCCGTCACTCACCAATTCCCTCCCCAAGGCGAGGTGCTCGCCACAACCGATTGCAGTCAATCCTGCCCGTCGATTATTGCCATCCCGTGGTGGGACGTCAAGGGCCAGTTCACGGGAGAAGGGGCCGCCCAGCGCAGACTTGCGATGGGTTGCAACCGTGTGCAAGACTCTGCCGATGCCGGACGAGAGAGTACGCAGCGCACTGGAGCATTGGGGGCCCCGGTTCACCGTGAACGGAGTTGACCCCTCTGACTTCAAGGCAGTCACCGGATCGCTGGAAAACTGGAGCGAGTGGTGCACCGCTTGGAGCCGGGCTGCCGAGGAGCATGTGGCGCTCGCGGCGGCGGCAGTGGAGGCGGGTCGAACCAGAACGGCCGGGATCCACTTCACCCAAGCTTCGGTGTATTACCACTTCGCCAAGTTCGTGTTCGTCGAGGACCTGGAACAGATGCGCGTAGCCCACCGTCACGCGGTGGAGTGCCTCAATCTCGCGCTCCCGTATCTCGACCCTCCCGGACGCCGGATTGAGATTCCCTTCGAGGGAGCCCACATGGTGGGGGTGTTGCGGGTTCCCGCCGGGGCGGGTCCACAACCGGTCGTGGTGATGATCCCCGGCCTCGATTCCACCAAGGAGGAGTTCGGGACCACCGAGCAACTCTTCCTCGACCGCGGTGTCGCCACCTTCGCGGTGGACGGCCCTGGCCAGGGCGAGGCCGAGTACGACCTGCCGGCCCGGCCCGATTGGGAGATTCCGGGAGCGGCCATCCTGGACGCCCTGCAGCAGATCCCCGAGCTGGACGGGTCGCGAATGGGGATTTGGGGAGTCAGTCTGGGTGGGTACTACGGTCCCCGGATAGCGGCTGTCGACCCTCGGGTACGGGCATGTGTTGCGCAGGCGGGTCCCTACAACTGGGGGGAATGCTGGGACATCCTCCCCGCCCTCAGCCGCGAGGCGTTTCGGGTCCGCACCCGCTCCGGCTCCGCCGAGGAGGCCCGCCAGCTGGCGCTCACCTTCTCGCTGGAGGGATTTGCGGAGCGGATCAAGGTGCCCTTGCAGATCATCTTCGGCAAGCGGGATCGCCTCATCCCGTGGCAGCACGCGGAGCGGCTTGCGCGGGAGTCGGGGGGACCGGTCGAAATGTTGATGTTCGACGACGGCAATCACGTCTGCACCAACATCCCGTACCGGCACCGCTACCGGACAGCCGACTGGATGGCCGAGCAACTCCGCTAGCGCCGAGGTGGGTGGGCGGCTCGGTTCACTCCTGCCGGGGCTCTCTCGGCGCCGCAGTCGATCCCCGCACCACCAGTTCCGGTGGAAGTAGCCGCGAGTCCACGCGACCTCTCGGGTCGGCGATCCTCTCCAGCATCAGCAGCGCCGCCGCCGCTCCGATCTGATAGTGGGGGATGCGGACCGAGGTCAAAGGGGGATGCAGCTGGTCGATGAACGGCATATCGTTGAACCCCACGACTGACACGTCGTCGGGGCACGTCAGTCCAGATAGCTCCAGGGCCGCGTAGCAGCCCAGGGCCAGCAGGTCATTGCCGGCGACCACGGCCGTGAAATCGCCTGGTCCGGCCAGCAGCTCGATGAGGCACCGCTGCCCCTCAGCGCGCGTGAAACCCCGGGCGAAGGCGATCAGCCTGCGGTCTAGAGGGATTCCGGCGGCGGCCATGCCGGCCTCGAACCCGTGGAGGCGACCCCGCCCCGTCGAGAGATCCTGCGGCCCGGCGATATGAGCTATTCGGCGGTGCCCTAGCTGAGCCAGGTGGGCGACGGCCAGGTGGGCGCCGATCCGGTCGTCGCCCGAGGCCGACGGAAAGGAACCATCGACGAGGATCCGGTTCACCAGCACCACCGGCAGCTCCTCGGCGGCGGCCTGGTCGAGAAGTGGGTGTCGCTCCCGGGCGGTGGCCACAATGAAGCCGTCCACGTGGCGGGAGCGCATCCCTTCGAAGACCCGGCGCTCGCGCTCCTCGTCGTTGTCGGTGTTGCCCATCAAGACCACGAAGCCCTGGGGGGTCAATGTGTCTTCAATGCCCCGGACGATTGGGGGGAAAAGGGGGTTGTTGAGATCCGGGATCAGAACCCCGACCGTGTAGGACCTTCTGGTCTTGAGACTGCGGGCTGCGGGATCAGGTCGAAACTGCAGCTCGCGGGCAGCCTGAAGTACCCGTTCTGCGGTCTCGCCCTTGACCAGGTGGCGGCGTTCTGAGTTGAGGGCCCGGGAAGCGGTGCCGGGATGGACGCCGGCCGAGCGGGCGACATCGCGAAGGGTTACCCGAGGGTTGGGCACCAGTCCGGCCTCCGCTGAGAATCCGTCCGGGCCGACGCGGTCGCGGGGGTAGGCTGCCGAGCCCCCCGGTCACGCCTCCCTTCCAACTCGTAGATCCCGTCAGTCTACGACTGGCACCCCAGCGTTATCACCTATTGCCGCGCGCTGTCCCCGGCAACCGGGGCCGGGATAATTGGAGCCATGTTGGCTGACCCGACGGCCCGGCCCCGATTGTTGCTCGTCGACGCTCACGGGCTGGCCTTCCGCGCCTACCACGCGCTACCCGAGATGACCAACCGCCGCGGTGAGCGGATTCGGGTCGCCTACGGATACACCTCGATGCTGCTGCTGGCCCTGGCGCGGGGTTTCGACTGCGCGGTGGCCGCCTTCGATCCGCCTGGGCCCACCTTTCGCGACGAGAAGCTGGCGACCTACAAGGCCACCCGCCAGCCCACACCCGAGGAGTTGGTGGCACAAATCCCGGCCTGTCAGCAGATCACTGAGCGGCTGAACATCCCGGTGCTGATGGTTCCGGGTTTCGAGGCCGACGACGTCCTCGGCACCCTGGCCCGGCAGGCCAAGGCGGCTGGATGCGACACGGTGATCCTCTCTGGCGATATGGACCTGCTCCAGCTGGTCGACGAGACGACCGTGGTCCAGAGCAGCCGGCGGGGCAGCAGCGAACCGATGATCTACGACGTCGCTGCGGTCCGCGAGCGCTTCGGGTTCGATCCGGTTCGGATCATCGACTACAAGGCGCTCCGGGGAGACTCCAGCGACAACATTCCCGGAGTCCCGGGCATCGGCGAGAAGAGTGCCGCCGCGCTGATCCAGCAATACGGGTCTCTCGACGCGGTGCTCGCGGCGATCGACTCGATGCCCGCGGGCAGGGTGCGGACGGCGCTCACCGGGAACGCCGATCTGGCCCGGTTCGGAAGGGAGCTGGTGACCATCGTGCAAGAGGTCCCGGGAGTGGAGTTGGAACTGTCCAACTGCCGACTTCAGGAGTACGACCGGGAGGCAACCGCGGCCCTGCTGGAGGAACTCGGTATGCCCAGCTTGGTGAGCCGCCTACCCTCCTCGGCGGCGAGCGCGTCGGCGACGGCGCCCGGGCGGCCGTCAGCGGCTCCCGCCGAGGTGGTCGACAGTCCGGCCGAGCTGACCAGCCTGGTAGAGGCCCTCCAGGCAGCCGGCTCGCTAACAGTCCAGGTCGCGGCGGATGGACCGCCCCGAAAGGGGAGGGTGGTGGGGCTGGCGGTCGCGACTGGCGCCGATCACAGCTGGTACTGCCCGGTCAAATCGCCGGCGTCGGAGGGCCTCAGCTGGGAGGAGTTGCGACCGCTCCGCGATCTCCTGGCGGCGGCTGACCAGGGCAAGTCCAGCTACCAGCTGAAGGAGGCACTCCTGGCGCTCCGAGGGGCCGGTGCGGAGCTGGACGGGGAAGGCTTCGACTGCGTCCTGGCCGCCTACCTGGCTGACTCCCGGAGCCGGACCCCCACCCTGGCGGCCCTCTGTCGGGAATGGGACGGTCCGCCGGCGCCGGATCCGCAGGTGTACCTCGGCAAAGGGGCCGCCATGCGGTTGCCCTCGGAACTGAGCGTGGGTGAGGCAGCCCAGCTGTTCGGTGGCGAGGCGGCGTGTGCGGCGGCGATCCGTCCCCACCTCGAGGCACGCCTGGCGGAGCTCGGAGCGGCCGAATTGCTCCGAGACCTGGAACTTCCCGTGCTCCGGATCCTGGCCGAGATGGAGGCGCTTGGAGTCCGTCTCGACACCACCCAACTCCGGGCCATTTCATCCGAGCTGACGGTGCAGATAGCCGACCTCGAAGCTGACATGTTCCGGTTGGCAGGACGGTCGTTCAGCCCAGGCTCACCGCCTCAGCTGGCGGCCCTGCTGTATGACGAGCTGGGGCTGAAGAGTTCCCGGCGAACCAAGACCGGGCGCTCCACCGACGCCCAGGCTCTGGAGTCTTTACGCGAGGAGCACCCCATCGTGGGATTGGTTCTGGAGTGGCGCCAGGTGACCAAGCTCAAGAGCACCTACGTGGACGCTCTGCCGGAGCTGGTCGACCCCGACGACGGCCGGGTGCATACCAGCTTCAACCAGGCAGTGGCCGCGACGGGGCGGCTCTCGTCCAGCGATCCCAACTTGCAGAACATCCCCGTCCGCACCGAGTTGGGGCGCCGGATCAGGGCAGCGTTCATTCCTGGGCGCGAGGACTGGGTGCTCGTGTCCGCGGACTATTCGCAGATCGAGTTGAGGGTCCTGGCCCACCTCAGCCAGGACCCCCGTTTGGCCGCCGCCTTCGCCCGCGGGGACGACGTCCACGCTGACACCGCCGCGCAAGTTTTCGGGGTGGCCCCGGAGCAAGTTTCGCTAGATCAGCGGCGGATGGCCAAGGTGGTCAACTTCGGGATCCTCTACGGCCTCTCCAGCTACGGGCTGTCACGCGATCTCGGGATCGCCACCGATATTGCGGACGACTTCATCCGCCGCTATTTCGCGACTTACGCTGGGGTCCAGGGATATCTGGAGTCGGTGCGGGATGAGGCCCGCCGGCAGGGCTACGTCAGCACTATCCTGGGTCGGCGCCGCTACCTAACCGACATCAACTCCAGCAACCGGCAGGTCCGGGAAGCCAGCGAGCGGATGGCGATCAATATGCCCATCCAGGGCTCGGCCGCCGACATCATGAAGTTGGGGATGATTCGCACCGCTCAGGCTCTGCGCGCCTCGGGGAGCCCGGCCCGGATACTCCTCCAGGTTCACGACGAGCTGGTTTTCGAAGCCCCCGCAGATGCTGCCCTTGAGGTCGCCGAGTTGGCGGCGGAGGGTATGGCCGGCGCGATCGAACTATCCGTTCCCCTCGTCGTCGACCTCAAGAGCGGTCCCAACTGGCGAGACCTCACCCCACTGCGCCGGGCGGCGGGCTGAGCCTTCCTTGCCCGAGCTTCCCGAGGTCGAGACGATCGTCCGGGACCTCCGACCCCATCTGGTGGGCCGGACTCTCACCCGAGCTGATCTGATCCGAGCATCAGTCCTGAGATTCGCGGACCCCGCCACCTTCCAGGCCCGCACCGAAGGACACCGAGTGGGGTCGGTCCGCCGCCGAGGCAAGTTCATCCACCTCGGATTAAGTGGGGGCGAGCACCTGGTGATTCACCTCGGGATGACCGGGACCCTAACTCTGCAGCGGCGCGATGAGCCGCGAGCGGTCCATACCCACCTGGTGCTGGAGATGGACGATCGGCGCCAGCTCCGCTACCGCGACCCGCGGCGTTTCGGCCGGATCCTGCTGGGCCGGCCTGGGCAACTGGAACGGAGCGGCGCCCTGCCTCGACTGGGCCCGGAGCCGCTGTCGCCGAATTTCGCTCAAAGCGGGTTCGCCGAAGCCCTGAGAGGATCAGGGCGCCAGGTCAAGGCGGTGCTGTTGGACCAAGCGATGGTGGCGGGCTGCGGGAATATCTACGCCGATGAGGCCTGCTTCCTCGCCCGGGTCCGGCCGGACCGCCGGGCCCACACCCTGAGCCGTGCCGAAGCCGGACGGCTTCTCCTGGCGCTGCCAGTGGTCATGCGGGAGGCGGTGCGCCTCCGGGGCACCTCGTTCTCGGACTTCCGCGACGGTTTTGGCGCCAAGGGCGAAGCGTACGAGGCACTCTTCGTCTACGGGCGGGGAGGGTTACCCTGCGTTCGCTGCGGAGGTACCCTGCAACAAACGCGACTAGGGGGGCGGACCACGGTCTATTGCAATCGGTGCCAGAGCTGACCTCCCGGGTCGCGCTGCTCTCGTACGACGATGTCCCGCCGATCGGAGGCCAGGGCCGGTACGCTGGTGCCCTCGAGCAAGAGATGCCCAAGGTCGGCTTCACGATCGACATGGTGAGTGCCAGACGCGGTCCTTGGGGCGTCGGGCCGCGGATCCCCAAGCGCACTAGGCGGGCCCCCCTTGACTTCTCGCTGTGGCTGCGCCGACGCTTGCCGGAGGCGGCGACTGCCCTCAGACCTGACCTCTGGCACGCTCTTGGGGGCCCCGGAGGCGTGCTGCTCTTCCGCCATCCGCCCGCCGCTCCCTTGATCTACACCGCCAATCACACCTATCGAACTGCCCACGGGAGGCGGCTGGCAACTCGGCCTCTGGGGACCATCGAAGCACGGGCGTACCGGTTTTCGGAACACGTGATATCGATCTCGCCGTCCACCGCCGCATCGCTGACCAACGACTACGGCGTCGCCCCTGAAAAGATCTCCGTGATCCCGGTCGGGATCGACACGGATTGGCTGCGTCCCGGCGGCGGCTACGACGATCGCGACACCATCCTCTTCGTGGGCCGACTGGTGCCGATAAAGGGTGTGCCGCAGTTCATCGCGGCCTTCAGGGAACTGAGCAAGAAGTTCCCCAACCTGCGCGCCGAGATCTGCGGTGAGGGGCCCCTGTACCAGGCGGCCGTGGCCGCCGCCGAGAGCTTTGGCGGTCGGCTGCAGGTCCGCGGCCGGGTTTCTGAGACCGAGTTGGCGAGCGCCTACCAGCGCTCACTGCTCCTGGTTGTTCCCTCCCGCTTCGAGGGTCTGGGGGTGGTGGCGCTAGAGGCGATGGCGTCCGGCACACCGGTGCTCGCGACCGATGTGCCGGGGCTGACCGACCTCAAGGGGGGAGGAGTGGTGCTGGTGCCACTGGGTGATCCGGCGGCCATGCTCGAGGCGGCGGAGGGGATCCTGGGCCACCGGGCGAGATGGGAGCAGCTGGCCGGGGAAGCCCGGCAAACAGTGCTGGAGCGGTTCTCCTGGGATGCTGTCGGTCCCCAGATCGCCGAGGTCTACCGCTCGGTGCTTGGCTCCAAGGCCAGCCAGGTGGCGTAGGCCGCCTCCAAGTCTCCCTTGACTGCCTCGAACCGGCGGAGCACCCCTCGGCCCCGGTCCGGGGCCTTGAAGGTCTGGGGCTCGGCCAACTGTCCCTCAAGGGCGGTCTTCTCCTGCTCCAAGGCTGCGATCCGGAGCTCGATCTCGCGCCGAGACGAGGCTGGCGTCGGCGTGGCCGACTTTCTGGGACTCGGAGCTCGCGTTTTGCGCGAGGGCTGCTTGGGGGTAGCTGGCGGAGGCGGGGAGCGGCGCTCGACGAGGTGGCCACCCTCGACCTCGTAGACGGTGGTGGCCACCGAGTCGACGAAGTAGCGATCGTGGGAGACCAGGACCACGGCCCCGGGGAATCGGGCCAGCGCCTCTTCCAGCACCTCCTGGGAGGGTATGTCGAGGTGGTTGGTCGGCTCATCGAGAAGGAGGCAGTTGGCGTCGTCCATCCCCAGCCGGGAGAGGGCGACCCTTGCCTTCTCGCCGCCCGACAGGTCCCGGACTCGGCTGAGCGCGCGCTCCCCGCTGAAGAGCATGGCCCCCAACACCGCCCGGGCTCGCTCAGGGAGGGACCCAGGGTGGTCGTCGAGCAGGTTCTCCAACACCGTGCGGTCGAGGTTGAGATCGGCGAAGTCCTGGTGATACTCCCGGATGCGCGCGCGGGCCCCCGGGATCACTCGACCCCGCACGGGCGGTAGCTGGCCAGCCAAGGTGTGGAGCAGGGTGGTCTTGCCCGAGCCATTGGGGCCGAGGATGGCGATTCGGTCCCCTCGAGCCACCGCCCGGTCCGGCACCGAGAAGAGCTCGACCTGATCCCGGCCGCAGGCAAGGTCCTCGGTCCGGACCACTATCTGGGCGCTGGGAGCTGCGTGCAGGGTGAGCTGCATTCGCCTCAGCTCGGTCGGTTCAGGGACCCGCTCCAGCCGGTCCAACAAGGTCTGTCGGCCCCTCGCCTGGCGGGCGCGCTGACCCGCCTTGTAACGGCGGATGTAGTCCTCCTGGTGGTTGATGTGGGCCTGCTGCGCTTCCCAGGTTCGGCGCCACCTGAGCCGCCGTTCCTGGCGCTGACGCAGGTAGCTGGTGTAGCCACCCTCGTAGACCTCGGCGCGCCCTGAGGCCAGCTCGACGATCCGGGTGCAAACCCGCTCCAGAAGACGCCGGTCGTGGGCGACCAGGCAGAGGGTGGGGGCGCTTTGGAGGAGGTGTGCCTCCAGCCACTCGATCGCGGCCAGGTCCAGGTGGTTGGTGGGCTCGTCGAGCAGCAGCAGGTCCGCCTCCTGGAGCAGCAGCTTGCTGAGTTCCATGCGCCGCACCTGGCCCACGCTCAGCTCGTGGGGGGAGCGGGCCTGCTCCTCATCTCCCAGCCCCAACCCTCCCAGCACGGCCCTGGCTCTCGCTTCCAGGTCGTAACCGCCGAGGCCCTCGTAGGCCGACTGGGCCTCGCCGTAGCGAGTTAGCTGGGCCTCGCTGTCGGGACCGGGAATCGTCAGCTGCTGCTCCAGGTGCCCGAGTTCATCCCGGAGCCGGGCCAGATCGGTGCGGCTGGCCATGGCCTCGCCGAGGACCGTCTCCGCGACCGGTTCGGGGGATTCCTGGGGAAGGTGCGCCACCAGCAGCCGGCCCTGGCGATCGACCCGGCCGGTACTCGGCTGCTGGACCCCTGAGAAGAGGCTGAGCAGGCTGGACTTGCCCTCGCCGTTGCTGCCCACGACCCCGAGCCGGTCGCCGGGCTCCAGCTTGAGGTCTAGCCCGGAGAACACCACCCGGTCGGCGTACTCGACGGCAACGTCGGTACAGCTCAGGAGGGCCATGAATTGCTCCTAGGCGCGCCGGTCTGCCGAGCCCCGCACTGCGATACTCGGGAGATGCCCCAGTTCGAGCTTGAATCTCCCTTCACGCCTACCGGTGACCAGCCCGGGGCGATCACCAAGCTGAGGGCCGGATTGGTCAAAGGCGACCTCCAGCAGGTCCTCTTGGGGGTCACGGGCAGCGGCAAGACTTTCACCATCTCCAACCTAATCGCGGAAGTTCAGCGGCCGGTGCTGGTGCTGAGTCCGAACAAGACCCTAGCCGCCCAGCTCTGGGCTGAGTTCAGGGCGTTCTTCCCGAAGAACGCCGTCGAGTACTTCGTCTCGTACTACGACTACTACCAACCAGAAGCCTACATCGCCCGCACCGACACCTACATCGAGAAGGACTCTTCCCGCAATGAGGAGATCGATCGCCTGCGCAATTCCGCGACCCGGTCTCTCTTGACTAGGCGCGACGTCATCGTGGTGGCCTCGATCTCCTGCATCTACGGTATTGGCTCGCCGGAGAACTACCTCGGGGAGTCGGTCGAGCTGCACCGGGGGGGGAGCTGGCGGCGGGACATCCTGCTCCGGAAATTGGTCGACCTGCAGTACTCCCGCAATGACCTCGACTTCGGGAGGAGCCGTTTCCGGGTGCGGGGCGATGTGGTGGACATTCAGCCCGCTTATGAGGAGATCGCCAGCCGGATCGAGTTCTTCGGCAATCTGGTCGAGCGGATAGTCGATTTCGACCCCCTGACCGGGGAGATCCTGACGGACCGGGATGAGCTGACGGTCTTCCCAGCGTCCCACTACGTCACCCCCCGGGACAAGCTGGCGCTGGCGATCAAGGCGATCGAGGAGGAGCTCGACTGGCGGGCCGCCGAGCTGGATCAACAGGGCAAGCTGCTGGAGGCCCAGCGCCTGCGCCAGCGGACCATGTTCGACCTGGAGATGCTCCGCGAGACCGGCACCTGCGCCGGGGTGGAGAACTACTCGCGGCACCTCAGCGGCCGCCAGGAGGGCGAGAGGCCGTTCACCCTGATGGACTACCTGCCCCAGGACACCCTCATCGTGGTGGACGAATCCCACGTGGCGGTGCCCCAGATCGGGGCCATGTACGGGGGTGACCGCTCGCGCAAGATTCCCCTGGTCGAGTACGGCTTCCGGCTTCCCTCGGCCATGGACAACCGGCCCCTCACCTTCTCCGAGTGGGAGGAGTCGGTCGGGCAGGTCATCTACGTCTCCGCCACCCCCGGACCCTACGAGCTGGAGCACTCGACCCAGGTCGCCGAGCAGCTGATCCGACCGACCGGTCTGCTGGACCCCACTATCGAGGTGCGTCCCTCAAAGGGCCAGGTGGACGACCTGCTCGCCGAGATCCATCGCACCGTCGAATCCTCTGAGCGGTGCCTGGTCACGACCCTCACCAAGCGCATGGCCGAGGATCTCACCGACTACCTCCGCGAGGCCGGGGTCAAGGTGCAGTACCTGCACTCGGACGTCGAGACCCTGGAGCGGGTGGAGATCATCCGGGACCTGCGCCTTGGGGTTTACGACGTGATCGTCGGGATCAACCTGCTGCGCGAGGGGCTGGACCTGCCCGAGGTCAGCTTCATCGCGATCCTCGATGCCGACAAAGAGGGCTACCTGCGCAGCTTCCGATCTTTGATCCAAACCGCCGGCCGGGCCGCCCGCAACGTCCACGGCCGGGTGGTCATGTACGCCGACCGGACCTCCGACGCCATGCGCCAGACCCTCGCTGAAACCGATCGGCGCCGGAAGGTCCAGGCGGCGCACAACCTAGCCCACGGCATCACCCCCGCCACCATCGTCAAGGCGGTTCGGGCCCAGGAGATGGTGCGGGCCGAGCTGCAGGAGGTGGCGGCGGAATTCCAGGACGCGGTCGGACTGCCGCCGGACCAACTGCTGCGGTTGACCCGGGACGTGGAGAAGGCGATGCGCAAGGCGGCCGTCAACCTGGAGTTCGAGCGGGCGGCCTTGATGCGGGACCGTCTGGTCGCGCTCCGGAGGATGGCGACTGACATGGGCCAGGATCCGGCCGAAGGTTCAGCTGCTCCCAAGCGCCCCCGGGGGGCGGCGGCGCGCCCCGGCCGGCGAGTCCCGCGAGGTTGACCGTCCGGTTGCCGTAGCCAGGGAGGAGCGTAAGAGTTCAAGCTCACTGAGGCGGGGAATCCCGGGGGGAGTGATTCCAGCGGATCGGACCTCG